>Ga0209727_1001015_pt1 | contig 25836 bp, 26 predicted proteins | sample RifGroC1_FD_183995 | JGI IMG/M metagenome (GOLD analysis project Ga0209727, IMG submission 183995) | Groundwater microbial communities from Rifle, Colorado, USA - Groundwater C1 (SPAdes) (version 2) | ecosystem: Environmental > Aquatic > Deep subsurface > Groundwater | place: Rifle, Colorado...
CTCAGGTTCTCCAAAACTACAACGGGTCATGGGAACAAATCTCCAAGACAAGATGAACAGTATTGAGCGAAGCCAGTGTGAGATGAATACCAACCTGCAAGCAGTATTTGATCTTGTGTTGAATACTACTGTTCAAAACTCCACCCCTGCCGAGCAGTTACCTGAAACGATCTACATCATCTCAGATATGGAGTTTGATTCCTGTTGCGACATACATACCAACTTTGTGCACATCAAATCAAAATACCAAGCGTCAGGGTACGCCATGCCTAACCTTGTGTTTTGGAACGTCAATGCAAGTGGTTCAAATTTGCCTGTGCAGAAGAATGAGCATGGTATAGCTTTAGTATCTGGATTCTCCCCAGTGATCTTTAAGATCGCTGTTGAGGGGAAAACTCCCGAAGCTATTATGTTGGAAACAGTCAACTCCGAGAGGTACGCAAAAATTGTTCTATGAACGAATCCAATATCCACTGGCTCAAAATAACAGGAAAAGTCAACATCCCAGTACCGCTCGATATTGACACGGACTATGGCTTCGCTGGGAACATCAGTGTCTATGGAATGACGCAAGGAAGCAAACAAGACGGAAGTTTTAACTATACATTTTCAGCTAAATTCGTGGATGAAATTCATCTTATAAAAGGTGAACAGATCATCAAGGCGGTGGACAAAGAACACAAAAGTCAAACGTTGCGCAAAGCCATCTTTGCCCTTGGGTTTTCTTACGAGGAATTTATGAATCACATTATGCGGAACCTAGATGAACTTGCGTTGTCTTATGAAGCGAATCAAATAAACGAAGTATGAGAATAACACTAACCGTTACTCAAAGAAATCCAGCCCATACAACCTTTTCTATCCATATAAACGGGGGACTTAGCGGATCCTTAATTCTTCGCAATGAAGAATACGGAGATTTTATCGACAGGGTTAATCCTGACAAGATTTATGATGAAGACAGAAAAAGAACAGAAACTAACGAATGAATTTCATGACCCCAATTCCACTTCCCATACGCAGTGAGCTAGAAGGACTAGACCGAATGAAACGATGTGCAAGACAATCGCTTGAATGCTCTGGTCGTATTGAGTGGCACCACGCCATTACAGGACTCGGTAGAAAACAAATACAAGAAGTATTTGCGATAATAAGCCTATGTGTTTTTCACCATAGAGGATTGGGCAAGAACGACGAGATTGCTCGACACATCGCATTACAGCAAGCCACAACGACTGATTTCAAGCGTTATCCTAAGTGCAAGGAAGGATGGGAACAAGAAAAACTTTATTTACAAAAGAAATATGAAAACAATCCAATGTGACCTGTGTAAAAGAATCCTAGGAAAGACGGTAGACGTTGGTATGTTTACGGCTATTGCCCATACTGAATTTAGACCTATGGACTTCAGTGGCGGGATGTTTATGCCAAATGGCGATGGAAAAACCATAGCTGACGTTTGTTCTGAATGTAGTAACAAGATCATCGAAGCACAAAACAAAGCTATCAAGGATATTGTAGATTCAGTTAAAGAATAATATGCCCAAAAATAAACAAGACTGGCAAAAGGATTCTCCAAACCTTGCCATCGTCTGTCTGTGTCTGGAATTTTCGCCTGACTGCGCTGGCTGTGGTTTCCGTTATGCCATGAAGCATATCCAAGAACCGATCAAATACCGTCTTGAACAAGAAGTCAAAAAGTACCGACGAGCGCAGTGGATGGACGATGGAACATTTGTTGCTAATATAATGGCTAAGATCAATCATCTGTTAGAAGTATGACCAAACCTGATCCAATCACAATCCTCATACTTGGTGTCTGTATGCTCATTCTATTCTCTGGAATTATTCTTGGGTTGGCGTTTGGCACAGCGAAATTCCAACAAGTATGCGCGGAAGCACAAGTCGACGTTCTTACTGGATCTTATAAAGTGAAATAAACTTATGCGCGTAATAATCAAAATGGGGTCTCTCGTAGACTTATAGGAATGATAAAAAGAAGAAATATATGGAAGCACATCTAATAATTCCATTCATTAACGTAAAATAATATGCCAGCCGTGTTCATAACAGGATTCCTTATCGGAGCCGTCTGTGGATTCCTCATCACCGTTCTTGCTTACGAGACAGCGAAGAAGAAGAAATAAATATGTTAAAAATTACAGCCCAGACAATTAAAGCAATGATTCCTTTAGAAAGATCTATACTTTCAGAAAAAGACCTTGTAAAAATTGGTTGTGAGTTTCTTGTTCTTGCGTCACCTATTTCTAATACTCTTTCTCTTTATGAGAAAGCAATTGAGGAAATAAAAGAAATTAACCGAACTCATGTTCATACATACGAGGAAGAAGCATACGCAAGACATCGGATTTTTGAGGAGCTTGAAAAAGAACTTGATAAGTAATTGTTAGATAAAAAAGAAATATGACCCCAAAATCTCTTGACAAAATCCTCGCTGACTTCGACGACAAGTTCAACCATGACGACCCTCACGGTATAGCGATCGTGTTTCGTTCAAGCGATAACGGAAGTACGACCCAACGTCCAGCACAGGATGAATTGAGAGAGTTTTTACGCCAGTCTCTCGCTTCCTTCTTGCTGTATGCGGCGAAGGAAGTGAAGAGAACTATTGATCAATCCGAACGTCTCAAAGATGTGGAAATCTATCACTCCGCTCTAACTAACCTAGCTGAACAGACGTATGCTAAAAGTGAATATTGAAAATGGTATTAAGCAATTGATTTTTGTGATGATGCTTTGGTAGTTTTCACGGAAATTACAGGTATCTCAATAGAAGACATTTAGTGGGAATAGAAGAGTCTTGAAAAGTTAAACAGATTCCTTCTTCCTTCACACAACGATATGAGAACTTGAGGCATTGCGTGTACTCACACGAATCTATCGGCACAAAGTTAAAATTTTAGATGTGTTTAGTCTCAAAATTTCAAAGTTTAGCGGATTGGATAACCAGTCCTTATGTGAAGAAATAAGGAATTAAGATAAAATATGCTCTACTCATGCGATAACTGTAATTCAAAAAAAGGAACGAAAGTTTCTATTCGTTGGAATGATTTTGAGAAAAAATATACTTCTTCAAATCGTCCAATGATAATGACAAAAAGGTTTATTCTTTGTAAGATATGCTTAAAAAATGTCTTAAAACTATTTTGATCTCTCTAATCTGATCCTTACGTGTTTTTCTAAATGTTCTTTCCTTCATGGAGGGCGACAAGCCGACAGTTAGTTGGCACGGAGGAATCGGAATAGAGGGATTAAAACTATGAAAACTATGAAGAATATCCACATCGTCGCTTATAAAACACCACTAATCTCAAATGTACAGTTGGGCGCGTTTATGAACGAACAAGCACTTACGTCATTAAACGTGGGTCAAGGCGTTGAAATTTGTGCCACACTCGTTTTAAGTGGTCAGAAAGTCCTAGACGGCTTATCTCCTACACAAGAGGTTCAAACACGTCCTGAAGCACCACAGAAGCCCACAGAGGCATATTTAGAGGTAGAGAAGTACGTCAAGAATAAGAAGAAGAGTTTGGAGGAGATGGTGACCGGTACGAGGTATTTGGTTGGTGAGTATGGGACGGAAAGTGAGAAGAGGTATATTGGAAAGTTTTTGGAGAAGGTGGTACAATAGTTTTGTCTGAAATAGCTAGAAAAACTAAGACACTCAAGGTTTCATGATTCTGGTTAAAAACCAGACGCCTCTAGCTAGGCGCAGACGTCATGAAGCCCTGAGTGTTTTCGTTTTATGTCTCGCTATGGAATCGTGCCAGATGTTTTAGACCAAGAGCTAGGAGTAAGTACCTTTGCTGTTTATGCAGCACTTTGTATTTACGCAGATAAAAATGGTTTGGCTTGGCCTGGACAGAAAACTCTTGCAAGACAATTAGTCGTTCACCCAGATACAGTTCGTAGAGCCTTAAAAGAATTGAATGCTCGTGGGCTTATCTCAATAGAATCTCCAAAGAAAAAAGGACGAGGATATCACAATCGATATCTCATATTGGACAAACCTAAAAGGTATGCACCACAAGCCCCTTTAGAGAACGAAAGGTATGCAGAAGGTATGCATGAGCAGCCAGAAAGGTATGCACCAGGAGGGCAGGAACATTACCAAAGAACATTAGAACAAGAAGACATTGATCTTGAAAGAAACAAAAAAGCCCTAGATGAGGTCAGGAAAAGCCTTGTAGGAAAATTATCCCTTTAGCTGTGCCACACCTGTTGGTCTTGACAAAACCTGTCTTTTAACATAGTGTGTGTGGTTAAATAAAAAGAGCCGATGAAGGCTCAAATATATGACAATTCTCATTAACGCTTTACTTGGATTCTTTATTGTAACGTGGATTCATCGTCTGATTGATCGTCGGTAAGGTTTTTAATACCAACACCCAATTCTTTCAAAAGAAGATTTAAGCCTTCTTTGTCGCCTTTGAGTAGTGTATCCGCAAATTTTTTGCGCCATAATGCACTTCTAGTTTTCCAAGCTGCTGAGTTAAGAGCACCAACAATTCGACGACCAAATTCTGTTCCAGCTAAAGCTCCTGTTAGCCCTCCTGTGGTTGATCCAATACCGGCACCAATAGCCGATCCAATTCGTTCTTTTAATCTACCCGATTGGCCAGATGTTCTTTCTAACGTCGCCGTAATAACATCATCAACATTTCTCCAAAAAGTAAATTCTTTGTTAAGGGTTGCTAGTTCTGGTGATTCTTTTGCCAATAAAGTTCTGATAGCATTACTTCCTTCCTTTTTCGCTTTGATGGCAAAGGACGTAAGTTCGTCTTGAAACTTCTCAAATCCACCTTTTTCAGCAATGGATGCATCCCATATTTGTCTCACTTTTCTCAAGCTCTTGATAGACGCTTCTTTTCCAAATTCAAGTATTGTTTTCATTACATCATCAATAGCAGCAACAGCTTTCGGTTCGATCACGACACCTTCAACAACAAAACGTGTTTTTGCTAATTCGAGACGTTCTAAAATAGGTTTAACTTCTTTTGCTTTATCTCCAATAACCTTAAGAAGTTCATCTATACTCTGTCCCGCGACCTCCATACCTGCCGCAGCCTTTTGTTTAATAGTTTCAAGACCGCCTACAATACCAGCTTTTTCACCTCGTTTCAAAAGTTCAGGAACAATTTTAGCTGCTTGACGTTTCGTTTGTTTTGTCGTTGGTGCAAGAGCTTCTGTGTAAAGTTTAATAGCTTTTTCTTGCTGATTCTTCCCGAGAATCTTTACTGCTTCCTCAATCTTTGTGGCCATCATTGCGCCTCCCGGAATCTTTTTAAGAGCACTAGTTAAAAATCCTCCACCTGGATAAAGTTCAAGTGCTGTAAAAGCAATGTTTGTCGGAGTTACTTCTGATGGTTTTTCAGCTCCAAATCCTCCAACTTGTTCTTGAAGTGCTTTTCCAAATTCTTTTTTTCCTGCGAGTTCTGCTGCACCAGCAATCCCACTTGTAATAACACTACCAACTGCTTTACCAGTAGAACCAAACAAGAAGTCACTAGCTGGTTTCATTACAACATCAATTGCTCCAGCCGCTTTACTTAATAAACTTTCTTTTTGTTCAGGAATTGAAGCCGACTGTTCTTGTTTAGAAAGTTTAATAAACTTTTCAATATCTGAAGAAGGTGCCCCCGCTTTTTGCAATTGATAGGTTTTTTCTCTAATTTGTTGATCTGTATAAATCATATTATTTTTCAACACCGTACTTAGATAAAAGAGATTCATTCGTATCAGAGACATTATTATCCCAAAGTGCTTTATCAGCAGGAGTTTTATAATTTGGATTATAACCAGTTTGATAAAGACTCCACTGATCATCAATACGAAGAACTTTTGCACGAGAACTAAAAGATTTTTCTTTGTCCTCTGCACCAGAATTGATTGTCTTATAAAGTTGTTCTGCGGCATCTGCAATTTGTTTAGCAACTTCTGGTCGTACAATTTGACCATTCTGAATCTTTTGGATAGAACCTTGTAACTGACCAATCCTTGAATCAATCGAATTAACAAGACTTAATTCACCTTCCCTAACAGCACTTTGATAGGTATCAAGAGCCTGTACATAAGAATAGACCATTTGTAATTGAGTTGCTCCATCTTTTGGATTTTTACGAATAGACTCAATTGAACTTTTCAGAACAACAGAACGATCCTTAGCTTTCACTAAAGGACTATTTTCAAATTCTTTTGCCAACTTATTAAATGTATCTAATTGTTCTGCAGTTGTTTCAACAGGGATAAGTCCAAGATTTGCTGCTTGATTTATTTGTGAAGCATATTTATTTCTCTCCGACATAGTGAGAGACGATGCTTTAACTACTCCTTTGATAATCAACTGCACTGTTGGAGCAAATTTAGATAAATCAACACTTTCAGGATTTGTGGCAACCTGCATTTTCTCCCATTCTTCTTTTAATTCTTTACGTTTTTCTGGACTAAAACTCATGTTCGCTTTCTTTTCTTGTTCTAACAGGTATGTATTAAAACTAGATTGATCTAAACCAGAAGAAATATCTACTTTTGTGATAGGCAACCCTAAATCTACTTCTCCTCCAGTTCCTTCAAGACCTCGTGATGGAGTAATGATCTTTTGATCTAATATTTCTCCTGTTCTTTTATCTTTCTTGAATTGAATAAATCCACCACGTTCTGTGGAGCGAAGTTCGTATTCAACATTTGTTTCTTTTGGTTGAGAAGAAACAATATCATTCAATGTCCCTGTTGGAAGTCCTAAAGTTGATTCAAGATTTGCACGTTGTGCTTCATCAAGTTTGTCAAAACCAATCTTGGCATAAATGTTATACATGGTTTCCGCTTGCGCCAAGCGTTTTGTTTCCGCTTCCGCATTTAATTTATCCTGCCTTGTTTGTTCCTTTTCCTGTTGCTCCATTCTCCCTTGCAAAATCGTATTCAATCCTCCACGAGCGGCACGGATCAGGTTCTCATCACCGCTTTTCACCGCCGCTTGTTGAGAAGGTGAAAGCCAGCGTAGCTCTTGAGGAGTCAATGTTTCTTTGAGAAGTGCGGAAGCAAGCAAGCCCATCTGTGTTCGTAGTTGGTTATCAAACGATTCAGGTTTGCCGTACATGGCCTCCAACCCTTTTTCCTTTCCGGCATTGACGGCCGTCTTTACCGCCTCAGCAAATTTAGCTTGTTGTTGATCGGCTGTGAGAGCCATTTTCTGCTCGGCTTTAGGTGTAGACAGTGTTCCAGCCGCTTTCTGTGCTAACTGCGCTCCTGTGGCTACCTGTGGCGCGACAGGTGCCATTCCTTTTTGAGGAACGACTGGTTGAATGCCTGCAGCTTGTTCTGTGGCAAGTGGTGTTGTGGCAAACAAGTCAGGACGACCTGAAACAGTCGGAGTTGATCCTCCAGCTAGTTGGTTTTGCTTGGCAAGGGCATCAGCGAGAGATGAGCCTTGACCGTAAACCTTGCCTGTATCAGCTCCTTTAATTTCAAAAGTCTTCTGGTCAATAGTCAGACTTTCTCCTGTTTTGGCAGTGAGTGGTGGAAGTTTTGGTAATGTAGCCATATTAAAGCATTGCGATTATATCCTCGGCAGAAACAGCCGCTTCATCGAGCGAGGCAACACGATTTAGAACGTCCTTGCGAGCAAGTTCTGATGCTTCGGTTTGTTCTGCAGTTGTTCGTTCACGTTCGAGAGATCCTTTCACACCAGCTGTTGGTTTGAAAATAGCTTGACCTTCAAGAGATGGAAGTTTCAGACCAGAGAGTGTGTCTGCACCTAAGTATTCTTCCGCAGTTCGTCCGGCAGTACCAATATCAAATTCAAAACGTCTTCGAGAAGAAGAGGCAACGTCAGCTGCTTCTTGCAATAAGCGTTGTTCTGCTTTCTGACGAATACCAGACTGTGCCGTCCCTGATTCTGCTGATTGTGCTGCTTGTTGTTCTAGTGCTATTTGTTTTTTAAGTGCCTCACGTTCCATCGCGACTTTGCGTTCTTCGGTGGCAAATTCAAGACCGCGCGTGAAGTCTTCTGATGCTCTAGTAAAAAGCTGATCGTAATATGGCGCAAACTCCGCTTTGGCAGACGCAAGTTTTTGTGTCTTTAGGTTTTCAAGAAAAGTGGTGATATCACCATCGGTAATTCCAAGTTTAGAAAGTAGTGTTTCGTCTTGAGCCGCACCTGCCGCAATTTCTTCCAAAGCTGCTGTTTGCTCGTCAGTCAACCCTTCAGTATCTACACCATCAAGAATGTCAGGTTTAGTTACTGTATCTTCAACTAACTGTTTTTCAGTATATTCGGCTGCAATCTTTGGGATGTCTTCTTCTTTCAGTTTCGCTACGTCCCCATAAACCGCCTCGACTTGCTGTTTGATTTCTACATTTTGTGGAGCGGTTGTTTTGATCGCTTCCTTTACTTCAAGAACAGTTTTTCCTATAAGCGAGTCCAGTTGTTCTTGTGTAGCAGGCTGTCCTGTGTAGGCTTCGGCCACTCCATTTACAAATTCTTTGTTAGCTTTCAGGTTTTCGTTTGTCTGTTCAACCTTGAGAGCTAGTTCAGGATTGACTGCTGCAACTGGAATAACGATTTGACCTTTTGATCCCATGATCGGTTGAATACCTGCGTCAATCTCCGCTTGTGTTGGTGTTTGAGCGTAAACTTCAGGAAGACCTGATAAAGACGGAGTTGATCCACCGCTAATCTGTTGACCAACCGCAAGAGCCGTGGCAACGGTTTTAAGACCATCTTGTAAAACTTCACCTGTTTTTGCCTTAATCACGGAATACGTACCGTCAGGATTTTGTTTAATTTGTGTGGCCTTGTCGCTAAACTCCGATGGTTGTTCTGTTGCAATCTTTGCATCTTTAGTTTTCGCGGCTTCAATTCCTGCTTGTTTTTGAGCTTCGACAGCAGATTGAGAAAAAGGAACTTGCTCTCCGATTATATTATATGCTTCTTCAAAAGGAATATCTTGATTTCCAATAGCTATTTTAGCAATTGAAACTGGAGTACCTTTTAATATTTGTTCAAGTTCTGAACGTGAAACACTTGTTCCAGGGAAATAAAATATATTTTGATTTGGACTTTGATCTAATTGTTGTTGAACATACTCACGGCCAAATTTAGCACCTTTAACATTAAATTCATCTGCATCACCTGGTTTTTGAGTTTGTAAAGCATTCTTAATGTTTTGAAAGACTGATTCTACATAACCTTTTTCAAGTTCTGCAAGCGAGTTTATATCATTTACTCCACTTGCTACCGAAACTCCAATAGAACGCGCAGAACCACCTGCATTTATTAAAGATTGCTGATCTGGTGCAATTCCTATTGTAAGAGAAATTTTAGGAAAGTCCTTTTTAACTTTTTCAATGGTTAAATCTTTAATTGGTGACATTGACTCTACTCGACCAAATCTTCCAGGAACAACAGCAAAAATTTTTCCTTCTGTTGTAGCAAGAAATTTAACGTCTAAATTCTTTAATTTTTGAGCCAAAGTTAATTGTGACATATCTATATTTTACTAGATTTGAGATTTTTGTAACAATAAAAAAAGAGCACGGTCTTTTTCTTCTTTAGAAATAGTATTATTTGTAAATTTATCAACTAATAATTTAATTTCTATATTATAATCAGGTTCAAATTGAATAATTTCAATTTTTCCATCTTTTATTTTTACTTGTTTAGCTTGTTTAATCTCTTTTAATTTTTGTTCATCAATTTCAATTTCTTCTATCTCATGTGCATTTGAAATAGTTTCAGGTCTTTCTTCAGAAAAACTAACTACTTGTCCATCTTTTCGTTTAATAAAAAACATATTAAATTGGAATTTGAATTTTAGTTCCTGAATTTCCTGCATTACCATCAACCCCATCAATAGCTTCTAAATCAAATGTCCCTGCTGAAGTTCCATGTGTTCCCTTTGTTCCAGCGGATCCCCCTGTTATTGTTATTGTTCCAGAATCAGTTAATATTTTGTAAACAAGTATCATTACACCTCCTGCTCCTCCTGAACCCCCCGATCCTCCTCCTCCTGCTCCACCACATGCACCACCACTTATAGCTCCATTACCTCCATTACCTCCATTACCTCCATTACCACCTACAACTGTAATCGTGCCAGTATTTATAATTTTAGAAGCAGAAAGTAGCATCGTTCCTCCTGATCCCCCAGTACCGCCAGCACCACCTCCTCCTCCACCAACTGATTCAGTACCAAAAGTATTTCCACCTCCTCCTCCACCACTTCCTCCAGATCCTGCTGAAGTATTTAATTTTGTAGGAGTTACAGAAGTATAATCCCTAAAAACAATCAATTCTGGTAAAGAACGAATCTTATTTATCGGTGCTGTTGCTGTTCCTCCTGTTCCTGCCGTTCCACCTGTATATGGAGTGCCGGATGGTGGATCTGTACCATCTCCTCCAGCCTTACCATCAACCCCAGCTGAACCAATACAAAGAGTTTGAGATGTATTATTCGTTCCATTCGTTCCATTTGATCCAGAATTATTTGAGTTTGTAGAACCATTACCCCCCGCACCACCAGCCTTACCATCAATACCCGCATTAAAAAATCCTGTTGCAACAGAAAGTCCTGTTGTTCCTCCTCCTCCACCAACTCCAACTACCATTGGACCCAATGTTCCATTCGTTCCATTTGATCCATTTCCAGCATTTGTTCCTTTACAAGCAATTATACCATTATTAGTCAAAATTCCTTTTACAAAAATACGATAATTTGCTGTATTTAATGTTTTAGTATTATTGATAGTTAAATTATTATAATACATGTCTGTTGTTAAAGTGGTGTCACCACTGATTGTTACATCACCATCATTTCCATCACCAAAAGCATCTTGAAAAACAAGACCAGTATTATTTGCTACTCCAGAAGTACCATCAAATTTAAAGAATTGATCTGCACCATCCCCAACATACAAACGTGGATTGCCAGCATTATATTGAATTTGAACCCCATCATTTCCAAACGTCGCATCATTTATTGAAATGGCTTTGTTACTTGCATCAAGAATAATGTTTGTACTATTTGCAAGTGTCGTCGAAGAAAGTGTAAAGCCTCCAATAGTTCCTGAAATAGCAGTAATTGAACCATCTGTTGCAGAAATCTTAAAGTTTTGAGTGTTCGCACTAAGACCAAATAATCCAGTCTTATTGATAAAGACTCCTGTACCTAATGTAGGACTTGTTGGAGGAGTTGTACCAAATGCAATGTAAGCGTCACCAGTGCTTGAAAGTGTAACACCGGTACCTGTAAGAGTTGCAGCGGCCATCGTCCAACCACCAATAGTTCCAGTATCAAAGTTTGCAGTTTTTCCAGTAAAGACAAGAGAAGCCACATTCGCGGCAACTATCGTATTAACAGCAATTTCATTAGTTGTAATACTCCCAACAACTAAATTTGCTCCATCAATGTTGTAAGAATTGTTATTGAGAAGCATAAATGTCGCTTCTCCTGTGGCGTTTTGGCAAATAGCTACCATCACCTTCCCGTTCCCAACGGCTGTGGCAGCTGTTGTCGTGGTTTGATAAGCAATCGTGGAAACAGCAATATCCAAATAAACAAAGGTTTTTGCGACCATGTTTCCAGTGTTTCCTGCTCCAATTGCATAAGCAGTTCCATCAGACGCAGTAAATGTACCTGCACCCCATGAAACTGTATCTGCATCAGTAACACTAAAAGCACATGTCTGAACCCAACCACGCAAAGCAAGATTTGCGGCAGAAGAAGCAACGGAAGCATTAAGAAGATATTGACCATCCACAGACGATCCTGCTTGAAGACCAGAAAGAACTACATTTGTTGAAAGAGTAACTGACGTAAATGTTGCTGCTCCAGCATTTGTTACAAAAGCAGGAGCACCAGCTAAAGTGGCATTACCAAGCCACATGTTTCCATCAATATCCACATGAAATGACGTTGTATCAGCTCCACCAATATCAAGCGTCGCACCTGAAATTGCGCCAGAAATGGTTGCATTAGAAGCAACCAAAGCTCCAGATTCTGTAACATAAAACTCAGCACTAGCTGGTGTGACATCCCCAGCCCAGAATCTAATATCATCACCACCTGTAACAGCAGATGACATACCTACAACGCCTGCAGCATCTTTAATGGCCGTTGAAGTTACAACCCAACCTCCTATCGCACCTGACGTTGCAGTAATTGCTCCTGTGATGGTTGCGGAAGTGGCTACGAGAACACCTGCTGATGACACGGTAAAAACATTATTTCCGATACCAATACCATCACTTCCTAAATGAATTCCAGCGTTTGCGTCATTGTAAGCAGTTTTTGCACCTGTATAGAGATATGTTCCTATTGTAAAAGACCCAATTGTTCCACTAGTCGCTGTGATAGCTCCTGTAATCGTCGCAGAAGAAGCAACCAAAGCTCCAGCCTGCGTCACAGTGAAGGTTGGTGCGCCAGTCGGCCCCGCGGTAAAAGCCGTAGATCCAGAAGAAACGATAGTCGTGTTACCGCCCGACGTTGCTGTAAGCGAGTCCGCTGTGATAACAAGTCCTGCAATAGTTCCTGCAACAACAGTGAATGTGCCAGTGACAGAAAGGGTTGTGCCGTCCCATGTTAGTTTATTCCCGGTTGAAGCCCCGATAAAAAAAGTATAGACCCCAAGCGTTCTGTCCCAACCAAGGAAAAAACCCGTCCCGTCATTGTAACCATCAGCTCCAGCAACCAAATAACCATCTTTTGTTAAACGAAGTTGTGAACCTGTTTCACCTGATAAAAGTGTTTCAGTTGCGACAAAATCCTCAACAGAGTTTGTATTGCCATTATAGGAGCCACCATCACCTGAAGCGGCGAGTAAAGTAGAACCACCACCTGCGAAGTTCATTTGGTTATCAAAAAGACTATCACCTTTTTGTAAGAGGCGATTGAAACCGAGATCAACGTATGTATATTCCTCTTGTGGCATAGTTATTCATTGAGTCCGTCGAGTCCTACGTCTACCACTTCCCAGCCTAGAAAATACCCCTGTCCATCTTTTGCGTATCCAACAAGTTCAAAAACAAAATAACGTCCTCTATTTTTCATTCCAAACATCCGCCGCCACCATCCGATCAGTTTTTCTGTGATGGATTTAGCAGGTTTGTCTTCCGTTTGGATGCGTGTTTCAGCACCCTGCAGTTGTTCACCAAAAGCAAATGCGTCGGAAAACGTTTTGAAGTAGGCACGTGTACCAAAGTCTAACTGTTTGGTGATTAAGTGGTACTTGATCGAAGTCCCTGCATCTGTTGATCCCACATTAAAATCTTGCACATCTCCATCATCATTTCCCACCATGATTTTTTCTTTTTCATCACTGCCAACAAAAGCAGCAAAGCGTCGAATCTCCTCGGCATAAGTACGCACCGTCCATGTTTTTGAAGACACCGTGTAAACCAGAACCACGTTTGAGTAGGCAACATCGTCCACGGTTACGTCGCCAATTGAGCAGTAATAATGGTTTTCGTCGGTAAAACCTGAAACTTCGGCATAGTACGAACCGGGGATAGCGTCGATCCATCGTTGAATAGGAAGTGATAGCTTAGTTGGAAATCCACCGTCTGTAACGTAAATACCTGCGGGATTAAAAAAGAAGGTCAGACCGTTTCTAGTAGAAACAGACTCTTGCGAGGTACATCCGACGTTCACAACAAGGTTTGCGTCTGTTGCTGATCCGTTCCATCTATACAAAGCACGTTCTTTGAAAATAAGTAGGAGTGTTCCGTTGTTAGCAAGACCTGTTATATCTCCGCCTTCTCGACCATCTGCTGGGTTAATATCAATCCAATCATTTGTTGTATCCCATGAAATTGTTGGTATGGCGGCGGTCGTTGGAATAGACGAAAAAAATAAACGGTCAGGATTTGCACTTGTCCCAGCAATGTAAAGACGGGATTTGAATGTAGTAATAAATTGTCCTGCTGGAGCCGAAGCAAAGTTTGTAGAACTCCAGTTGGAAGCTGTATCACCATTCCACGAAACTGGTGTGTTGAAAGATGAATTGACGAGAAAAACGTAATCAAGAAAAGTCGCAAAGCGATGTTTGGCGCCTGCGGTAAAAGATGATCCTCCACCAATAGCCGTCCATGTTCCAGCGTTGTTATAAAGTGTGATCGCGTTTGCGTCTGAATCATTATTGAACACGGCGATTTGTCTATTATTTGATCCTGTACCGCTATCACGGAAGTTATACAATCCAATACAATTATTTCCATCAGCAATTTGATTCCCAATCGCTGTTACACCAGCGCGGACACGAAGTGCACCAATAACATCAACGTCAAAATTCTCCACAAGACGTGCTGTATTTGTCGGCAGGAGTGTGTCCGTAACTTCTGTCACCATAGCACCACTCCAATCCATAAACCGTTGTAATCCAAGTGATTGTGCCATATTAAGTACCTGTATCGGTTGTTGTGTCCACAATAACTTCTACACCAAGACCAACAATCGTATTTGGCTTGCGTGCTGGTTGCCATTTAAGACGTTGGCCATGTGTTTCGTTCGCAATCAAAATAGCTCGCTGTTCATCGTAGCGATCTTTGAATCCTTGAGCTTTTATTGCGTCACCATCGAAACGAAGTAGCGTTAGTTTCCATGCAACGTAAGGTTTGACGACAGCAGCAGGAAATTGTGTTTCATCAGCCAAATCATCAACAAGTGTTGGACGTTCGTAGATGTCGGCAATCAAATTCCGATCCTCCCATTCTGTAGCTGGTGGTGGATCAATGACAATCGTGTCCTCAAAGATTGTGTAGTATTTCGGCTCACCAAATGTTGCACCTTGCCACACAGTAGCTCCATTTGAAACGGTCTCAAGAATACCGGTAACACCAGTTAAAACATTGGTACTAGACTTTCCTGTGTAAGAAATAGAATCAATAACGTCTTGATCATCTACAACAACTTGAATAGACCCGCTTGTTGCAAAGTCTGATCCATCGGTCAGTGTAATAGTCGTGTTCGATGTCGCTGTAATGGCAGCTCCTAGCGTTGTCTTCACTACATCCTCGCGACGTTTCTCCATCTCCACTTTATCCTTCCTCGTCATGTTTTTCTTCCCGCCCAAACGAACAGCAAGAAGTGACGTAAAATTATCTTGTCTGTTAATCTGATCTGGTAAAGAATAGGAATCCTCACCAACTGTGATCTCACTGATGACTACATCAAAGTTTGTCAGATGACTCCAACGGTATCGAAGTTCAGCAAGTTCCAATTGGCAGTCCATAGCAGCACGATACGCTGCTTCTCGGCTCACTTTTTTGGTAAAAGCAGGTTGACCATCATCATCCGTGTATCCCATGTCAAACAAAGCGGAATCAAAAATCTTCTTCAAACTATTTTCTCCGTAACCCGCGTATGGAAAGGACTCGGAATAATTGCTAAATGTTGAATCCGCGCTATTCATTGCACGAGCAAAACCAAATCCTGTTGTATTTGTCGTGTCCTCGTAGGTTGTATAAAGCTGATCACAGTCAATTTCTACTGTAGCAAGTGTCGAGGAGTCGGCAGCGACTACTGTTGTTCCACGTGAAAAACGTATTTGGTTTCGGTCAATGTTATAGACAGGTGTTCCGTTTGGATGTGGATACTGCGGAGCAACAACAAGAGTAATGGTCGTACCAGATGAAGAAGAAACACGCACAATCTCGGATGTTGGTTGTCCAAATTCTCCTAGAAGGAGGTAGTTGCCATTAGCGAAAGGAAAATAAGCAACATCAGCATCGGCTTCTACAACAATTCCTGTCCCTGAAGAATAATTTGCGGTTAAGTACGTTCGTTCTTTATCAAGAAGTAAGTCTGTGTTGGCAAATTTGATTATTTTATACAAGATTTGTGACATATAAAAGGCTTAGGCTTGCCATCCAAACTGAATGGCAAGAAAAGACTTCTACTCGACTGACACTTCTGGTACTGACTCTTCGACTACTGGCTCGGCTTGCGCTTTGCTCACCTCACGCCAAAGAAGATTTGTTGTGTCTTTGATGATTTCGGTCTCATAAAGAGAACTGTCACCACCTTCTTCGACAGTAACAAATTCATCTGTTTCTACATTCTGAAAATACTTAGACATAATTTTCTATATTAAGAATAAATTATTTAATTCCTGCTCGAAGTCCTGCGGCCGCTAATGACGCAAGAACGATATTTACTGTCTCGTCAGATGACAAATATCCAAGTGCTAAACCACCAATTGCCCAAATAATAGCCACTACACATACGACGTAAGTACGTCTGCCTTTTAGAAATTTCAACATATCTATTTCTTTTTAGAAGATTTTTTAGATGGTTTCTTTTTCTCTTTCTTCCCACGATCTTGATTCTTTGACATACTATTTCTTTTTCTTTGATTTAGATTTCTTTTTTCCTCCCATCATTTTCTTCATTTCCTTGTCACTCATCATGTGTCCACCCTTCATTTTGTGTTTCCCTTGCATATTTATTTTTAAGTAACACATCATTTAGTTAAAACGTACAATTTATATTCTTTCTCTTCTTGAAGTGTCTCAACCTGAACATTTAAAATTTCTTCTTTTACTTGCGATAAAATTCGATTGATTTCATCTTCCACAGCTTGAAATCCAGATGGTTCTTCAATAACACTTGTAAACAAAATTTGAAGTTTAGGCATAATTATTTTCCTATTGGGAACTTTTTAAGATCCTCGACAGAAATACCGACCGCATGAATTTTTACAAATTCAAGCATTTCAGTAGGAGTTGAACCCATATAATATTTTATTCCACTTGGCGCAATCCAATACACTTCTCCTTTTTCTTGTACTGAAATAAACAGTCGTCCAGCGTTTTTAAGAGCAAATTCCATGTTTATTCCATTAAGCACCTTTTCTTCTTCTTTGATCCAAATATGATTTCCCCAACCGCCATCCAAACGGATTAAAGCAACAATCTCCCCATCCACAGGCGACTTAATTAGATTACCTTCATCTTGATCACCATACTTATCATTAATATCAATTCCAGCATGGAAAGCTGTACCTTGTTTATTGATTGGGTCAAGGTATTCGTAGCCGCCAAACGTCGTGTAAGGTGCAGGAATGGCCTCATGACGGTTGATATAAGACGTTGGATCAATATAAGCAGATGCTACCTGATCCTTCGTTAGAGGTCGTCCTGTTGCGTCATAGACGTACTGATTCCAACGGTCTGGTTTCTCTCGTTTAACCTCATAATGGACGTGAACATACTTTGTACCAGTTTTACCAGCATATCCAATCTCATCACCACGTCTAATCTTATAGCCTACTTTGAGACCTTTTTTGAAATCTTTTAAGTGAGCCAAATGGTGTAGAGGCATATTACACTTTGTTTAGATAAGCAAATTCACCAAAAAATTCCCTTGCTTTTTTGTCGTAGACTTTTGCGGCTTCAATTTCACTCTCAAAAGAACCAAGAATAAATTTTTTATATTTTAACTTGATACCCGAAATCCATCTCTCAGTTTTTTTATCCCAATGAACTCCTTTAAATTGACTCGTTCCTCCACGACTAGGGCTATTTGCTTCATTCTGTGAGCGTGAACAAATACGTAGATTCTCTTTTCGATTATCTAAAGGATCCCTGTTGATATGATCCACAACCTTATTTTTTGGGGCATCCATAAGCAGTCGAGCAAGAATAACAATCTTTTTCTTTCTTTTTTTTCCACTTCCACTTATGTGTTGAGATCTCATAACGTACCCTTCCTTATTCAGATACCAACGAAAATTCTTCACTAACTCAAAACCGTCTACGTTAACTAATGCATATTTTCCTACTCCATATTTTCCGTGAAGCTTAAGATGGTGATACATATTTATAGCCATTTTGTTATAAGTTTAATCAGAAGTTGAGCACTGAAAGAACCAATAACAAGCGCAAACGTTGAATAAGTTGTAAATTTAGCGACAAAAATCAATTTCCAATCTTCAAGTTTTCTCACTCTTTCATCTATTGTTTTATGTGCCAAAAGATGTTCGTCTATTCGTTCACGAATATACTCAACATCTTTTTTTACACCTTCCACAGCAATGTCTATTTCACTCATATTATTGAATTATGGGCGTTTTAAGGCACGCCCTAGCCTTTAGTTAATTTGCCACTTCTCAAAAACTCTGGCAGAAGCTCTCGTTCAAATGGCCAAATTTGAGTTTGCCCACACATAGTACAAACGAATATTATGGTCGTCTGACCTTCTTCGTTCACACCTTGAGTATGTAGAGTGATTGACTTGCAATAAGAGCATAAACGTTTTGTCATTGCTCCCAACCAATTCATACGATTCTCCTCACTTCATCGTTGAAACAGACTAGACAATGATAACGTTTCTTTATGAGCATTTTTCCATTGTAAGTATAATGGATTTCGTGGACTCTCTCTTTTCCACATCGCTCGCATTTGCGCAGTTGAATGGTCGTCATTTTTTCTACTTCCATTCTTCCCTCTCTTTGGTTAACTGTTCCCATTCACGCAGTGTAAGTCTCCAAATTTTACGCTTTCCACATCTTTTGTGAGAACAAATGATGTCAAGATAAACATAGAGACTTCCAACGACGTAAGGAATAGTATCCCAGTCAATTTTGAAAAGAACTGTACACTGGCAAGTTGGACAGTACGATTGTATCCCGCCCATTTTTCACCTCCTTTAATCTTGCCTAGACTACTCACAATGATTTATGAGCAGAAAGGAAAGACTATCCTACAATTATACAGTAACTTCGAGCAGATGAGGCAGGAGGTGGAGGTGGTTGAGGATTTAAGTATTGAAACGGCTGGCCATGAAACCAAAATTTTTGTGTTCCAGTATCACTAGCTAAAGTCAAACCACCTTGAGCTGGTTGTCCATGAAACCAAATTTTTTGATCTCCAGTGTTAGAAATTGCCATATTTTAAGCTACACTAGCAGTAAAATCGTCATTATAAACAATCCCAGCTGTTCCATCACAATCAATCACAAATTCAAGAGCTGTATCATCAGTTGCGGCAATTGTTGTACCTGTTAATTGTTCCCATGTTTCTACAGCGGCAGTATGAGTATCAAGTACAGTGTCTGCGGAAATACCTGCCGCAACATTACGTTTAACAATTAAACGCGGTGCAGCACCATTATAAGTAGCGTTTTTATAAACATACCAATTAGCAGTCACAGTTTGACCATTCAAAACAGGAACAAGTTTACTGCCACTTTCTAATTTGAAAGAAGCATTAACTGGTGTCATTGATTCAGAAGGAGTAGCTGTATTAAAAATAGTTAATTCATTTGCAAGAACCCCTCCTCGCTTCCATGTTTTGTGATTACCGACTGTTTGATCATGACGTTGAGAAGTTATAAGTGTAGAAGCAGGTAAAGTTGCTGCACTACCAATTTCAGTAGCAGCTCCTAATTTACAATTTTCAAGTCTAATCTGAATATAATCATCATTCACGTCCACTACAGGATTTATATCGGTAGTATGTGCTGTTTTAATACCACTCACTGTACTAAAATCACAGCTTTCAAATAAAATTCCTGCTTTGATTCCTTGTGCAATTGTATTAAAACCTACTGTAGTTGAAAAAGTGGTATCTCCATTTGATGTGAAATTCTTAAATGTGTATCCTCCCACAATAGAGGCAACTTGCACATTAGCATTAAGATTTCCAAAACATGTCAAAGTATCAAAAACAAGATTATTTGAGATTGTTCCAAAATTTAGACCATTATTGTTACATCTCCAAATAGTAGTATTTGTGAAGGTATAATTTGAAATCCCAGTAATATCAGTAAGTCCATAATCAGCACAAGAATGTATTGTATTTCCACTAAATGTTCCCAATGCACCATCTTCACTCACCTTTATTCCGTAATTTTTAGACCCAGCAATAGTATTATTTGTAAAAACAATTCCCAAATCATTCAAAGAATATCCCGCTCCACTTGTAGTTCCACCACACAAAATCATTGTATTATTGCTTACAGTAATAGAAGTACCACTTGTATTGTTTAATACGACAAATCCTGATCCACCCGTTGCGTCAAGACTATTTAAGTTGTACATTACATTGTTTGAAAATGTAATATTATTTACTGTTGTACCACCAATTACTACACCAAAATCCTCACAATCATGTATTGAACTATATTGAATGTTGCAAGTGCCCGTCGTTGATTCAAATTCAATTCCACGTTGTCCTGTTACCGCATTACCAATGTAATAAAATTCTGTCCAATCAACATCCATCGTACATGTAGTTTTAATATCTACAAAAGTAGGAAAAGTGGAATTTACAGCTCTTATTTTAACATTTCGTGTAAGCAAAATAACCTCTGCTTGAGTAGGAGAAGTACCAGAATGAGCATTAGTTAAACCAGCTGTTACTGTCACAGTCGTTGCTCCAGCATTGCCTGAAAGCGTCCTTTTTTCACACTCTGTATATGTTCTCGTAGTTGAAGCAATTCCTATTTCATCTCCGTTCAACCATCCTGTATCAGCATCAACTCCAAGAACAGTCTGTGCCACAGCTTCATCAGTATTAAGAAAACATTTGAAAATATCTTTTCCCAATGTGCGAGATAAACCTTGTGAATTCCATGTAGATCCGTTTCTTAAAACCAATCCAAAAGAACCATCGGCAGGACAATCAAATTCAAGTACAGCAGAACCATCTCTAGGAATAGGAGTAGCAACCGTTCCAATGTTTAATGTACCACCTTGATAAATAACCGCTTGACCAGAAATTCGTAAAATATAATTTGTGGCTGCTGTTGTTCCATAGATAAGCGTTCCACCTGTCGAAATAGCAAGAGCAGGAGTCACTGTACTTGTTGAAGCCGCTCCATAATCAGTTGCGGCTGTTGAATCCATCGTTATTGAAATTGTGTTACTTGTTCCAGCTCCAGTAAATTCTCGTGTGATAATCAAATCATCGCCTGCTGATGGAGCACCAGTTGTAGTTGTTCGTAAAATACGACTAAAATTATCCGCAACAGCATCACGATAAACATTGATTTGTGATCCAGAAGAAGTTTTGGCTTGTGCCCTATAATTTGTTGCAACAAGAAGCAAAACTGGAGCGGCAAACTTGAAAAAAATCCAACCTCCGTCAATTTCAGCAAGAGTTATAGCTGGTAAATCTGCTGTATTTATTGTTACTTCTGTACCAACAACATCGGCAGCGAGTGAATCATTATACAAAGACACACTCATTGTCCCTGTTGTGCCCGTACGATTAGATATTTTTACTCCTATTCCATCTACAGTAATTGCGCCTGGAGCAAAAATTGCAGTTCTTGTACCACTATAAGCAGTTGTAAGAGTTTCAGCACCATTTTCAGAATTCAAATACGATGTGGCATCTACAAGACCCCATGAACCAGCTGTTGTAAAATTTCCACCTAATGCCGCTCTAACCGCCATATTTTTAATCTTTAATGTATTGAATTGAAACTAAAACTCTTGTAACTGTAGCAGCAGAATCAACATTGAAAGCTAAAATATCTCCATTTGCCACAGTTGTTGTCCATGAAGATAAACTTAAATCTTGATTTTTTTGTGCCGCTGTAAGTGTCGGTTTTTCTGTTCCAGCTATTGAATCAGCCACAGTTGGAGGAAAATTACCATAAGTATCTTTCCATACATCGACAACAATACTTCCAGATTGATCGGCAAGGACTGTCCATCCAGTAATAGTACATCTGAAATTCATTTCAATATGACCTTTTTGTCCTACAGTAATCGCAGATCCACCTCCATCTATTAAGAAAGAAATTGTGCCTTGACGAGAATTAGCACTCAATGAAATAGTTGGATTTCCAGCAACACCGTCTCCATTTGATACAACCACTTCTTCAGTTGTGCCAACTATTGTTCTACCAGTAAAAGTATCTGCGGCAGTCTGTGTTAAAAGACCATTTGAATTATAACTAGCAAAAGCAGTGAGCGTTGTATCTAATGGTTGCAATACTTCTATCTTGTCATAAAGAGCATTTTTTGTTGGCACTTCAACACTTGCATTCCAACCAATACCATATACTTCATCTGGAACAGCAATATCAACATTAGAAGTTAATAATCCTGTGGAATGAGTAATTGTCGCATTTCCCGCACTCCAACTAATTATTCCGCCAGTTCCAGCAATTTCAATTGCACGATTGATTGTACTTCCTGATGTTTGCGCATCAATGTAGATTCCATAATTATTCGTAATTGTTCCTGCGTTAGATGGATTCTGAATTCTTATAGAGTGATTGTCTGTAACAGTCGTACTCGCTTCACAATTATTTTGAATAAGCAAACCTCCCATTTCAGCTATTGTTCCTACAACAGTATTTGTTAAATTTGTTGTCGCAACAATGGCATAAACTTGAAGTGAAGCAGGCGCAGTTAAATCTACATAAGCATTCATTGCAAAGAATGATGTGATAATTGTACTAGCAGTTGTTGCTGTTGGAGAAATCTTTGTACGCATTCCAAATTCAACATTATTGGCCCAAGGGCCATCTGTTGTTGTTGAACGCTGAACAGTATTATGACTAAATATACCTCCACTTATTGTTAAAACATCAGTTGAATGAGTTAAAGTTATGTCCCCTGCATTCCAGTTTATAACAGCCCCAGAAGCTAAAAATAAACTAGAAAATGCCGTACCTGAGACTCCAAGTGCTATACCATTATCAATTCCGGGACTAAAATTTGTAGCATTAAGTGTAAGTTCAACAGCACCATTAACTGAAAAACCGATCTGATCTGCTCCAACACGATAAATACCCGTATTTGGATCAAGACCAAAAGAAATACTAGGAAGCGCGGCGGTACCATCTGCAAAAGCTACATTGCCTAAAAAACCAGCAGCCCAACTTCTTGTGATTGTTAAATTTGAACCTTGAACTGGTCCCCCATTTACATAAAAAGTATAAGCATCAGCAATTGTCAAAGCTCCTCCAGCATCTCCACTATAAGTTGGAGCTTGAATAATGACTTCTCTTTGATTAGCAAGTGGTCCTGCTCCTGCCGCCCATGTTTTTGTAGCAGAGAGATTAAGATTGGCACCAAAAAATTCTGTTGCTGCTGTTAAGGCTGTATTAGCAGCACCAGTAATAGAAAATACAGCAGAACCAGCAACAGCAGCAGTTTGAGTTACCGTCAATCCATATCCAGCATAAGGAGTTACTAATACACTTCCCTCACCAGTAGCTATAACACCATTACTTCCATTGTGAAAAAAACTGATCCATTGATTTTGTGTTTGATTAGATGAATGAATAAATAAATGTGGATTAGTCTGAACACCATGACCAAAATCATAAGCCTTATCACCTTCTTCGGCGATAATAAATGTATTTTGACCATCCGCAAGTCCAAGAAATAATCCATCAACTGTCTGTGTTGTATTCCAGCCCAAAGAAACATCAGGAACAATCGTAGTATTTCCGAACTTTAATGATTTGTCATCTGAAACAAATATATGGCCAGTTGTGCCAACATCTTTTAAGAATTGTATTTCTTCGGCTGTATTTGTCGTCTTGAAAGTTAGATATTTGTTTGTTCCTTCTGTGAATGAAAGTGTGTCAGCTTGATTATCTTGAAGATAGATATTTTTATTACCTGTTGTTCCTTTGAACAACATATTCATAAAGGTGTTTCCTGCCTCTTCCCATTTTGAAGTTGATGCATTCCATTTGAAATTAACAGCATCACCAGCTCCAAGAGTAACAGTTGCATTATTGAGAAGTTCAAGTGTCGTCCCCGCAGCAACTGCTTCATCCTGTAAAGTTATTGTATTAACATCACTTGTTCCAACAAGAGTCATTGGCTGACCAGTATAAACTCCCGCTTGAATAGTAGGAGTTGAAGTTAACGTAATAGCACCAGCCGCTGTTAAAGAATCAATAGAATACCCTAATGGAATAGCAGATGCCGCAACGACCGTCTGCGGATGAATCAAATTTCTAACTACATACCAATTTGCCGCAGTATCAGGAGAAAGATAAGCAGTTCCTTGATAAAATAATATCGCACTATCGTCTACGTTATAAGCAGTAGAATATCCTGCTCCAGTCTGGGATCTGATTTTTCCCGCACCAGATGATGTTACAGTGTATAAATTTGTATTATTAGCACCAATTATTGAATTATTGGAAAAAGCATTTACATATCCACCACTCCCAGCTCTCATTATACTTGTCGCGTATTCAATTCTTCCAGCACCCAAATCACCATAAGAACCGTTCCCGTCAGCATTCATTACTTTAGTTAGAACATGGGTCGCGTCTCCCCTAACATACATAGACCTCAAATAGGCAGAACCCCCAGCAGCAGTTTGAGCAACATCATCATAGGCAGAACTTCCAAGCTGAAAAGCTACGTCTGCACTATTTGCGCTTCCCGCCGCCGCAACCAAAGTAACCACATCATCGCTAACATAAGTTGCAGTATAAGGGGACGCGCTGGCATTAACCACCATATTTGTCCCGCTGGTAATATTCAAAGGAAAAGTTCCGTGCAAAGACAATCCAGCAAATGCTCCAACTTTAGTTAAGGTTAAAGCAATATCATCCCAAGCCCCAGCAGTAAAAGTCGAAGTTAAGCCTCTATAATCAAGATATACGCATTCTGCTGTTACAATTGCGGCTTCTTGTGAAACTAACAAAGCGTGCTTATATCCGTCCATCCAACAACCTTGTATCCAGACATAATTGTTTGAAGAATAAGCATACACCGCCCAATAATTTGCAGAGGCCGTAGGGTCGGTAGAAGCAAAATGACACCCTGCTAACATTACCCACGCTTCGGTAACATAGACATCGTATGGAGAAGGGCCATTCTGAAAAGTCAACGCATCGTAAGTAATCGCATATCTTGCATATAATCCATCATCTAGAGCTGAACTTGCCGCTTGCATATTAGTTACTTTTTCAGGAGCATGACTTGCCTTGTTGGGCGATGCCGCAGTCGCTCCTGAAATGGTTGTATCTAATCTTACAATATCAAAAGTAGTAGACGCTGTCGGCGAAAATCTCAATGCAGGAGTAACAAGAGTGTCCGCAGTGTTTGAAATTATTGGCGCATATTTTATATATATCTTTTCTGTCGGACTTGTGCTGGTTGTAAATCTAATAAAATAACCTGCATAAGCATTCACTCCCCATCCTGCGCCGGCAACAGTTGTTTCTCCTAAACCATCAGCATTAAAATTATCTCCACCTGTTGCCGTCTGTGACGCTAAAATTGTCGTAGTAGCACCCTGAATAACAATACTTCCGTCCGTAGATACAAAATGACCTCTTAAAATAGCTCCATCATAATAAGTGCCTGCTGCAAGATGAATCGTAACCTTATGAGCCACAACATCTGGAATCAAATCATAGACATATTGTCTTGTTAGCCAAGGATTACCGATTGTTCCATCTCCTGTAACATCAGAACCAGTAGTGGAAATATAATAATCAACATCCGCAGTTGTTTTAAGTGCAACACCATCAACTACAACAGAAGCAGGCAAATTTAGAGTTCCTGAAGTAACACCTATCGTTCCATCTGTTCCATCATGCTGAAAGTAAATTGCTTTTGTCGCATCATCATTAAGTATTGCTAAGGTTGGATTAGTAAACCCATTAAACAGCCCCAAATCTTTATTCAAAGCTGTTTCATCTCCAATTACAAACACTGGAACATTCACTGCTCCTCCTTCAGGTAAACTCAATAATAAAGAGTTGGCATTGGCATCTGCTGTTTCCCAAAGTAATTGAGTCAAAGGTGATCCTGCTGTGCCTCCAAATCCAAAACCAATATCACTTGGAAATCTTGGTTTGTATGAATTTTTTGGAACAATTGATGTTG
>Ga0209727_1001019_pt1 | contig 25802 bp, 28 predicted proteins | sample RifGroC1_FD_183995 | JGI IMG/M metagenome (GOLD analysis project Ga0209727, IMG submission 183995) | Groundwater microbial communities from Rifle, Colorado, USA - Groundwater C1 (SPAdes) (version 2) | ecosystem: Environmental > Aquatic > Deep subsurface > Groundwater | place: Rifle, Colorado...
CTGGAACAACAGGTACTACCCCTATTTTACATATATATAAATTTAAAAAAACTTGCTTAACTACACTTAATCAATACCTATGTGATTAAACCGACTTAAGCAAGTGTGGACTACATTTATAGTTCCACCAGTAGCCAATATGTCCTGCCGTAATTACTGCCTTCCAAAGTCTCTTTTTCAACGGCAAAAATAAATGGAAGGTTATCTTCTTCCAAAACAGCGTTTATAAATATAGTGCTTCTCTTTTTGTAATTTACAACACCATAGGGATCAAACAACTCTTTAAAAAATTCCTGTTTAAATTCTGCCTGCTCCTCAGCAAATAATTTCTGTCCCACATATTTTTTAAGCACATTTGTTAGTGACATCCGCTGCTCTCCTTATATCTGTTTTTCTACTATCCAATAGGTTTTATTTTTGTTGATGTTTTTAAATTCTTGCCTACTATATATTTTGTAATCAAGCCCATCTTCCTCCAGGATGCCATTAGCTGCCTTTATTCCTCTGGCTATGTATTCGGTTTTTTTCGGAGTAAATATTTTATCAAAAAACAACAGCTTAAATTTTTCCTGATCGTCCTTGAACATCTTAACGCCCAAATATTTTTCCATCAGGTCTTTAATTGATATGCGTTCAAAATCCTTGTTGGCATCTCTGGTGTTTTCTACGGGAAAATTTAATAACTTGCAGATATAATTTTTATAGCCGTTTTTACCGTCGTCATAAAACATTGTTTCCAACAGTCGTTTTTGAGTAAGATAATGCTGATATCTGCTATGGTTCAAATTATAATTGTCATCAAATAGATTATCGCTATCTCTTAGACTATATTTATTTCTAAAATCTATTGGCAGTAATTTGTTGTAATCTTCCACCATCTTTATTTTAGTACGTAGCCCTTTGATGATATAGAACAACATGCCTTTGTGATAATTTCTAACATACAACGTAATTCTTTCTTTAGCGGATAAGCATCTTTTTCTTCCCATGGTTTGAATAAAGGATATGGGATCTGATATATCTATAATAACGTGCTTTAAATTCTCATCTTTTAAATTAACACCATTATCTAATACCTTGGTACTGAATAAAATTCTAGGACTGAACCTGGCGTGATTTACAATATCGGCAATAGCCTCTGCGCTGGACTTATCTGCCATTTTGTTGCTACTGCTACAAATAAATGCGGCGTCATTAGGGAAGTGTGTAGACAACCTCCATATGTCTTCGGCGTTACTGCCAAAGTATAGTATTTTATCTTCTTGGGGGGCATTTTGAATAATGGCTTCTACCACCGATGATTTTTCATTCATATTATAAAAATATATATTATCTATATAAGAATAGTCTTGGGGCAGGTTATACACATAGTCATAATCAGATTGATAATCAAGTAGTGCATCTGGAGTAGCCGTCATAAAAATAAATATTTTGTCGGCAGGAGTTGCTTTAATGGGACTGATGAGTAGATCTGTATTTCTGTTGAATTGCGAATCGCTGAAAAAATAATGGCTCTCATCATATACAACGTAATCAAAAGGACGGAACAATTCGTCAATATCTAATCCGCCGAGAATACGAGATTCATATTCCTGGTAGTTGTGAACCTTTATCACATCTTTTTTACTGCCGATATCTACGATATTCTGGTTCTTGAGAAGATTGCGATTACTCATTAATAATATTTTTTTACCCATGGTCTTGGCGTAGTCATATAATCCCGTCTTGATGACCTCGCTTTTACCGCTACCGGTTTGAGAGCATACAAGAATGCGATTACCTGGTTGCCATTTTTTTATTTCTTTTGTTGTGATAACATCTGAGATATATTTTTTTTGCAAATTCCTTCTCTCCTCCTGCTCCTGATTCCTCTCGTTAGAATTTAGATTGGGCGGGATACGAGAGAGATACCCTTTGTCGCCGTACTGATCAAGTACAGCCTAGCCCAATTTACAACTACGACAACTATACCACATAACCTCAAATCTGTCAAGGGCTACGGTAAAATGAGTTTTCTATTTACCCTTGACAAATAATGATATGTGTGGTAATATTGTAGTAATTATATAGGGCAATAAGCCCAGAGGAGAATAACTGTGGAAATCGTATTATTCATTGTAATACTAATAATCGTAAAATTAGTAAATGGGAATGTCGGATATAACGTCAACACTGGCTGGATTCCCAGTAAAAATAGAAGTTATTTCAGAAAGAGGTTTAAATAAGAGGTTATGAAAGACAAACTAAATAGAATATTTGACAACAACGCCGTAATAAATTGGATGGGCAGATACATACTATCCTTTACAGAAATCAACAGCGGCAATCCCCTTTTAGAATGGCAGGGATATGTTATTGATGAAATTCATATCGGTGGCTACAGAAATATATTTAAAAGCACGTCCCTGGTGGAAACCCTGGATAAATTTATAGCAATCATAGAATCCGAGAGTTTCTGCGCAGGAGTTGAATTTGAAAGCGAGGAGGTGTAATAATAACATAACAACATGGCATACAAAGATAAAGATTATAACGAACAACAGAATAACACAGAAAGGAGAATTTGCGGAGACTGCTTGCATTTCGACAAATGTGAATGTGATAGCAACGACTTGCAACCCTGTAGATTTTATATCAGCGATTTCAACATAATCTATAATTTTGATAAAGAAAATAAAGAATATCATTGGAACGAGATGAGTTACTACAGGTATACTGAAAACGCATTAGATTGTCGGTATAGTGAATATTCAGATAGCGATGAAATATAATATGTAATTAATACATCCTAAAGAAAGGATTACCAGACATCATTGAGCAAAATTCAATCCTTTTATATCTTACACCTATCCAGTAGCCGTGTAATCCGTAGTAATTATAATATTGATGTCACCATTAATCAGGCGAGAAAAAACGGAGAACTTATATCGGTTGCTGAGAATCAAGCCATAAGAACATTGTTTGACCTGCAACACCGAAATTACGACCCCCTGGAAATAGCAGGTCTACTGGCTGAAAAAAGAAAATTAAAAGGTAGGAAATCCAGCGGTAAAAATATTGAAAGAATAGTAGAAATTGAAAACCGGTTAAATCAGATCCTATTTGTACCGGAAATCATTAGCCTATCTGTAGAAGATCGGAAGCATTATAAAAAAATAATCAGTAATTCATTCGTAGTCAATGGCAAGAAATTTGTACGGTTTATGTGTGGCGCCGGACACAGCCGCAGGAATACCGTCATCTTTTGTAGTGCGGATATTGAGATGGAATTAAAGACGGTGTTGAAAAACGGCATAGACGAAAGCGTAGCGGTTAGTCCCAATAAATACAATGCCTATTTCGCCCTGAATTTCAGTGGCACCATAAAAGTAAGTACGCCGTATTTTACAGTTATTCCGGATTACATCACCACAAGGGAAGAAACGGTGGACTACGTTGTAGAAACGCCTACAGAAGATTATATCGAGGAAAGACGGATGCCTTTGGAGTTTAACGCCTTCGATGGGCAGGGTTTGATTTCTGTTGAACACGCTCGTAGGTGGGCAGAGGAGTTGGAACTGGATTACGTACCGTCTTCGTTTATCATTAGAAACGCTTTTATGAAGGGCATGGTTGCCACCATGGACTTCCATAGATACAGCGAAAAACTGGGCGAACACCTGATAACGGATATGTATGGCAACGCGGTAAATATCAGAGATATGGACTTGATACTTACTAAGTCCATGTTTAAGGGCGCTCCGTTTTACAACAGCGTCGGAGAATACGTCAGTAAGTGCAAAGCCAATAATATGAACTGGGGAATTAGTAGATACGCGCCCCGTAAAGATTACGACTACGTTTTCAGCAATTACCAATTTATTCAGAATCTCGATATTGGTGACGCCGAAATAAAATTCCTGTGTCAGAAAACCATTGATTACATCGGTAAAACCATGGGGCTTGATATTTCATATACGCTATTGTATCTCTTGGGTAAACTCGCATATGATGATTACGACCCCCTGTTGCTGGAGAAGATAAGCGATCCCATTACGAAGTCGTTACTGCTAAATAACCAATTGATAGCAGATCCCTATATACAGAATCACGTTATTCACAGCCTCAATAAAAAAATTAGAGAGGCTTATATTGGCAACCTGGTATTAGACGGCAACTACTCGACTATGATTGCAGATCCCTATGCGCTGATGGAACACTGCTTTGGCAAAGTCCCCAAGGGATTACTTAAGAGGGGCGAACATTATAGCAACTACTGGAATCGCAAAGGCGTCTCCAAGGTGGCGGCTATGAGAGCGCCTCTGACTTGGCGTAGCGAAGTCAATGTCCTTAATCTGCAAAACAGCGACGATCAACGCTTCTGGTATCAATATATCGGCAGCGGGATCATATACAACATCTTTGGGTTAGATACGATGTTGCAAGCAGACAGCGACTTCGATGGCGACCTCACGATGACAACAGATAATTCCGTTGTGCTGAAAGGTACTTATGGTGGCTTGCCGATTACCTACGATAAAGGTGTTGCTCCTAAATCCGTTATCGAGGAAGATGAGTTGTACCTAGCAGATATTAAGAGCTTTGACAGTCCCATAGGAATTATTACCAATACCTCCACAACTATGGATGCCATGCTGAAGTCATATCCGCAAGATTCTGTCGAGTATAAGGAACTGATTAAAAGGCTCAAACTCTGTCGGTTCTATCAGGGTCAGGCAATAGATGCGGCTAAGAACGACAACACCAAAAAGATGCCAAAACATTGGACTAGATGGACGAAAATCTCCGCTGAAATGAACGCCGAGGAGCGACAACGAGCGGAATTAAACAACAGATTGATCATAGATAAACGTCCTTATTTTATGAGACATCTATATCCAAGATTGAATAAGAAATATAGCCGATATAATCGTAAATACCATAATCACTGTGCCAGAACATTTGGTAAATCTCTGGAAACCGTATTGTATGATTACCATAATCTTTCTCATCGTCTATCCGCAGAAGAGATATCAATTGCCGAACAATATTATAAATTCAGTCCCATTATTGAAACCGATTGTATTGCCAATAAAGCCTGTCGTTTTTTGGAATCAGAAGTAAAAGAAATTAAAAAGAAGGTAAAAAACAAAAACGTAGAAGATGTTGTTGCCATTCTAATAGATTCGTCCATAGAATATGATGACAACAAATATCAGCAGATTAAAGCCCTGCATAAAAAATATAAGAGCGGAAAAACCAATTTTGCTTTTATCAAAGACGTAAACGGCAAAGAGATGTTTAGCAACCTCAAACAATATAATAAATTCATTCTGGAAGAAGCATATGCTATAAGCGCCGATATTTCTGAATTAGCCAATCTTGCCGTTAGGGTTTGCTACGTCGACTATCCCCACGACACCAAGCAGTTCGTTTGGCAAATTTTTGGCGAGGGTGTAGTAGGCAATGTGATGAAGCACCGTCAAGAAACTCCCATGGCGCCATTTTTGGACGCTTCTGGAGGTATTGAATATCTGGGTTCTTATTTCGATTTGAAACCCGTCAATACGGAAGCCCCATATCGGGAGGAGGAATTTATTTATGATACCTATATTTGATGAATTGCTGTATGCGGAAAAACTTTTAGCAAATGGTTTTGTTAAATTTATGTCGCGTAAGGATCTTATTATTTTGGCAAAATTTTATTTCTTTAAAAAGTTAGATGAAGAACAAATAAGAAAAAAACTAAATATGTTTTGCTACAAATATAATCCCGAATATAATGAAATTATTTTTGGCAATTCCATAGATACGGCTATCAAGAAATCAAAACAAAGCGCGCTGAGTATTCCCAGCGATATCTTTATAACCAAGCATGAAATTGATTGTATTAAGCGCGTTAGTAATTATCGCGTAGAAAAAATACTGTTTGTGATTTTAGTTTGCTCAAAATTTTACAAGCAAAGCAGCGACATCTGGCATAAAAATAAAGACAGCGAATATTGGAGTACAAGGTTTTCTGTCAACGCCGTTTTGTCTCCTTATCTTTCGCTTGCAAAAGTTTATGCCAATCGGCAAGAGCAGGAATCGATAGTTTATGATTTGATAGACAAGGGATATCTGCTTTCTGATGTCAATAATCCCAGTAAGGACGGTTGGCTTGAGGTTCTTTATGCGGATAACGCCTGCCAGCCAGAAGACGTTTTTGCAGTTATTAGTAGCAGGGACAATATGATTGATTTCTATCCCCCATATCTAGTATGTTTGGGATGCGGAAAAGAAATTGAGAAAGATCATAATAGCAGAAAGTATTGCGGAGACTGCTGGAAAGAAAAGAAAAAAGAAATAGATAGGGAATATATTAAAAAAACTTATAAAAAGAAAAAATTATCGTAGTTGCCAGCAAATTTGCATATATTGGTATATAATACAATAATTATATAAAAAGGATGACAATATGAATAAAGATGAATTAATAGCAGAATTAGCACATAGATGTGGATATACGATTAAAGATACGGAATTATTTTTTAATACGCTGATATCAATATTTAGAGATGCAATTAGGAACAGAGTAAAAATTGCTGTCAGGGGATTTGGACAACTTAATTACGTCGCTATTGCCGCACATCAGGGCAAGAAACCCACTAGGGGTGTAAAAGGCGTAGCTGAAGAAATTCAAATACCTGCGACAGAATATGTTGCGTTTAAACTTTCAACGGATCTGCGAAATGAAATGAAGGTTGATAGCGATGAGGAAGTTTAGAGGAATCTCCTTTTTTTGTTGAAAGGAGTATCCCGATTCAACAATAAATAAGGAGGAACATAAAATGGCTCAAAGAAAAACAATCGCGTCATCGTTTGTGGTTGGACAAACTACTAGTGAGGCTATAACATTAAATAATTCAACGCTGATGGGTGTGACTATTAGTGGCAGTAAAATTACTGGAACGGCGATGACATTCTTGGTATCCACCGATGGCACCAACTACTATTCTCTATACGATGACAGCAGCGCCGAAGTATCTGTGACGGTTACGACTGCCGCCAGAAGTTACATCGTAGATCCAAAGGTGTTTTTGCCCTGGGGTTTTGTAAAAGCCCGTTTGGGCACAAGTGCTTCTGCTGTGGCGCAGGCAACTGCTGATCAGGCGATATTATTTCATATCGACCTGCTTTAGTTTCATTGAGGAGAACTTAATGAAATTAGAATTTTATTGGGGTGCGTATGGACATATCTAGATTTTTTATACCGATAATTGCAGGGAAGAGGGCGGCTATTGCCCTCCCGTGGTATAGGGCTGGCGGCATTCCTGCCGCTAATTGTATTGGGGCATACAAGGCATTGGGGACAGGGAATATAGCCGCAAGTTATGTTAACCTTGCGAATCCAGGAACTTACGACTTAACAACTGCTTCTGCTCCCACATTTGATGCTTCATACGGATGGGCTTTTGACGGTATTTCACAATACTTAGGCAGCGGCATCGTACCCGTAAATAATCAAACGTGGTCAATGGCGATTCGATATACGGATGCGAATGGGATATTGGCGGGAATTGATAGTCCCGGCGCAAATGACTTTTATCTTGCGTATAACGTTTATTATTCTAGTGTCACCTTACTCATCAAATCACCCACAAAGGCTTCTGGAATACTGATGATGTGCGGCGCAAATGCGTACCGAGAAACAACCCTTGAAGGGACAATTCCAGCGGGTTCTGCTTCAAATACCCGACCTATTTGGATAGGTGCAAACGGAGCTGCAACTCCGGTTTCATTTTCAGTATCGAAAATACAAGCTATCGCAATTTGGAATATTGACATCAGCGCATATCAACCACAAGTTCACGCGGCAATGGCGGCATTAGCAAACCCTTAGACCCCGGGGACACGCCGGGTTACGAAGGCATTTATTATGCGAGTGCAGGCTAATGACAAGAGGTGATGGTTCACTCAATAGTCCGTGGGATTTGGCAACTGCATTAGCTGTTAATGCAGTTCCGCCAGGTTGTACGTTGTATTTAAGAGGCGGTACTTATACCGGAGATTTCACCTGTAATTTGAATGGAACTCTTGCCAGTCCAATCCTAATAAAACCGTATCCGGGTGAAAGGGTAATTATTGATGGTTCGTTGGCGATTGATGGCTCATACACTCACTGGTATAACATTGAAAAGACACAAACTGGCGTTGGGAGGTGGTCTGACGAGGAGGGGTCTAATCCGGTAACTCTTGATAAGGGAAATATCGTCTTTACTGGCGTTGGGGTTAAGTTAATCAACTGGATTGTTTATGACCAGGTTGGTGACGGTATCGGTTGGTGGGCTGCGTCAAGCGGAGCAGAGCTATACGGGTGTGTGATATTCAACAATGGTTGGCTCTCCACCGATAGAGGACACGGACATTCAATTTATACCCAAAACAATACCGCTAACGCGGCTAAGTCAATAAAACATTGTATTCTTGCACAAGAGTTCGGGTCAAATTCATCTAATCTTTCTCTTTACGGGTCTGCTGGCGAACTATCCCATTATGTTATTGATGGAATGATAGCGATTACTGGCAGGACTTTACTTGGCGGAGGAGAACCACTCACGGATGTTTTAGTAAAAAACTCTCACGTTTACGGCGAAATGCAGTTTGGATATTCAAATATCGAAAACAATGAGTTTACCCTGCAAGATAGTATTGTGGTCAATCCAGTTGCCAACGCTTTTAGAATGATGTCAATAAAAACTGCAAATATTACTAACTGCATTCTGGCAAATGTTGAAACCTCTCCCGCACCATTAGGAAGTGACGTTATTGTTTATACCTATGACCGACTTGCTGCTGGGTATCTTGAGTTTATCGGAACTGGGAATAATTATCACTACACCGGAACAGAAGAAAAGCAGTTTATCTATAACCACCCTGAGGCAACTAGTCTAAAAACTTTCGCAGAGTGGCAGACGCTAACCGGAAGCGATGCTGATAGTACCTACTCAACTTCTGCCCCTGCTGATTCAGTTCATGTAATCCCGAATGAATATGATGCCAACAAGGGAATAATCGTTGTCTGGAATCACACCGGAGCGGATTCTGTGAACGTGGATTTGACAGGGTTACTTGCAAGTGGTGATACCTACAGGCTGCGAAGCGCGATCAATTACTTCGGTGATGTGGCAACCGGAACTGTCGGAGCAGGGGATGTTATTGCTGTTGATATGAGAGCCATAAGCCACAGTGTTGCAATTCCGAGGGATTGGGAAACGGCTTTGATTGATACCACGTTCCCGAAATTCGGGTGCTTCGTCATTGAGAAAACATAAAATAGTCATTTTATTAATTTTGTTTACCCTTGACAAAAAATAGAAATATGTGTTAGTATTATCAATATTGGTTTCCTTGGTTGTGACTAGTACGTCATCCCCGCTGATTATTCATTTATTTGTTTATTACGGGAGTAGTTGCAACTACTACCAGCCAAGGAATAAATATCATCAAAAACGTTTTAAGGAGTACTATATTGTCTAGAATTCATTTAATCGATGACAGAATTTTTCAAGAGATTACAGAAGTAAAACGACAATCGCAAGGAAAAGTCCCTTTTTGGAGAAAGTTATTTGAACAATATCATAAAGAGGGAATTGCTTTTAAAGACGCAGAAGATCTCAGGGATTTGTATCGTAAGAAATGTAAGCAGTTGGGAATAAAATTTGATTTCACCTCCATGGAGGATAAGGCAAATATTAATAGAATGCCTGGTGCACGTGTGGGAATTATAGATATCGAAACACTCCCCATGCTTGCTTATACTTGGGGATTATGGGATCAAAATATTGGATTAGAGCAAATTGTATCAGACATATGTGTTTTGAGTTGGGCAGGAAAATTCCTGAATGAATCCGAAATGTATTCTGATATTTTAACAAGTAAAGAGGCGGTTGCTAGGGATACTTCAAGAATAGCGCGTTCCTGCTGGGAGTTTCTATCAAAATGCGATGTGGTTATCGGACATAATTTTTCGTCATTTGACATCAAGCATATTAACAGCATGTTCCTAAAACACAATATGCCGCCACTAAAACAAGTGATTGTAGATACTCTTATGATTGCCAAACAAAACTTTCATTTTTCCAGCAATAAACTGGTTGCAATTAATAAGGAGTTGGGGATTAGAAATAAGCAGGAAAACGACGGCTTTCCTTTATGGGCTGGTTGCAGTAAAGGCGATTCAGGGTCTCTGAAGACTATGCTTGAATATAATATTAACGATATTTTTGCAACTGAAGAACTCGCTTTGAGATTCCGTCCCTATATACGCAATTTTAATATGGGATTGTATAACGATATAGATACAATACAGTGTCCGGTGTGCTCAAGTACCAATCTAAAATCCGAAGGCTTTTATTACACGCCAGCCGGAAAATGGGAAAGTATGAGATGTCAAGATTGTAAATGTATATCTAGAAAGAAACAAAACCTGCTTTCTAAGGATAAAAAGAAAAGTTTACTCATCAATTCATAACAGCTGATATCACAGGAGGTTGATTGTATAACGGTATAAAAACCTTAGAGCTTTCTGAACAAGAACTTGCTGATTTTTATGACGGCGCATTAAAAGTTGATGCTTTGAAAAATCAATATCTGTTGCTAAAATTTGAAGATAAAATTGTAGATAAATTTAGATATGACGGTTCAAAATTTGTAAAATTACGATATAAAGAATTTGATTCGCAGATATTGGGTAAAATTAAGCCAAGGAATATGCGGCAGGAATTATACATGGATTTGCTGTGGAATGATAAAATTCCTGTAAAGGCAGCCCTAGGCATAGCCGGTTCTGGGAAAACTTTCCTCGCATCTGCTTTTGCCCTACAGGAGTTACAAAACGGAAAATACGAACGCCTAGTAATTATTAGGAACGGCATACCGGTTCAGGGCGTACCTTCACTTGGTATTCTTCCTGGCGACGCTACGGAAAAATTAAAAAGTTCCTGCATGTTCATGGCAGATATAATCGGTGATTTTTTCTTCGATAATTTCTTGCAGAGCAACAAGATTCAAATTACCTATCTCGGTGATATGCGGAGCAGAAGCATTAGTAATGCTATAATCCTTTGTAATGAGGCCCAAAACCTAAATACTGAGTTGATAAAGATGATCATAACCCGTGTAGGCGAGAATAGCCAGATCATATTTGATTTTGACCTCAGCCAAATCGATCATAAGAATTTCGAAAAAGACAACGGAATTTTATCTATGGTAGAAGGATTACAGGGTCACGAGATGTTTGGAATTGTGGAACTAGATAGGATTGAAAGATCCGCGGTTGCAAGACTTGCAGAACTGATAAAATAACATCGCAGGAGGACGTATGGATGAACCTGTTGAAGAATTCGTAGGTGAAAATGAAGAAGTTGAAAACCAGCAATGCGCGGATTGCAGTTATGGACATTATCCTGATTTTTGCATGGAATCTAATAACGAGCAAATGGCGCAAGGCGCTGCCGAATCCAGTTACATCTTGGGCTTTGTTTCCGTTCTCAACCAATTAGAATTGAGCGAGGGATCGCTGATGGATATTATTAGGATGAAGATTTCCCTTGGCTATCAAAAAGAATTACTTCGTATGCAATTGGCAAGCGAAGAGCGTAAAGCAAGTATTTATGCAAAGATGCCAAATACATATATTGATACAGATGAATAGTGAACAAATGTTTGTCCCTACCAGATATGGGACTAAGAAGAGGTCTGGCGCGAAATAGTTGACGTTACTCGCTATACGTCTAATAAAAGGGCGAGCACAAATTGAAAGATGCCCTCGCATATTATGGGGGAAGCCGTAACATAAGATGCCCCTCCTCTGCATAAGGGGAGGGGAAGAACAATATAAAATACAAATTTCATTGTCTATTATGGCGACAATAGAAAGGAAGAATATATGGCAGTACCATCGTATACCACCGACCTTGTTGATATTGATCTAGGCGAAGCGGGTGGAAAAACTTGGGCTGAACCTACCGCTACAGGGTGGACTTATGGTGCCGCCCCCAGCGTTGATACAGAAAACTTTATTCAAGGTTCTGGTTCAATATCCAAGGCATTTAATGCTGTTGGCGTGGGCGGGATGATGGTTAACAACACTGCCGGAATTACTCTTCCAACTGATGGCGCTTTTTTCGGATGGTTTTATTGGGCTTCACCAAAGACACTGAATACCGACGTTAATGGCGGTATTCGCATGATGATCGGTAGTTCTCTGGCTAATTTTAATTCTTGGGATGTTGGTGGTAGCACAACCTATGTTTATGGTGGCTGGATTAATTATGCAGTAAATACCACCGTTGCCAGCGATGACGCTGTTGGAACAGGGCTTGGAAACTCACAGTATATAGGTGCGGCTTTCTGGAATCTCGACGCCATTACCAAGGGGTCGCCATGCTTGGCAGACGGTTTTAGATATGGTCGCGGTGAGGCAAGACTTGCCGACGGTGAGACTGATAATTACGCCACCTTTTCTGGATTTGCGGCTATCAATGACAATTCTGCTAACAGATGGGGGTTGATTCAGTCTGTCAACGGATCATATCTTGTAAAAGGACTTATTGTTTTCGGATATGGTTCGGCTGTAGATTTTAGAGATTCTAACAAATCGCTTTTTATTCAAAATACGGGTAAAGTAACTTCTAATTTTAATACATTTGAAGTTAGAAACGTTGGTAGCAGAGTGGATTTAACTTCTATTACCGTCACTGCTTTGGGAACGGTTTCGAAGGGAAGATGGATCACCACCGATAATGCCGTTCAAAATATTACCAACTGTGTTTTTACAGATATGGATGTTTTTGGATATGCTTCGAATTCGACATTATTGGGAACTACTTTCCGCCGATGTGGATTAGTTACACAAAATAGCGCAACATTAACTAATTGTACTTTCGATTCTACGGCAGATGCAACTAAGGCGTTACTATCCAATAACCCCACGCTGATCACCGGATGTAAATTTGTCTCCGCTGGCACAAAACACGCTGTTGAGATAAACGCCTCCGGCGAATATAGCCTGGTCGGTAATACTTTTACCGGATATGCCGCAGCCCATGGTTCAACGGGCAATGAAGTTATTTATAATAATTCCGGTGGCCATGTCATTCTTAATGCAAGCAATAACATCGGCGTGGTTTCATATCGTAATGGCGATGGTGCAACCACAAGTGTTGTTTCTTCAATCATTCTTACTATTTCAGGACTAAAAGACGGCTCCGATATTTCTATTCTAAATGCCGGTACAGAAACAGAACGGATTAATGTGCAAGAAAATTCTGGAACAACGTATAATTACAATTATACAAGTGCTGGTGAAAGCGTGGATATAGGAATATTTAAATCTGGATATATACCTTTATATGTTAGAGGCTATATCCTAGGTGCAACCAATGGTTCTTTACCTATTAGTCAAGTAATTGACAGGGCATATTTGGAATAGAAGGAGGCGTTTATGGGATATAAGATTATAGATCCCGATGATCTCGTTGTCGGTACTGAGATAACTTTTGATTTTGGGGCAAAAACATTTACATTGATTGAAGCCGGAAACCTTACGGCGAAAGACGGAGTAACAGGTAACGCTATTTGGGCAAAATTTGTGGATTTGTGGACAACCGCCACTTATCAGCCCTATCCATTCCCCATGAATGTGCTCGACGCCCGTTCTGGTCAATACATTTTTGGTCAAGACCCTGGTGGCAGCTACAACGGATGGAAACCCGCAGGCGATACCACGAGGCAAATGATTCGAGACGCCGGGTGGAGTGAATATTCTAATGCCGGAGTATTGAATAGACAGTATGTGGGTTTGGTCGGTTTAGCGTCTGGTTTTCCCGCGGGAGCACAATTCTATTATCAACGCGATTCCGGCGGCACTGCTTACGATTTCACCTTTACAGATTCCCCAAATGAAGGCATACAGGTTTATGGCGATGCCGCAAACGGCGATTTTGATAATCGTTCTTATTTTAAATTATTCTGCCGTGAAGCAAATTATACCTACGACGACGCCGTATTAGGAGATGTTGGTGAGTCCGGTACGGGCGCATTTAAAGTTTCTCTGCCTATTTCCGTTGGTGCAGACTTGAAAATTACAGATGACGACGCCTCCATGACTGGTGCACCGTATTCAAGTATCGATCTTGAATATTTTGGCGTTAATCAGAGCAAACAGGTTGGTAGTCAGTCATATAACTTCCGAACTATTATAGATAATACCATCGCTAATGCTACTCTGGAAGAAATTTATACCAAGATGCAATATAATCTCCGACAAGCCGGGGATATTGATGATGGTGCAGGAAGTGTAACGGGTCAAACAGCAAATCAGTTATGCTACTTTGTTGGCGACACCCTTTATACCACCGCCGGAGTGTTTATTGAAGGGGTTATTGCAGCAGACTTAAATCGTATTTATTTCCTTCCGTATGGCTCTTCGCCTGGTAACGAAGTCTATTATCCTTATGCGGCTGCCGGAACATTGAATTTCAACACGGCTTTAACCGCAGGTGGAACAGGCTATTATCGCATGTATTTTGCCAATGACGACGCCGGAGGCAATTTGGGTTATGATTACGGAACAGCCGACGCCATTACAGTTAATGATAATGACGGCGTTCCGATTACCGGAGCGATATCTGCTGCGTCTATTGGGTTTTCTTATGATTACGACGGCAATGTGCAACGAGGCACTGGAAGCAATGGCGACGACGCACCTATTGTTGTTGTAGCCGGTAATGCCGGAAGCGCTAAACCAGTCGTAGCCACAGGTACAATTTCTAGAAGCAAGGGTATATCCATTACGCTAACAGCCGAGGCAGATCGGGCTTATCTCGATTAAGGAGTAACGATGGGGCTGACCTTTAACGGCTTGGCAAAAGTGATAACCTTGACTGCCGGAACAACATCGTTGTCTGTTCGTCAATTATGGTCGCGGTGGGTAGATTGGTTTCTTACATCAGATAATTCAAAATATCTCCCTGCTTTTAGTCAAGTCGGGGGTAACGACATCGATCCCGTGGTTGGGACAACAATCCCAATTTATGCGTTTTTGATGAATGGGTGGAAACTAAAACCGCAAGAGGCAAACCATACCGTGACAGTTACAGACGGTATATTGCTTGTTAACGGTGGTGGAGACCCATTCAATAATACCGACGGCGCTTATACCGTTAGAATTAATTATCAACAACCGGTGCAGGCAATTACTGTTGCTACCGGAGGTGGTGCAACTCCTCCAACCCCAGAAGAAATTGCTACTGCGGTTTGGGAGAGCCTGCTGATAAATCACGCCAACGTCAACACCTTTGGCAAATCGCTAAATGATATGTCATACGAAACCAGTATTATTACCGCTATTCTAAAAAATAAGATGATAACAGATCCTCTTACGGGTGTAATGACTATTTACGCCGAAGATGGTAGTGTGCTATTAAGTGCTCAACTTTACGAAGACGCCGATGGCTTGCAGAAATACAGGGGTCAAGGCAGTGAGCGCCGCGAGGAACTGGAATGATAGTTGCGAGAGGATATGGTAGAAACATCAATAGTTTTGGCGGTATTGTTTCTTGGGGATATTCTAGAAAATTCATTACCGAAGTTATATCATTTTTCTGGCAACCCACAAAGGAGATCACATTGAAAATATGTAGAGTATTTGAGGTAAATTGTGAACGCTGATACTTTTGAATTCAATGTTTCAATACAAAGACGGATTTCTTTTAAAATGTGTGCTACTCGATTATACCAAAAAACACTTTATATCAAACAGACTTTAGAAGCACAGGGAAGCATCCAAAATTCCCTGGTGATTGCGAGGTAATATATGGCTGCTATGACTGATATCCACACAAATGATATTGGGACTGTGTTTATTGTAAACATATCGGACAGTGGTGTGCCAGTAGACCTATCTAGTGGAACCAGCGCTTCCAATGTAATTTTATTTAAACGGCCAGATAGAACTACTTTTAATCGACCAGCAGTATTTGATACCGATGGTAAAAACGGCAGGATTAAATATGTTTCAGTCGCAGGCGATATCAACATGCCTGGTGTCTGGTATATAAGTGCTAGAGTAAATACCGAAAACGGGCAATGGGTGGCTACTGCCGATACGTTTACCGTGCATCCTGTATTTGAATAACATAAAAGAACGATTTCATTAAGTAATTTCAGCCGCTATAATTTAATGGCAAAATGCAAATTTTGTAAATTTGATTTGGTAGTTCGATTCTTACCTAGCGGCTCCTTGTAACACAGTTATTATCAGCATCTTTTATGATGCGATTATTTTTAAATAATAGGAGTACATAGAAAATGCCTAAAGCAAAAAGTTTGATTAGAACGTCGGGTAAATTCGATGAGAAGTTAATATATTGTCGCAAGTGTATGAAAGATAAGGCGGCAAGCGCTTTTTTCTTGGCGACAGATTTGTACCTTGATAGTAACGGTTATTTTAGCGTGTGCAAAGACTGCTGCAATGAAGTCTATAATTTGATGTTACAGTCAGAGGGCAATATTGCTAGGGCTATCTTACGATGTTGTCGAATGTTTAACATTGTGTTTGATGAAACCGCAGTTATGGCTACTGAATCCCATCTCAAGACAATGGAAGCCAAGGGTTCAAAAACAGATAACACCTTTGGAATATACAAAACCAAATTGGTTAGTATGAGCAAACGTGGGCTAAAGGATAAAATTGTTTCCACTGATTTAACCTTTATAGAACCAACTAAAATACTCCCGCCATCCGATCCGCTTCAACCCGACGATAAGAATGCTGAAGAATTACAACAGTTTTGGGGTGAATCCCTTAACCACAACGACTACGTGTGGCTGGAAGCCGAATATGCAAAATGGGCGAGAGATTACAGTATTAAAAACAGTGGCGAAATCAATTTATTAAAGCTCATTATATTAAAGTTGTTTAGTATTAGACAAGCTAGAAGTGAGCAAAAACCAATTAACAAACTAGAAGAAGAATTTCAAACACTTTTGAAAACAAGCGCTCTTAGTCCCGCCCAGACAAATGCAGCCACACAGGGAAAATTAGGCGATTCTTATGGTATGCTGATAAAAATGATTGAAGAAGAAAGTCCGGCGGAGCACTATCGTGATTATAAGTTATTCGATGACTTTTTTGATATTAAAAAATATCTCAGAGATTATGTTAGTAGACCAATTACCAACTTTTTTAATGGTCACAAGAATTACTCTATATCTGATGATGAAGACGTCGCTTTAGATAATGGCATTTTCGAATCTAATGACTTGCCGGAATTAAAAACCGAGATAAAAAGTGATACGGAAAGCGAGTAATATCTATGGCAAAATCTCGCCCCTATCAAAATGATTATATAAAAGATTCTAAAACACAAGATGTTTTTCGGCAGAGAAAGCCAATGATTACTGCCAAAGAACTTACGGAAGAAAAGCGACAACAAATAATCCTCTGGAATACCTTCTTCAGAAGGAATATTGTGGTATTCATAATTGACGTCATGAAAATCAAGTTGTTTCCATATCAAATTATATGGATTTATCTGATGTCGATCAGTCCCTTGTTTGTAGCTATATGTAGCCGTGCATCTGCCAAAAGTTTTGTTGTTGCTGTTTTTGTTGTTGCTAGAAGTATTTTATACCCTGGTTTGGAAACAATCGTGGCGGCTACGACTAAGGATCAGAGTGGTCGTATTATTAAGAATAAGGTACAGTGGATATTTGATAATTCCGACTTTTGCAAAACAGAAATTACTAAAATAACTGCTAATAATAACACCTATGAATGTATTTTTAAAAATAGTTCGAAGATGAGTGTTGTTGCGGCAAACGAGGGGGCTTTAGGGGCACGGTGTAATGACCTAATCGTTGATGAATATGCCAAAATGGATAAAGCGGTTCTCGATAATATTTTAAAACCATTCTTGATTCCGAGGCAAACTCCATTTGCAAAAAAAGAAGAGTATAAAAACATTGTAGAACCCGTTAGATCATACTATATTTCTTCCGCGTGGTATACGACCGAATGGTGGTATAAGACGGCTATGTTAACGGCGCAAGCCATGGTCAATGGGCAAAAAGCTGGATTTTTTGCTACGGATTTTTTGACAACAATTAAACACAAACTAAAAACCATACAGCAGATGGAAGAAGAAAAAAGAGATAATGTTGCTTTTGATATGCAGTATGGAAATATACCAGGTAATTCGAACGAAAATGCGTATTATCCCATTGGCTTTTTCAAGCGCACAATTCAAAAAGCATTTTATCCTCCCCGGCGAGAAGAATATGGGCTAAAAAAGAATCCGTTTGATATTCCCCGCGTTGAAGGTGAAATTCGTATTATGGGTGTTGATATTGCAACTAGGCTTAGTTCCGCTAACGATAACAGTGTAACTTCCTGCATTCGTCTTGTTCCTACCAAGCGCGGGTATGCCAGGTCTCTTGTCTATATGGAAAGTTCTCATGGAGCCAACGGCATTCTTCAAGCGAATCGAATTAAAGAAATTTGGTACTGGTTTGGAGCTGCTTTTATAGCCATGGATGTCGCACAGGCAGGATCTGTTTTGTTTGATTCACTTTCCGCTCCTTATTTTCATGAAGAGTTAAGTAAGCAATTTCCTGCGTTTACCGTGATGGACATACCGGAAATAGACGATAAGGTAAAAGCAGAATTCAAGGGAAGAACGCTGGGCGTTAATGCGATTCCTATTATTTTTCCAATATCTGGAACACCAGTTTTGAATACGGATATGCATGTTCAGTTTAGGTCGTCATTACAGAAGAAGCTTTGGTCGTTTTTAGTAGACACAGATGAAGCAGAAGATTTTTTGTTGAGAACACAAAAAGATTATTTTAGTGCTGATGACAGTGTAATGAGAGCCTATCTTCTTCACCCATTTTTGCAGACTTCATTATTTATAGCAGAAACAGTTAATTTATCTTGGGATATGCAGAAAGGTAATCAGAACATTAAATTAGAAGAAGGATCAGGAAGAAAAGACAGATATACAAGCGTTAGCATGGCTAACTATTTGGCATCAATTTTGGACAAAAACATATTGCACGAAGAAGATGACGGCGACGATTGGGAGACCATCATGGGTGTGACAATTACCGTATAGGTCTTGACAAAATCGTAATATTGTGGTAATATATAAGTTGTATAATAGAGAGATATAGCGACGGCTGAATCTCGTTTTCCTGAACGGGAACTCTCTCTATTTTACTTTAAATCAGGAATCAATCTACAGGAGGATGTTTGTATGAAAAAATTGACTTATGATAATGTAAAGACGTTTATTGAAGACAGAGGGTGTAAACTGCTTGATGCAGAATACATAAACCAAAATAAGGAGTTGTCTATAGTTTTTGCGTGTGGACATACCGATAAAAGAAGCTTTGCCCATTTTAAATATTATAAAAATATTTGCCCTCGATGCGCTGGATGTAAGCCTTATAAGTATGCTGATGCAAAATCTATTTTTGAGAATCATGGATTTTGTTTATTGTCTGATAATTATAGTGATTGCAAAAAATCCCTAGATATTCAAGATGGTCTGGGATATAAATATACTATCAGCCTAGATAAATTCTTGAACAATTTTGTAAATAGGGGAAGCAATCTCGCAAGATTTGATATACATAATATTTATACGGTTGACAATATTTGTCTTTTTCTATCAATAAACTTCCCGCAACTTTCTTTAATTCCAAAACAAGAGTGGAAGGGCAATAATGCAAAAATGTCTTTTATTGATTATGAAGGATATAAATATTATGTAACATTTGGTGTTTTGCAGGAAGAGATAAAAAGAAACAGTTTTCCAGCAAAATTTGATATATCTAATATACATACGATGGAAAATATTTCTAATTGGATTGCAATTAATAAAAAAGACTATAGATTGCTAGATGGTCAAACATATCCTGGGGCACATGGAAAATTAAAGTTTAAATGCTTAAAATGCCCAGACGAAGAAAGACCTTTTGAAAGAACTTGGGTTGGGCTAAGATCAAAAAACGGAGGATGCAACTATTGTAATACAACCTATATTGGGCGATGTAATAATCTAAAATATAAAGAACCAGATATTGCCTTAGAATGGGATTATGATAGGAATTATCCTGTTATTCCCGATAACGTCGCGGCTCATGCATCGAACAAGTATTGGTGGATTTGTGGAGATTGTGGGGCATCTTATTTATCTACTACCAGCCACAGAACAGGAAAAGAGCCTAGGGGTTGTCCACAATGTTCAGAATCTAATATGGAAAAAAGAATTAGGAAATATTTATTGCGGCAAAATGTAAGTTTTGAACCTCAGAAATGGTTTGAAAAGTGCAGAAATATTTTGCCTCTTCCTTTTGATTTTTATCTAATGGATTATAATGTGCTCATAGAAGCCCAGGGAATACAGCACTTTAAACCCGTTGAGTATTTTGGAGGAGAAGAGTATTTTGTGAAAAGAAAGAATAACGATTTAATTAAAAATAATTATTGTAAAAACAACGGTATAAAATTAATCGAAATCCCATATTGGGATTATAAAAATATTGAAAACATTCTCATAAAAGAATTGAACCTCTAAGTGAAAGGAGGTAAATTTGGGTAGACCAAAAAAAATAACTACTGAAACACCGATAGATGAATTAAGTGATGCACAACTGCAAAATATTTTAAATTTGTATGCTTGGAACGATAGTAGTTTCAAAGAATTTGCACAGTCTTCTAATAATTCTTATTTATATCCTTCTGTGTTTAACCCCATGCTGGTTAATGCGAGAATGCAGAGCATTACGCTAAGTGGCACCGGGGAAGCCAGTGAAGAACGTGTGGCGAAGGCGCTTGCTAATCCGAGAGAATCCGAAATGGAGTTGTTATCAATTTCGGAGATATTGGAATACAGTAATCCCACATATAAGCGCATTATATCTTATCTTTCTAATCTTCCCGCTTGGGATTATACATATTATTGTAAGAATGTAAAAAAGTCGTCTGAGTATAAGAGCGAATCCTACAATAAAGCATTGAATGTACTAAAAGATTTTATGTTTAGATTTGATGTAAAAGGACAGTTTTCTAGTGCATTGAGGCAACTACTGAGACAGGAAACCTATTTTACGGTTTTCAGAGATGAAGGATCTCGTTTTGTCTTGCAAGAATTGCCGTCAAATTACTGTCTGATAACCGGAAGATGGGATTATGGATTGCTGTTTGATTTCGACTATATGTTTTTTAATCAAGGGGGAGTCGACATTGATTTCTATCCCGACATATTCAAAAAAACATACACCAAGATATTTAAGGGACAACGACCAGATGCCTATAATCCCTCAGCGCCGATAGGCGATAGGGCAAATAGTGTTTATTCGCAGTGGGGGAGCTGCGATCCAACCGATGGGTTCTGGGGCTGGAAGTTTTCCAACGAATTGGCGAGCCGTATCCCGGCGTTTTCGTCACTGTTTCCTGACTTCGCTATGTTACCAACTGTTAGATCGTTACAAAGAAACACATATTTGGTCTCGGCTGCAAAGCTAATATTTGGAGAATTACCGTTTTTAAAAGATACGAAAGCTACGGTAAGAGATGCTGTCTCAATGAGTCCGCAAGTTTTGGGAAATTTTATGGCTTTGGTAAAGTCTGGGTTGGCTAATGATTCGGTTAAGTTTACGAGTGCGCCAGTTCAAAATATTCAAGGTATAGAATTTGAACACGATAACGACATGTACAGTAGTTATTCGAAAAATGTAACTGGACAAAGCGGGATAAATGGAAACCTCATATCGAGTACTAGTCAAAAAATGAATAGCCTGGAAACCGGCTTATCGGCGGCCGTCGACGAGATGTGCTCAACATCTATATATCCTTATTTTAATCAGTTTATGGAATATCAGATTAATAAGAGAGTAAAAGATGCAGGCATAGAATATCAGTTTGGATTTAATTTCGAAGGAACTAATTTCTATACGGATAGGCAGCGTAGACTTGAGACACAAATTAGTTTGATGAGCCAAGGAATTGTTTTGCCCCAGAAGATAGCGGCTGCAACCGGACAAGATCCGTTTGTAATGCAAGCACAGATGGACGAGGCGAGAGAACGCAAGTGGACAGATAATCTTACGCCAATCGTTCCCGCAGCACAAATCAGCGGAGGCAAAGATGGCGCAGGAAGACCTTCGAAATCTGATGATGAACTTGGCGAAGAGGGAATGAATACCAGAGACGCCGGAAGTAATCTGGCTAAAAGCGTAAAGAATAAAAAATAATCAAACTGCACATAACGGGATAAGATCCTGGCTCCGTGTGCAAGTATCATATTCATAAAAATAATGGAGGAATGTAAAATATGGCTACAATTTCTAGTGCAAGTGCAACGATTTTAAACAGAATGAATCGGGCGGCTCAAAAGGTATCAATGGGCACAGAGATTCGAAGATTGGGACAGGCAGCCGACATTGCAATTTCGGCTTCTTCAACTCAGCGGGCAATTGTTGGTGCAAGTGGTAGCGCGACAGTTTCTAGTGCGCAAGCAAGTGCTGGTCGCGTTGTTTTAGCGACTGGCTTGACAACCGTTAAGGGTTTTGTAACAGGTGCTTTGCGGTCAGGAAGTCCGGTTATTCAGCCCAATGTTATTTCAGGTTCTACAGCAGGTACGCTTGTCTTTATGACCGCCACCACTGGATGCGCTACGGCATTAGCCGCTGACGACTCCCTGTGGTATATGGCATGGTAGAAGGATAAGACGCCATGACTATAACCGCAGCTAGTGCAACTATTTTAAATCGCATGAATCGTGCGGCACAAAAAGTAGCCATGGGTACTGAAATTCGTCGTATTGGATTAGACAACGACATTTTAGTAACTGCTACTGCTGCACAAACCGTAATTGTTGGAGCAAGCGGAAGCGCAACTGTTTCCAGTGCTCAAGCAAGTGCGAGTCGAGTTATTCTTACCACTGGGCTTACTTATGTCAAAGGGTTTATTGGGCAAGACCGTCGTTCTGGAAGTGCGGTTATCAATGCACAATGGACTTCTGCATCTGCTGGAGCAACGGCAGGAACCATCGTGGTGAAATCCGCGGTGTCCGCTTCTGCCCTACCTTTAGCCGCAGGAGATTCTCTATATTACGTAGCCTGGTAAAACGCTGTAATTCTAGGAAAGGAGGGTAATGCTGCGTGAAATTATCCGAAAACCTTAACGAAGTACTAAATGAGCAAGCCGGAAAGGAACTTTTTAACCAACGCAAGTACATGGTGTTGTATAGCTACTTCGATGCCTTGCGTCTAACCAATATCGCCAAGATGTTTTTATCCCAAGCAGATGAAGAATATGGACATTACAAAAAAATAATCGAATATCTCAATACCAGGTTAGGTGGCAGGCATTATCCCGTTGAAATCGAAATACCAAATATTCAATTGGGTAGTCCTAAAGATGCCGGACAGATATTCCTTGATGCCGAAGTTGAAACCACGCAATCCCTGGAAGAAATAGCAGATATGATATATGATAGCAAATCGTATATTGATGTGCCGTTCATCCATGAGATGCTTAGAGATCAACTGGTCGAAGAAGATGAAGCGGAAGAATTTATGTTGAAAATCAATGCGGTTTCCGACTTGGTGTTGTTCGACGCCGAATTGGAGTAACTAATGTATATCGTAAATCCGAAAGTAATAAAAAACAAAATAAAATGTAGAGGCGCTGTTGCGAAATATTTTGTCGCACAAAACATACCGGTGCTGTCTAAAGACGGCAGCGACTATTATTTTGCCGACAGCGAAATATTTAAAGAGGCGCTATATTATGCTCCCGCTTGGGTAAAATTATTGATAAAATTGGGATTATAAAATAACCATTTTATTATGTAGGAATCCTTGAAGAAAGGAGGAAAACGTATTTGAGCGAAAAATTAAGTTTTGCTATTGAAAATATGGAACTGATAGAGGAAGCCAATAATTCTCAGTTTGCCACATTGAAAATAGATGCATTTGCCAGCGGAAAAAACAGACATGATCTTTTTATATCTGAAGATACTCTGAGAAAGACAGCGACAACCATTTTGCAAAAACCCATTGTGTGGGCATACAGCCGTGTAACCGATGATGCCACAGGGCATAGCGACGACGAACTTCCATGTGGATTCGTTCCTCATGATAGTCCTATTGAGTTCAGAAAACTAGAAGATGGTCGTACTATGATGTCTGTCATAGGAAAATTATGGACTAGGTATTCCGGCAAGATGATGGACATTTTCGAAAGAGACCGATCAAAATCGGTGAGTATCGAAATGGAAGTTTTTGAGCAGGATAAAAATGAAGAATTCGGAATGCCTGAAATCTTGAATTTCTGCTATATGTGCATTACCGTTCTAGGCGAGATGGTTCGTCCGGCAATTCCTATGGCTAAGGCGGATTTGGTTGCCTTTGCTACTAAGGAAAAACAGGATTATGAAAAGGCTTTGATGGAATTTTCCAATAAATACGGAAGTATTGATATGAATATTCCGAAGGAAGTAAAAGCAAATGCCAATAAAGGTTTGGAATTATATAAATCTATGGGTATTGGTGGCACATCTGTTTCTCTAGCAGTTGCAAGGCACCTTATTAAAAATGAAATTGTAGAAATGGACAAAATCAAGTCTATTCACAAATTCTTAAATTCTCGCAAGGGCGTTCCAAAGAACAAGAATCAGCCTGATGCGGAATACATATCTTGGCTTCTTCATGGCGGCAACAACGCCGTAGAATGGAGTCGAAATATTGTAAATGCTATAAACGAAATAGATAGTAAACAACTATCATATTTTGAAGTAAAGGAGGAGTTATCTGTGGATGAAAAAGAAATAGAAAAGAAAGAAGAAATGCAAGAAGAACCGAAAGTCGAAGAAGTAAAAATGGAATTGCCTACGACTGAAGAAATGGCTGAAGAAAAACCAGAGGAAGAGAAAAAAGAAGAATCTCCGGCGGACGAAAAGCAAGAAGATGAAGAAGAAAAGCCTGAATCTGAAAAGAAAGAAATGTCTCTTGACAGCAATCTCGATGTCGCTGCGTTTTTAGCCATGCTTGCCGAAGAAACCGAGGATTATCAAGCCTTGGTTGCTAAACATCAGGCGGGTGAAGAATTGGATCACGCTAAAGTTTATGCCCTGGCATATGCTAAAATGTGTAAAATGGCTGATGAACTGAAAAAGGCAAAGGAAGATGGTGACGTCTATATGTCGGCTAACGAAGAACTGAAACAGTTCAAAGCAGATGTAGAAGCCAAACAATTTGCTTTTGAGGTTGAGTCCACTATTGCCGAAGTTTCTGATACCATGCCAAAAGAAGAAATTGAAAAGGCAAGGGAAAATAGCAAGAATTTCACTTTAGAAACAGTTGGCGCATGGAAAAATGAAATAAAAGCCTTAGCGTTTTCACTCGGTAAAGATAAAAAGGTTGATGATGGTGTCAACCGAATTGCTATGTCTTGGGTTGATAAAAAAGACAGGAATAAGCAAGATTTAAGTAAAGGATGGGTAAAATAGTATTACTACCCGTCGATATTATTATAACAACAAAAAAGGAGAAAAATTAAGATATGACTAATCATGCAGTGCTCGTGCCAAATAAAGTTATGGCTAAAAACGTTGATGCCTATATTCGTCCCGCAATCAGTGCTTCTGCTGTCGATAATGGTTTCGTTTTCGTGACAGCCCAAAAGACGGGGGTTTCTGGTGAGGGGGAAGTTTGGCTGGCTACAGCACCTTCAAGCGCAAGTCTGACGGCTGTTTGGATGGTTGGAG
>Ga0209727_1001021_pt1 | contig 25764 bp, 23 predicted proteins | sample RifGroC1_FD_183995 | JGI IMG/M metagenome (GOLD analysis project Ga0209727, IMG submission 183995) | Groundwater microbial communities from Rifle, Colorado, USA - Groundwater C1 (SPAdes) (version 2) | ecosystem: Environmental > Aquatic > Deep subsurface > Groundwater | place: Rifle, Colorado...
GTCCAATGTTTCGTTCGAGGAAATTTCTGGAACCTGTCCCCCGCAATTACATAAGTGGCTTGAAAACCGGGAAAGATGCAAAATGGGCAGTTGTTCAGCAACCCCTAACTAAAGGAGTATTCAAATGATGGATGTGGAAATGTTCCGGATTGAATTTACGAAAGCTATCCTCATCGCAAAGCCGACCTTATTGGGCAAAGATACGGAAGCTGAAGACGCGCTCGCAATGTACAAAAAAGTTAGTGCGGTTTTTTCGGAAGATCATATCTTGAGTACTCGAACATCTGCTTTACCTACTAACACCAGTATGGGGGCAACTCTCTCATCCCGTAGAAAAAAGCAAAGTAATCTTTGAGTGCGTATTCCGATGCATCCTACGGGGCATTCAGAAGTTATCCTGCCACCTATTCACCTCATGCTGTTTGCGTGTCGGAGTCTACTCAGCCGGCAGGAATGGTGCAAGGGTCGGACTGCTCTTGCAGTCCTTTCAGCGCCCGCATGGACATTCCAGACAGCGAAATCCTGATCGCCTGAGGCACGATGCGGTCGCAGACGGCATCCGCGATAGTCGGGTCGCCGATGACGTTGAACCACTGTGAGACGGGAACCTGCGAGGCGATCACGGTGGCGGCGCAGCCGTACCGGTCCTCGATGATCTCCAGGAGTGATAGGCGGTCCTGCGCATCGAGCGGTACGAGCCCGAAATCGTCCAGGATGAGGAGCGGCGTCCGGGCGATCCGGGCGACGAAGCGCTGATGGTTTCCTTCCCCACGCTTCTGCTTGAGAGTCTGGAAAAGCTTTCCGCAGTTGAAGTACAGCGTGCGGTGGCCGAGCGTCCAGACGGTACTCGTCGAGGGTTCCCAGCCTGATCGCTTCCGACAGCGAAGCGAGCACTGTTTCGAACTCGATTGTCTCGGCGGCGTGTGCGAGCGCGGCGAGGATCCGCATGCGTGTCGCCAATACAGGAAAGTTGAATAGGAAAGCTGTTTCCGCATGCAGAGCTTTTTGGCTGCAACCACTATCATGCCAATCTTCTATAGTCCGCTTCCAGTATTCCAGTTTCTCCGGTCCTTGCATATTGTGCCTCGGCCTCAAATGTCGGGGCAACGGGCTTTCTTGGAAAGATGGCTTAATGGAGCGCTTACAGTCGTCGTGCAAAAGTGAAGCTCACCCACCCAACGACAACACTGCTTCAGATAAACGGCGCGTACAATCCTCCAGGCCCAGTGACGATTTCAGTTCCCTCAGGCCTTTTCTAAATTTCTGTCGCTACCCTCGTACTAAAACAAAAGGGCGGGGTGGGCTTAATTGGCGGTTACCGTGTGTCTATGCGTTATAATTCGCACGAGTGGAGAACAAGCACAAAACGAATTAGTCCTCAGCGGAAAGCTCCCACCAAAAATCATACAGATCACCATCATTCGTGCTATTACGAGTATAGTCCGGTGTTGACTGCCCACTTCGATATATCTCAATCTTCCAGTTATATCTGTTATGAACATTGCCTAGATTTGCCCGAGATTGTTCGTCGGCAGTTGTTGTTCCACTGATAGTGTGTGCATTAGTTGTAGTTATTAGCGTCCATGAACCAGCGCCTAATACTTGGTAATATACCTTTTCAAAAACCTGAATGGCACCTGAACCATTTACGTCAGGATCCCACCGAAGTACTGCAGAACGCACATAACCATCATCATCATTGTCTACCTTGTCTGTCCACCATGCATTAAATACTACCGCACGGGGAGCAGGCGTTACGCTAATAGCCAATGCTGGTGACCAATTACTTAATACACTTGTATGTGTAGTGCATCTAGAATGCACTCGGGCGTAGTACGTTCCAGATACTTCATATTGGTGGGTATGGGAATAGGTGCCTCCACTCGACCAACTTGAAAAGTTTGAATCTCCCCAGTCTACCTGGTATTCAATAGCATGTCCCAAATTGCTTGAGGAACCACTAGTACTGTAGATACCATTCGTATCCGTGTCTATAGACGTAGGACCATTCAAAGTGCTCGGTGTGCTGATTGTTTCTGCCATGCTTCCATAAATTCCTATAGTCGAGGAATAAGCAACATTACTTGATGCGTCTGTGACCCGTAATCTGGCGTTGAATGTCCCTGCTGTGTTGTAAGTATAGGTTGGGTTTTGCGATGTTGAATCATTATATTGGCCATTGCCATCGAGGTCCCAAGCATAGCTGTAAGGAGATTGTCCTCCGCTTGCTGAACCATTGAAATTAACTGTTAGCGGAATAGTACCACTCGTTGGCGATCCGGAAGCCGTTACTGTGAGAGGTAGGTTGTTCTCGGTTGTTATCGCAATTGTCGAGGAGTAGACAATAGTGCTTTCTGAGTCGGTGAGTTTCAGTCTGGCGTTGAATGTCCCTGCTGTGTTGTAAGTATAGGTTGGGTTTTGCGATGTTGAATCATTATATTGGCCATTGCCATCGAGGTCCCAAGCATAGCTGTAAGGAGATTGTCCTCCGCTTGCTGAACCATTGAAATTAACTGTTAGCGGAATAGTACCACTCGTTGGCGATCCGGAAGCCGTCGCCGCTAGAATAGACGGGACTTGGATTACTGCTAATGTAAATAACTTTGTCGCGCTCACAGTTCCTTTGGAGATAGTCGCAGTCAAAGTAACATTGGTTGTAATTGCCGGTCTCGTTACAGTCCCTGTTGTGTTAATAATAATCGGGTATTCAGAGCTCCATGCTATCGTCGATCCTTTTTCTCCTATCGTTGGAAGGCTAAGATTTTGCGTAACGTTCAGCGCTGAATCTCCAACTGCAAAGATCAGATGTAAAGCCGCTATATCTGCTGCAACTGTCTCGGCATCAGTTATGCTAGGCAAATCGAAAGCGACATAGGCCCTTGTCACCACTTTTGGAACTAGCTGATAAGATATCCACCCATAGCCACTCAGCCCCCAATTTGTGCCCCACGAGTTTAGTAGCTTAAATGCCTGTTTTGAATCATCATATCCAATAAGAAGTATTGCATGATAACCTCGGCTGCTTCCAGTATCGTCGTCATATATATCGTTATTCTGGCGTAGCCCATCAAAGTCAGGAAGAACCTTAATGCCAATAACAACTGGTTGACCGCTATTTGCGATGAAACCCTTAATCTCTGGTATTGAGGCTTGATTTATCCTGGACCAAGTGGCGATTCGGAATTGCAGTGCTTCTGCGAATGCTTCCGAACTAGGCAGTTTAGAACAATCTGACGAATCATAGGGCATAATAGCAAGTGAACTTACCCCTTCTGTCAGTAGGAGATTGAAGGCATCCTCTATGAAGCTTCCAGAACGACAGTCTCCTATCTTAATTTGATTAAAGATGAATGCTGGACTCATGAGATGCGAATTATCACTTAACGACCAGCCTCTCTCGATATGCTCTTGATAGGATTTGAGTCCATATCCAACCGCCCATGCAACACAAGATCCCTGATTTCCCTGATTCCCTGGTTCTGGAATATCTGGAGATAGATCGCAACTTAATGGTAGAGAACTCAGCTCCCCGCTAGGAACCATTAAAGGCAAATTCCCATATTGTTCATCGGTTAGGACTAGTAAACCAGCCTCATGCTGCGGCATTACTGTTGTGCCTAAAGTAGCGCTAATTGCATTCATTGATGCGGTTAAGATGACATCACCGGCAGAAACGCCTCTTGCAAGTCCAGTAACATCAATTGTTGCGATTGATACGTCGCTAGAAGTCCATTGTACCAGGGAGGTTAAATTGGCGGTTGACGAATCTGAATATGTACCGATGGCACTAAGCTGAAGGGTTTCCCCCAAAAAAAGTATTGAGTTAAGAGGTGTTATTGCGATAGTAACTAGATTCGGTGAGCTAGGTTGACTTGGTCGCCACCAATCCGGGCAACCCGAAAGGACAACCGAAAGGAGCCCAATAAGACATATGTAGAATACTGTCAACAATCGCACTTTTCGCATTTTTTTAATCCTCCTGCATGCCAACAGGATTCTGACTATGTTACCGGAACAACACTCACATACAATAAGCCAATTTAAGAATACCACCGAAGTCACTATTTGTAAACAAATATAAATCTTGGCACCAAAAGCATAAATCATCTTTTGCAGGTGCCTCTTGGCATGGTTTAGCCAATGAGAGCGTGGACGCTTATTTATAAACTTTCTACTAGCCTTACGTTCCTAACGTTAGCAATCGAATTGCTAACGTTGTTTTCCTAAATTGTACTCCCCTCTTAATACTGCTGGAGAGCGCGGGCTAGATTCTCACGAACCTGAGTCGCTAATGAAGCTTGGCTTCAATACCTGTGTTGTCTCATTGATAAATCTAGTCCTACGAGGTGGAGGCCTCATAAGTCATATTCTAGTCCATACTGTTGCATGGGTCAGTGATTACCAGACACTTGTACCATCGAAGGATCATCCTTAACCAGCATCCTGAACAATAGAGCGGACAAAGCTCGCTAGTCCTCGGCTACGGACTTCCGGTCCTCCGCCTGCGGAGACGCTCGACCCGCGATCCCCCTGCCACCCCTCGCTACCGCTAAAAAGCCGTGCGATTCATGCATCGGGACGGCAGGGCGTCGCCCCGAACGACGCGGTCCCTCCTCGGTCGGTCATCGAGTCTAGATTAAGGATCGTGTCGAAGCATCCTAAAGAATCCAATTCTTCGTGGCCGATCCCGAGGTAATCACTCAGTGAAAGCGGCATACTAAGCCCTCCTTTTTCGAATACTTCTCATCTTGAGATGAAGGGCGAGTCAACTCCGTCTAGGTACTGCCGGGTTTCGCCAACTTACCTCTGGTAGTCCACTATTGTTCGCGAGGTTCAAGCTCGGCGAGAGCGGTCATTCTTCCTTCGGGATACCCTTGAAGGGCTCGCCGTCTTTTTTTGATCCATGAATTGGCCGGTCTCGGCATGCCGCTTCGTCCATTTCCCATTTACGGGGTTTTGAACTTGGGAGCGATCTCTGACGGCACCATGGCGGTGACCGTCGCCTTTGGGTGGATTCGTTGCCACGATTGTCCTCCTTTGGTACTTCATGAAGGCCTAATGAAAGCGTAAGCTACAAGCCTGCATACGGAGATCCCTGACGGTTTGTGCTATCCCTTTTGTACACCCTTCTTGCGGCCCTGGAGAGAACTAAGTAATCGATCAATGGCTCCTCTCCATGAGTATTTCCGCCTATAGCATGCCTCAGTTTCATTCTTCTCTCTCGCCCGGCCCTGCTCAGAGTGTGTCTTCGAGGACTATTTATCACCTAAATATGCAAATCCTCTCAGTCGACTTGACCAGAAATGGCATCTACTTCCGCTTTTTAGGAGCGGCCTGAGCTTTGCGCCTCTTTGTTTTTCGCTTCTTCTTCGCGTTTTCCTTTTTTTGCTTATACTTCAGAATCAAGCCCTTATCTCTTTCAGTTATTTTTGCCCGTTGCAACGCTTCCTTTTCGCTAATTCGTGCTGCCCGCAATTCTGCTTCCATTTTTGCAAGCACAGTTTTTCGTGCAGTTTCATTCACTCTTGGCATTGTTAATGGATCAATATCCTTAAAGGCCTTAGAGAGATCAGCTCCATATTCTTCGGCAAGGTACTCTCTTCTATCACTCATAAGTGTTTCAAGTTCTGCTTCAGACGCCTCAACAATCCCCCCGAATTTCCTTAGTATTGTCTGTTTATCGACAAATGCTATCCCCTGCTGTGCCAATTCCCAGAGTAGTTGCTCGAATACCATTCGAGCATGCGCCTCCGAAATCGCACCAGAGCTCCATAACCATTGATCGAGGCCTTCGGGCAAAAGAGAAATTCTCTTTGGGAATAGTTCGAGACCATCTACCACACGAGTACTACTTAAGAAGAATGCATCGTTTAGTTGACTACTTGAAATAAGGAATGTGCCTTTTCTAATATAGTCGCATATTAGTACAACTTCGGCTTCGGCTTCGGCTTGACGGTCATGCTTATAACTTCCATTAGCAATTCTGCGTTTCTTTATTTCCGTCTGGACTTTATCGCGTTCGCTATACATTAGAGGACTGAAGCCTTCCCAATTATCAATCGACTTTACCGACACTTGCCGTCGTTCGAGAGACGATTTTATTGACTTAATACAAATAGAACCGGACTTAGGAATATCAAGTACTCTTTTTATATAGGACAAGAACGTACTATCTCGCCTTTCTCCAAGAAAGTAACCATCTATGAACTGGTTTTGCTTGTATCCATTTGCTCCCCTTAGGACATCAATTATCTCGGGGGAAGCTTCTCCATATTTTTCGACAAGCTGCAGCGCCCATCTTGCATGTTCATATACCTCCTCAATTAATAGCGGTGTTGTTGTTAGGACTGCCTTGTGATCAATAGCCTTATAAATTAGATTATTAGTAAATGCATAGCTACGTCCATCCTCAGCTAGCAGGCAGATAAGCACTGACGAATCAAGGATATAGCAAGTTCCAGCTATTATGTCGAGATCAATCTGAGAAAGCCTTGAAGAGGCCCCTGCAAGGTGTTGTCCAAAATAGCTTTGACATAGCTGACCTAGGTATTCAGATTCTTGTACTGATGGTTTCGCTATAATCTCAGATGTTATTTCAATAATTGCGATTGCTTCATTCTTTGATTTGCATTTCACCAAATATTCAGGAAGGTCTTTTAGTAGAGACACACTACGTCGTGCTATTTGGGCTGAATCAGATGTTACGAGGTTTTGTGCCACTCCTAGACCTTGATCATAGCACAATTTCTCGTAGAAAGCAGCAACAGTATCCTTTACACTCACCCTTTCTTTTTCGTTTATATCCTTATCACGAGAGCGAACCTCAATAGAGGCTAGGAATTTTGATCGCATCAATTCTATTTTTGCTTTTGAAGATGCAACCATCTCGTTGTACAAATCGCTTACCATCAACAATGGTCCGTCATTGATTAATCTTTTGAGTCTAAAAATGCCCAATGCAGTTTTTGCAGCTGCAAGAGTGATGTCTTTGCCCACAATCTGCTGCATTAATTCTGCCTCATCGATACCCGGTATTTCGCGTATCTTGGCAATAATCCGCGCTCCAATTAAAGTCTGTTTTAGGCTGGGATTTGATGAAGCCAGTTGCTCTATATCAATAATGTTATGAATCCGAAGACTTGTGGTTGATGGAGCGTATTCGGGAGAGCCTGATGGCGGGCAACCATGAAGCAATGAGCGGCGTAGCAAAAGGGGTGTATAAGAGTCCATGAGGACGTGCAATTTTGAGTGGTTTCCCATGTTATTAAGATATGGGATAATCTCAATATTATACTCATCTCGGAGTGCTTCGAGTTTTGTTCTTTCTTCAGGTGAGCTTTCATCATAGGCCATGAATGCATAGCTTGGTCTTCCCGCATATGCCTGACGCCCAACGCTTTTTATTACATCCATGAAATCTCGATCATTGAAGCCAAAACCAATGTAGATACAGCGAGCACTCTGTGTTATCGACTTCAGTACAGTAACAATATTCGAGTCCGGATAGATCTCACTGTAATCTTCCTTGCATACTGTTATGCGACTTATGTCATTATCTAGATGACTTGATCCATGCATGTGCCAGACTACATCGTTTGGTCCTGCTGCAAGTTTACGTAATTCTTCGCCTAGGTTCCCCACTGATACCAAAGGAGAGCAACAAGCGTTTTCTATTAAAGTATCATAATTAGTTGTTACATAGTATCGAAATGGCCAATCGGAAATTCTATCATGATGACGTCCTGGGCGAGTGCTCTCGTTAATGATCGCAGCCACTCGAGCATGGATATCAACTCGCGAGGTTATTCCAGAAAGTGCACTGAATGCTTCCGGGTAATGTTTACCCTTTAGGAGCTTAAGAGCGTCGGATGTTTTAAGATTTTCTGGATCGAGATCTTTAGCGATTCGGAGACATAGATCACTCCATGAAGGAAGACCGGCGTCATTCGAGATTCCACTGCCGATGATCGCTACAGCAGCGCCGCTATTTATTAAGTCGATTAGGTCTCTATTCAACATCGTTGTCTCCTTAGTGCCTAAGGTCTTCGAAACATTATTAATGGTATTCAAGATAAATAGTTACATAATCAAGAAGCAGTATACGCTAGTTTTATCAGCACAACAATTGCTATTCGGAGAAGTACACGAAGTGTGAACTCCTCACACGAATTCACTGCTTACAACCCTCTGCGCAGTAGCGTTTTCAGTCTCTACTGATATTGGAGATCCATCCCCTAGGAGGTCTCCCATGTCCCCAGTCTCAACGTTCCCCGCCCAGCCCCGAGAACCGCAAGGCTCTCCCCCGGTCGTCGAGGTCCAGAAGCAAACCCTACTCGATTACCTTGACGCCACGAGCCTCTCGCATGAGCTCACCGAGGCGGAGAAAACCCAATTCGTCTCCGTCTGCCAGGCCTTCGGTCTTTCACCTTGGAAGCGCGAGGTCTACGCCACCGTCTACGGCGAAGGCTCCTTTCGCCGCTTCTCGGTAATCACAGGCTACGAAGTCTATTTGAAACGCGCAGAACGTACCGGCCGCCTCAACGGCTGGTCTTCCCGCGTCGAAGGCGAAGGCGACCAGATGCGTGCCATCGTGACCATCCACCGCAAAGACTGGTCCGAGCCGCTCATCCATGAAGTCTTCTTCTCCGAGGCGGTCCAGAGGAAGAAGGACGGTTCCCTCACCGCGTTCTGGTCGAAGATGCCCCGTTTCCAACTTAAGAAGGTCTGCATCTCGCAGGCGTTCCGTCTCTGCTTCCCGGACGAACTCGGAGGCCTTCCGTTCGACGCGGCGGAGCTCCCCGATGCCGAAACTCTCGCCGCGCCTGTCATACCGTCCATCGTCCATTTAGCGCCGGAAGGCAAGGCTGTACCGGTTCCTCAATCGTCCCCGGAGTCCTCTTCCGCCAATCTTGCCGATGCAGCGCTGACCGCGCCCGAGCTGCCGAAAGATAGTGGCGGGTTGCCATCACAAGGGGACGACGGTTCCTCACCCGAGACCGTCCAATCCCTGCAAGATCACCTCACCGCCTTCCTCGACGAACATTACACCGCGTTCACCGAGAAGCACCGTGATTGGATCCTCAATACGGCCTGGAAGGCCCGTGACATCGAAGGCGTGCGAAAGATGATCCGCTACGCGGAGAAAGTCGTCAGGAACGGAACCGCCGTAGCGGGCGCCACGGCCTGAATCGACAACAACCAATGGAGGTACCACAACCATGACATTCCTGTCTTCCGAGAAGAAGCTTCAAACGAGCTGGAAGCTCAACACGAAGGCCCTGCCGCGCGCCGCCAAAGCTCCGGGCCTCTACGGCGCCCGGCTCTACAGCTTCTGTTTACCGCTCCAGTACGCCGCGCATAATCTCTTTCATGAAATCCGCGACGAGGCCCTCGAATCCTTCTCCCGCCTCGGCATCGTGTGGCACGGCTCGGCCCTCCAAGGCCTGTGCTCGAATCACCTGTGCTCGTCGCAGATCTTTTGCGTGAACGCTCTCTACCCTTTCATCAATCGCCCTGAGGCCCTCGCCGCCCTGTTCCTCCCGTTCTTCCCGGACATCTCCCGGATGCTGCCCGTCGAGGACGATTCCTTCATCGCCTTCGAATGGATAGGTGACACCAACTACCTCGGCGAGACCCCGAAACTCGGAGCCTACCGCCATCGCGGCGCTGGCAACACGTCCATTGATGCCATGGTCATGTACGAGTCTACCGATGGCCGACACGTCATGCTCCTCATCGAATGGAAATACTCCGAGTCCTACGGCGCCACCTACAAGCGCTTTAGGTCCGATGGTACCGATCGCGTCGAGCCCTACCGGGTCTTCTTCTTCGACAAGCTCACGCCGATCGACCTCACTGTAACTTCCCGGATCGAGGACTTCATGTTCGAACCCTTTTATCAATTACTGCGGCAACAGCTCCTCGTCTCCCGCATCGCCGAGGTCGGCATTCCCGACGTTGACCGAGTCCGCCTGGTCCATGTCCACGCCTCCGGTAACCGTGAGCTCAAGGCCATCACCTCGCCAGGCTTCCGGGATCTTGGTCGCGATGCCTATGAGGTCTGGCAGCACCTCCTCGTGGATCCCTCGGACTTCATCGCCATCACGACGGAGGACTTCCTCTCGCATGCGCCAATCGACCGCTTCCCCGAACTCGAGCCGTGGCGTCTCTACATGACCAGCCGCTACAGCTTCTTGAAATGACAGAGGAGCCCATCCCTTCGCGGGTGGGCTCTATCGATAGGCCTTTCCGAGAGGGTGTTTCAGGGCAACGCGATAGGGGGTATGCCGATCCGGCGCCTCAGAGTACTCGCTATCGCGTCCCAGCTCGCCCTTTCGATCACCTCGATGAGGTCAACCCATGAGACCAAACACTTCGATCATTTTATCTTCCGGCATCCCGTCGGATTCCGGTACTTTCCCCGCCGAACCGACCTTGCGCCTGTACGCAGCCTTGCTGGTAAGAAGACTTACCCTCGACGAGAATTCCTTGGCCTTCTACCTCTCCCTCCTCGATGACGAGGAACTCCACGCCCTGCTCGCAGACTTTCGCGCCAAAGCCCCTAACTTTTCCGGCTCGATGCACCTGCCTTCCTATGATCGGAGGATGATCGGACACCAGATCCTCAACGTCATATTCGACAGCACCTCGAGTCTCCTGCCGTCCGATTTCACCAAGATGCTCTTCGAGCGCTTCACGCGTGAGGCCGATGATCCAGCACTCCAGGATTCGCTTCCCTCACCCGCAGCTACCCTCGTCGAGCTCATGGAGCTTTCGAGCGCCGAACTCGCGGTGCTCAGTTTCGTCTTCTTGCTCTCGGTCTCGGGCGAACTCGAGCGCCTCTTCGAAGCCTACGCGACCACCCGCCGCCCCGGCTTCATCGCGCTTTGCACGGGTCTGGAAGTCCGCGAGGTCATGGAGCTGATCTCCGAGACAAGCCGCCTCTACCGGCTCGGGCTCCTTGTCGCGAACCAGTACAACTACACCGAGCTCAAGCTCGCCGACCTCGTCGCCCGCGCCTTTCTCGGCACGGCTCCGCTCCCCTTGCACTCGCCCTACACGACGACGCCCATCGAGCCGCCCTACCCACTTACCACCTTCGGGATAGCCGATAAGGACATTCACATCCTGCAGGGACTCCTCGGTTCGAGTAGGCCCGTGAACGTGCTTCTCTACGGAGTCCCTGGAACCGGCAAGACGGAGTTTTCCAAGGCCCTCGCTAGGACCGTAGGCAAGACGCCTCGCTTCCTCTCCATCCCCCTCACCGAGCGGGGCCTTCAGGATCGGCGACTCATCCTCCAACTGGTCCCTCGCATGATCGATAGCCAGCGAGAGCTCCTCGTCATCGACGAGGCCGACGGCCTCCTCAACGCCCGCTCCCACGACGAGCGCAAGGATCTCACGGACAAGGCCTACTTGAACCAGTTCCTCGATTCCGTACCCTGTACGATCCTCTGGATCACCAACACCCTCGGCCTCTCCCATGAATCCGTCCGCCGCCGCTTCGCCTTCTCGCTCCACTTCGAAGCCCTCTCCACAAAGACGCGGAAGTTCGCCTGGTCTTCCGTTCTTGCGGGCCACCACGACCTCGTCTCTCCGCGCTTCATCGAGGACGCCTCCCGCCGCTTCGCGGTCAACACCGCCGGTATCGCTCAAGCCGTGGCCGCAATGCGCGCGCTCGACCCCGATGCGGCACTCCCCGAAACGGAGCGCGAATCCATGCTGTCTCGCTTTCTCGAACGTCACCAGGAACTCACGACCGGCCAGAGGCCCTCGCCGCCCATCCCGGTGGTCGACACCTACGACCCGGCCGTCCTCAACACGGACACGCCGCCAGACGCAATTCTCGGAGCCATAGGCGCGTTCTACGAGCGGAGGCGACCTGGCGATCGTTTCCCTATGGCCTGCCTCTTTCACGGTCTTCCCGGCACCGGCAAGTCGGAATTCACCCGCTACCTCGCCGAGACTCTCGACCGGGAGCTCATCCAGCGCCGGGCGTCGGACCTCCTTTCCATGTGGGTCGGCGGCACAGAGAAAGCCATCGCCCAAGCCTTCAAGGACGCCGAAGCGGCTGACGGTATCCTCCTCCTCGACGAGGCCGACAGTTTGTTCCTGAACCGCGCCCAGGTCCAGCATTCCTGGGAGCGCTCGCAGACCAATGAGCTTCTGACCCAGATGGAGAACTTCGGCGGGGTCCTTGTTTGTTGTACAAATGTTTTCAGCGGTATCGATACTGCGGCTCTTCGGCGCTTCGCCTTCAAGGTGGGCTTCCATCCGCTCTCCGAGGAGGGCCGCTTCGCGCTTTTCAAGCGCTACTTCCCCGAGGTCATCCTCAGTATCGCGGATGCGGAGCATCTCACGCGCCTCGACCTGCTCACCCCCGGCGACTTCCGAGCGGTCGCCACGAAGGTTAGATTTGGTGGAGATATTGGCGCCTCATGCCTTGTGGCAGCCTTGGAGGAGGAGTGCCGGTACAAGAGACAGGAGAGGAGGGTCGGGTTTGGATTATGATGATAACTAACTTATTGAGCCAGAATTCGCTGTTGGTGGCTAAAAGACTCCTGTTATACACGCCATCCCAGGGAACGCCCTAAGGTCGTATGTTTCCTCTGTTGGGGGTCAAAAATATTACTCTCATTGATATAAAGAGGTGTATTCTATGGCATGCACAGGGTCCCCCTCTTTAGCGGTTCTGATCTATCGCTAATCGCCCGAAAATGAGGTAGAGTTTAGTATGCCAACGATGAGAAGTACATCCACCTCTGTCTCACCGGGTCCCTTAGCGAGGCTCTTTTCTCCCCGGGTTATACGCGAGCTTGGTGAGACGGGCACCAGTCGTACCGGTTCAGAGGTCCTGAGAGAGTCTGCATTCTTCCCTCAAGGCGATCAGTCCCTTGCTGTCTTTCTGGAGAGAGCTTTCCATTTTCTTTCGACCAGTCTGCGGTCTGAGTACGTTTTCAAGAATGCGATAGCTGAGAAGATTCTTCTAGGGCGCCATAGCTTCCGAACCGCTACGATGATGACCGAGTTTCGTGCGGGGACATGCAAGGCCGATGTAGTGATTCTCAATGGCCATTCCACGGCTTATGAGATCAAGTCCGAACGGGACACGATGTCTAGACTTGACGATCAAGTCATGAGCTATCGGAAGGTCTTTGAGCAAGTTGTGGTGGTCACCGATAGCTGTCATTTGGATGAGGTGTTCGATCGAACTCCTGCCGATGTCGGGATCACCGTGCTAAGCGACCGCTATACTCTTTCTGAGAAGCGTGCCCCTGATATTGATTGGAGCCGCCTTGATCCTTGCGAGATGTTCGAGTCGTTGCAGCGATCGGAATACCTCAAGATCCTGGCATTGACATCTGGATGGGACCCCAAGGGCATACCCAACGGGGTGCTCCATCGCGAAGCCAAGGCAGCTTTCCATCAGGTTCCTATCGAATCATTGGTTCCCCGCTTTGTGGACGTTCTGAAACACCGGGGTCAGCGTGCCTGTCCCGTGGCCTTCCTGGAAAGTGTTCCGAGTTCTCTGAAGGGCTTGGCAGTGTCAACGAGGCTAGCACCGTCTCAACAAGAGAGGATAATGGCCGCACTTGCTATCCCTGCATACTGTTCTTTGCAGTACTAATCAGGGAGGTAATAACATGGAGAGCAAATACTATCCGTATTTCCGAGGAAAGCAGTTCGAGCTTATCAGCATACGCAAGAGCGCACGGCTCATGGCCGAGTCCGGGATCTGTCCCATTATCGAGCCAGTCAAGGAGTCTCTCTCCGGTCTACAGCGTGCAATCGATGCTCTTTGTGAAGCGCAAGCGCCGTTTGTCCTGATTGGCAATCCTAAGTCGGGCGATCACACCGAAGGCTATCTGGACAGCTTGGAGCCGGTTATAAGCAAGGCTATCAGCAACGAGGTGGATTTTTCACTTGGTATCCTTGTATCGTCAAATCCAGATGACACATCCGCGCGCCGACTTCTTGACTCGTATCAGCCAGGTCAAATTTCAGTCATTCATCGCGGCATGGCTTCTGCCGAGGTTTTTGGGACGATAATCGGAGCAGGGATTAGGATTAAGGAGCATGTCTTCACGGAGGATTGTTCGAAGATATACAGACGAGACTTCAAGGGGCAGAAGCGTGTTCTTGTCGTCGATGGATTTGAGCGACGAAAGAACAAGGACTACCCGGATTCGGCTGAGTTGTTTAGTGACATACACCTTATCTATGAAGAGGACGGCTTGAACGGCTTCGGCGACTTCCTGATAGTTGGGGACGAATATCTCGAAGCTGGCGGTCCCGCCTACGCAGTGGCAATTCACCTTACCTATCTTGATCCTGACAATCATAACGCCATGATGCTCCGCCATTTTAAGTCAGATCGCAGCGAGACCCCAACTGATCCGGGTGGCAAGTACCTCGAGGCTCTTGAGAAGCTCATTGCCTTCGTAAATTCCGGTAAACCCAGTATCCTTGAGACGTCTGCGATAGCAGAGTTCAGAACACAACATGCCGAGAGATATTTCCCGGGACTCGGATATGTCAAGCGGCTCTCGATGACACACCATATTGAGACTATCGCCGAATTCCTTAGTCGGTCCCGCGATTAGTATCATGCTCTGTTGCCCACAGTGTTTTGGCGATTCCTTTTTGACCGCCAAGATTGCACGGTACGCTATAGCTCAAGGTCGGTGTGAATTTTGTAGTGCTGATGCTCAGCCATTGGTAGAGCCGTCAGCCATTCTTGAGGATTTTGAGACCGTTGTAGCTGTCTACGAGGAGGATCCTTCCGGAGTCTCCGTCATCGATGTGCTCAAGGAAGAGTGGCATCTCTTTTCAAGCTTTCCCCAGATAGACCAATCACCGCTCCTCGAGATGATAATGGGGGGAGGGTTTTGCCAAAAGTCCTATGTTGTAGATAGTTCTCTTGGTCAACGACAAGTGAAGGAATGGGAAGACTTCCGTTCGGAGCTGAAGCATCGACATAGGTTTTTCCCGGAATCTGGCCCCAACCTTGATCATCTGGAGGACTTGCTCGCGTACCTTGAGGTAAAGCTCATGCCTAGATCGTATTTTCGGGCGCGCGTTCAGGTGAATGGACAATATGGAATGGATGCAATGGGGATGCCCCCTATCGACACCTGTGGTAATGGACGGGCGAACCCCTCCGGAATTCCCTACTTCTATATCGCATCTGACGAGTCGACTGCATTGGCTGAAGTTCGCCCTCATCCGGGCGATGTGGTTTCCGTCGGGCGATTTACCCTGGATACGGAAAAGGTAGTTGTCGATTTACGTGACCCGCGAGGTTGTATTTCTCCATTTGGAAAGGACGAAGACACGCTTCGCGCCCTTCGGCAGGACCTCATGTTCTTGCAGAAGTTAAGTGATGATCTGGCTAAGCCGTATCAGCCGAGAATGGCTCATTTAGAGTATCTTCCCACTCAGTACCTGTGCGAGTTTATCCGGAAGGCCGGATTTGCAGGCGTCGTATACCGTAGTGCCGTTGGAGAAGGAACCAACTTCGTTCTATTCAGTGAGGAAGATTTCCACTGCGATGCAGTATCATCGATCGCCATTGCGGCCGTGAAAGTCATCCCAGCATTTTGACCCTACTAAATCTTGCGACCAACGACTTGCTATGACGATCTCCTCACTCAGATGGAGGCCTACTCCGGCGTCCTCGTCTGTTGAAGCAACCTGATCGCGGATCTGGATCCATCGGCCATCAGGCGTTTCGCTTTCAAAGTAGGCTTCAAGCCGCTCTCCAAGGATGGCCGTATCACGCTCTTCAAGCGCTTCTTCCCTGAGGTTGAGCTCACGATCGAGGCGGCTGACTGGCTTGCGAAGTTGGACACCCTCACGCCGGGAGTTTCAAGGCGGTGATGACTAGGATACGATTTTGTCCGGCCTTGGATGCGGGATTGTTGATCGCCGTATTGGAGGCGGAGTATTGTTGCAAATTCAGGGCAAGAAAGATCGGGTTCTCTGTGTCTGAATCGACATCCGGTTAGCCTCACATCGACGGTGACCAGATGACCCGATTCTTGCGAATCCAATAATGCGATCGGCAAGGCAGATGTGCGTTGCCAATCGAGGGATACAGAGTAACCCACCAAAGAACAACGCGCATTGTCCAATACCCACGACTGAATGGCGTCACAACCCTATTCCCGCATCCGCATGGACAGAGATGCGACGCCGTTCGATACCTGAGCGAGATGTACAATCGACCTTCAAGCAAGGATTCGGGAATATCGTCTATTCGAACAATCTTGAAGCGAGTTACTTTCATGATTTTTCCAGTTGCTGAACATTGGAACTATAGATACTCTCTGCTTCATCCCGGAAGTCCTGGTAGTAGCCAAGGTGTTTCTTCCATCGGATAACGGCAAGAGCCGCGTTGAGCGCATTGAGTTCGGCGATCTGGATATTCGATGCGTATGCGTCCTCAAGAGCAGCATCCGTCCCATCGCTTACGGCAGACTTCATTCCAGGACGCCAGTACGTCGTTCTAATTTGTGCCAGGATGCGTGGATTCCCCTCCTGTTGCGCGACCAGCGCTCCCATTCCGACGTCAATATACGGGATGGGGATATTTTCTAGGATTTTCGCAAGGCCCTGTTCGGTGGTTTCATCATCCACAGCCATGAAGACAAAGGAAAGGTCCCGAAGGAGGTCGGCATCGTCGGGAGTTATTATGCGAGCATGACCAACTATACCTTCACGCATGTTACTATAAATATCTGCGAAGTACTCTGCCTTGGATTTACCGTACTCAACGTCATCTTTCGATGCGGCACCGGGAGCACGGAATGCGTTATGTGATCTGAAGAAGTCTCCATCGAAGAGATGAATCTCTGGGACATGGGTCTTAGCTACGAAGTCGAGGATGTAGGAACCAGTGCCACCCAAGCCAATTATTCCGATCCGTTGATTCTTGTACGCTTCATTCAAGTGACCGGTGCCAACTCTTGCGCTGGCGGAATCAGGATAACGGAATGGGCCGGAAGGCACTATGCGAGGTGGCACGTTACCACTCCGCGGAGTGGCATGGGGATCAAGCGATCGCGCTGGTGTGCAGATTACCGCTAAGTAGGCCTCCAACTTTTCAAGAGCAGATGAATAGCCAGAGGAGTTCGCGCTTGGGAAGTCCTTCCTGCGGGAGAGATGGAGTTTGGCACGGCCAGCCTCGGGGATGCAAAAGTCAACGCTGGCGTTTGCCACGATGTCAAGTGGCGCCCCTGAGGCATCACAAGGCAGCGAACCGAGGAAGTACGCGGTATGATCTCCACTGGCCCTGAGATCACCATCCGAGAACTCCACGGGAAATGCGAGGACTCCTCGTTCTACTACCTTCTCAGTTGTAACATAGGGGAGGTCTCTGGCAATCAAGAGCCCGGTAACGACATCGACATTGTAGTTTTCCTGCCGCAGCCTCGCGGCAGCTTCATCAAGACTTGTGAGTGGGTACGACATTGAACACCATCCCATTACGAATCTGGATGCTCTCACCAGGGCGAAGACTGCCTTCTTCATGACCGTGCGAACCGCTATAGGTGATAGGCTTGTCGCTACCCTGGGGGGGCAATTGGCCAGGAAAGGCAATCTGGTACAGCTGTTCATAGGTGTACCGCGCCTTCGTCAGTTTCATCTTTGTTCCATTCATGACAATCTCAATTTCATGCTCAGCCATGATATACTCCTAGAGTGCTAGATATAAATCGCCCGACGGGCAATCAGTGATTTGGGCTTGTCAAAGCAAGCTTTGTCACTTATTATTTGACGCAGGCGTCATACTCAGGGTACCCAAGCGGGTATGACGACTTCGTCAATACTTACTATACTACTTCGTCACAGAAGGGTCAAGCATGAAATTCGCCGAACTTTTGAAGGCCGTCCGGGAGGAGAAAGGCCTTAGTCAGACTGAACTTGCGACAAAGACGGGCTTGCAGCCATCGGCTATTTCTCATTTCGAATCTGGCAGACGTTCCCCATCGTTCGACAATCTGAGACGCCTAGCCGACGCGCTCAACGTCACCATCGATTATCTATTGGGCCGGAGTGATCAGCGAGAGGCAGCCGGACCGGCGGTGGACACCTTATTCCGGAACTATCAGAAGCTCACGGACGACGATCAAGAGCAAGTTAACAAGTTTGCCGAGTTCCTAGCTGAGAAGCGCAAGACTGGGAAGGAACAGTAGTCGAGACATGAGCGATAAGCTTGACCGGAATGAAGCTGAGGCTGAGGCGGCTCGCGTACTCAAGAGTCATGGTCAGGTAAGTCTGCCAATTGATCCCATAGCCATCGCTAGCGATGCCCGCATACACATATGCGAAATGGCATCGCAGGAGCCTGGTGTAGCAGGATGCCTCTTAAGAGTGGGCAATGAGTTCGGTATCCAATATTCTCGCAGCTTGCCGAACGAGGGATTCATCCGCTTCACAGTGGCGCATGAGCTTGGCCACTATTTTATACCTGGACACCCCGAACACCTCTTCCCGAATGGTGATGGCATTCACATGTCGCTTGGAGACCTTACGGTATCTGACCGATATGAGAGACAAGCTGACTTCTTCGCGAGCTCGCTTCTCATGCCGCCAGATCTGTTCGATAAAGCCCTGTGGAAGGTGGATCCTGGACTAGATGGACTTAACAGGCTCGCGGAGCAGTTCGGAACGTCCCTCACCGCCACTGCGATCAACTATGCGCGACGAGTTGAGATACCGTTCGCGATCATCGTAAGTAATGGCTCGACTATTGAGTACTGCATCTTGTCGGAGTCGTTACGAAGCATCAGTAGCCTTGGATGGCCAAAGAAGGGCGACCCGCTTTCGCGAACCACAGCTACCCACCGACTCAATAGACAATCAACCTCTAGAGCATCCTGTGACCGGCTTGATGGAGTATGTAGTCTCGATGATTGGTTTGAGGACGCTCCCGAGGTAGAGATGACAGAGGAATGTCTACACCTTGGCGGCTATGGGAAGACCTTGACGGCTATCTACACCGAGGAGGATCTCGACGAACTCCTTATTGAACCTAATGACTAGTCATTGCTACGTGGGGCAACCTTATGATTGCAAAAATACTAGTGACCCATACAATCCGCAATACGACTCACCACTGAAACGCGCCAAGCGCATTTACGAAATTGCCCATCTAGTAAATTATGTGCGACTCCGAACCAAACGGCTTCATCTGAAACGGGTATGTCTCATGGAAGGCACAACTAGTGACTAGTATGGCAGCAAGCGGTATAAAAAACGACGCCAATGAGATGCCATGGCAACAGGCACATATCCGCGAACTTGCGGCGTCGCAACTCGAGAATTACAACCGTCAGCCCGCGGAAATCATCGGACATTACAATCGTGAGGCAAGCGCGCTGGATGGGTATCGTGGGCGCCAACTATTGGAACTACTGCAGAACGCAGACGATGCTGGTGTCGATACGGCATCCGGTTGCACGTTGCTGTTGTCCATAACAAGGGAGCGTTTGGTCGTCGCCAACACAGGGAAGGCGTTTAGCCCGAAAGGCCTTACCTCCTTGGTTGTCAGCGATTGCAGCCCGAAGCAGTTGGATCGAAGCATTTTCATTGGCTGCAAGGGCCTCGGTTTTCGGTCGGTCCTCACGTGGACCGATCAGCCTCTTGTATCTAGCGGCACCTATGACGTTTGTTTCGACCGTGTCCGCGCCATCGAAATCGTAATGCACTTGGCGGAGAAAAATGAGGTAGTGGCGGGCGAAGTAACATCCTTTAGACGTGCGACAGATCGAGTGCCTGCGGCAGTAATGCGTTTCCCGGACGTGCCTGTCGATAATGATCCCCGGTTAGCGGAAGCGCGCGCTCTTCGCGACCAAGGTTACGACACGGTCATCGTTCTACCAATCCCCGACGGCGTCCGTGGTGATGAGATATATGCCGATATGCACGAACAGTTGGCGAGCCTGCCAACGAGTTCGCTGTTATTCTGCCGTCACCTCACAAGGGTTGTGATTATTGGAGACCTGACTCGAACTTGGGAACTTGTACGTGATAACCACAATCCCGATCGATCTACGGTTGTTTTGCAGCAGGACGGCAATACCGAGTTGTGGAATGTCTATCGGCACAGCGGTCGGGTCTCGGCCGAAGCTGCAGAGAGAAGCTCAGGTAACAGGCGGGATTTCGAGGTCGCGGTCGCCGTACCAGATACGGTCGTCGCAAGTCTTGGCGGCAGTCTCTGCGTGTTCTTTCCCACACACGATCGGTTGCCGTGTGCCTTGGTTATGCATGCTACGCTGGAAACAACCGATGACCGAAACCGTCTCGTGGCGCATAACTCCAACAAGGAGGTACTCGTCCATCTCGCTGCTCTCGTCGCCGTCGTGCTGGAGAAAGAGGCTGGACAGGGAAAACATCGGCGAGCGCTAGAGCTCCTGTCGGGCTTAGAAGATGCTGACCCCGAACTGAAGACGTTTGGTTTCGTCGAAGCATTGGTACAGGAGTGCGCGAAGCGGAAAATATTCCCGCGCCGTGATGGCACCCTGGGGACATCGGTAGAAGTGTTCCAAGTCCCAAACAGCGTATGGCTCTCCGAACTTGACCGCGAATCGTTCCCTGAAATACTCGATATCAACCCGGACAAATCGCTGAGTGGCCTATTGGCATTGTTCCGCTTACAATGGCTAGAATTGGAAACGCTAAAGATGCGACTCAAGTGCTACCTCTTGAGCGTTAACCGCGGCAGGGCGGGGCAGGTTCTAGGGCGCCTATTGGCCAATGGCCAGCTCTCAGGGATCGGCGTGGGAGGGCTTCTGATAGGTACGAGCGGCGATCTCATCACCGGGGGTTCCTGCTTTTTCACTCCGGAAGCAAGACTTCCGACATTACCTGCCTGGGCGAATAACGTCCGTTTCGTGGACGAGACTTTCCAAGCTGGTCTGCTGAGCGGCTCAAAAGCGACGGGGGTCCGGTCTCTAGTATCGGATTTGAACCGATGCGATTGCGCGGTTGACGAATATAAGTTCGATACCGTCGCGCGCGCCTTGATCGACGGGATAGAGCACTGCATTGATGATGACGAAACAGTCAGACTAGGAAAATGGCAGCAACTATTGCACTGGCTCTTTGATGCATCATCTGGCGTGCATCAGGCATTGCCGCTGCTGATGGTTAAAGTTCCCACGAAAGGCGGCGGACTCCGACGTGCCACAAGCTGCTATCTCGGCCCGGACTACCCACGTGGCCAGCTCGTATACCGTTTGTATCAGCAGTTAGGTGCCGATGAGTTCGTTGATTCCCAGGCGGCGTGCGGACTCGACGATTACATGTTGGCGGATACCGAGGAGTTCCTGATAGCCCTAGGTGTAGCTACTGCCCCGCGTATGGAATCCGTGAGGAGCGGGAACGGCTACCAGAAGTTCGTTAGCATGGTTGTTGACGGTATGGAATATCCGCGAACTGTTCGAGATGTGCGATGCGAGAGTCCAGCCGAGGTGCGCAATTCATTAAAAAGCTATGAGGTTGAGGGGTTGCGACTTCCTGACCGTTGGATCAAACTCCTCGGACAGGGCGATGCAGCCGCCATCATCGCTTATCTGCTCACGTCGGGGGCGAGTCTTCTTGTGGGCGATATAGACTTACAGACGAAATTCATGGCAATGGTCGGTACCGAGCGTACTATGCGCGCTGAGCCTTCGGTGCCGATTCCGAATCCGATGCTATTCTTCCTTCGAGATACTGATTGGGTGCCGACTGTCGATAGCAAGCGGTGCCGCCCGTCAGAGATCATGTTGAGCAATCAAGGCGTCCGTGTGTTGCGCGGTGTCTATTCGCGCCATGCACTTGATCCACGGGATCCCTTGATTGCGGTATGTGGAGGGCGCGAAGCGATGGATGCGGTTCTGAGCCGACTGGGCGCGGTTGTGTCTTTGGAGACTCTGAGTGGACAATCCCTTTACGAGTTGCTCTTGGCCCTGCCCATGCGCGATCCGCAGGGAGAAATCGCGCGCGGCATCTATCGGACGCTCATCAAAGCCTGCGTAAATGTGGAGGAGTCGCCGTACCGCGAGCGATTCCTTCTTAAAGGCCGTATGTGGGGTCGACGTGATGGCATTGAGGGATATTTGCCCGTTGCGGAATTACGCTATAACGCCAACCTTACCATAACCAAGGCTATCGAAGCCTACCTTGCGCTAGTAGAAATTCCGACGAGGATGAACATTGGGCTGATTTGGCAACTCTTCGGTATTAAGGCACTCACCTCCTCAGAAATTCAATTGAAGCTCCTTCCCGAAGGTACTGAGTATGATCCGGGAAGCGAAGACGCCCACCTGCACCTGCGAGTCGCTATGCCCTACATCTACTCGCTCCGGTTGGCGGACAACCTCGACGAAAATGGTCGTGAACTGAGTCTGTTGAAGAGGGCAATACTGCGTGTCTGCACACGGGCATACGTGGCCGCCTCCCTTCCAGGGAATGCATCGGAAGATATCGTTCTCTCCCAAATAGGTGAGAGAATCGTCGTGGACACGACGTTAGTGATGATCGGCGACTACCGGGAGGACGGCTCAGGTTTCCTTACTTTCTGGCTTGGCGTGGCCGAATTGGTCGCGCAATTGCTTGGAAGAGACGAAGCAGCCGAGATCGGCGGCATCCTGAGATGCCGCACGCCCGCAGAGATGATGGAGGTGGTGCGCGTCCGCCTCGGCGATGCCGCGGATGTGAAACAGGCTGAAGCACGGTCTCGATTTGAGGATATACTTGGGGACACCGACGAAAATGCCGAACAGAACATGCCGCCGCCTAGAACATTGGTGCCGGTTGCGCCGCTTCCTCCTGCATCTCTGCCTACCCCCGATGCGCTAGCCGGGGATGATAAGGATAACGCTTCAGAACTATCGGATCCGAATACCACCCCGACGTTTCTGCCAATCCCTGGACCGATCTACCAACCAGTCAAGCGGCGAAAACTCGTTGTGACAGGCCCGGGTGGGGGTGGGGGCGGAGGTAGATGCGGGCCATTAGCAACCGAGGCCATGACCTTCAGAGTTGTTGACGCTTTCGAGCGGACGGAGGGCCGGTTCGTTATCCAGGTAGGCCATTTGCGAGGCACGGAGGGTTTCGGGTGTGATCTGGTGAGCGTAGCCTCGGAAGCTGAGCGCGACAAAGCACAAGAGGACCAATCGATCAACGAGGCGAAGATCCTACGATACATCGAGGTAAAAGGACGTAGCAGTCGTTCAGGGCAGATCGAACTGACGGACAACGAGAGTAAGGCCGCGAGCCGCCTCGCTGAACGATACTGGCTCTACCGCGTTTTCGTCGATCCAAATCGCGAAGCCCGATACGAAGTCGCGGTGCTTAAGAATCCGTTGGATTCGAATGCTGTGCGTACTGTTACGCGGTTTGATCTCGTGGAGGGATCAGGAGCCGCTTGGTATTCTATGGTCGAGACCGTTGAAGACGTAACATGCGATAGGATAGGGCCGGAGGAGTAAATAGCTCCACCTGGCCTAATTATTGTAGCTGTTCAATCCTCGAATCAGACGAGCAATATCTCGTTACTTTTTCCAGTCGGACAAGGAGGGCTCCTGTTGCGCCGCTCCGGAGCTAGCAAACGAGTACAAGAAGAGATTCCCGAAGGCTGGACTATTTTCGAAAAGGAACTGGAAAACTCGCTTTCGTTCTATGACTCCCCGAAGCTCAATGTGCACAAGATCTCATCAACAAACAGGCTCAAGCGACTCAGTCGTTATATCAGAAAGCGGTCGGTAATTGTGGGTGTCTTTCCTCCAAGCGAGAAGTCATATGTCCGGTTTGTGGTCACGTATCTGATGGAAAATGGTGAGGATTCGTCGACAAACAGATGCTACCTGAACCCTGTCGTTCTAGCTGGCTTCAATACTGCAATTCGGCTTGTAGCGTAGTCGGGCTGATCCTAAGTACCTATTCCTAGTAAATCTGCAACCAATTCCTGTGGAAACCTACCACCGACAGTACAATGCTAACAAGGAAATTGAGTAGCAGTTTTAGACCGCAATATGCAGCCAACCGAGGGGGCCGCCTCGTGCTCTTCAGGCACTCCTTCCCCGAGGCGGAGCTCACTTTCATTGTAGCCGAGCGGCTCGCGAGGCTGGAGCAGCTCACACAGGATGATTTCAAGACCGTATTTAAAGAATTCGATTCACCGCTCCCATTGATGCAGGAAGGCTCATTGCTGTACTTAGGGGCGCGGCGCTACACGGAGAAACGGATCAGGATAAACTTTGTGGTGTGATTCGTGTTGAGAACTACACATAAGAATTCGTCGCGTTTCCTAGATTATGCTTTCGCTCAATGTCCCCAGCTGTAATCTGAATGTCTTGTCCGTCGTAGTAACGAAGTTTCTATTTCTGCTTTCTCCTTCGATCCCAATCGGTGGTCCAGCGTCGGCGAAACTCATCGTACTGAGCCTCAAAACTTGGAAGATTCTCAGACTTCAAGATATCAAAAAAACGAACGCTCTTTTCAGTTCCAGATATTGCTGACCAGAAGAAGTGATGTATCTTATATGCACCCTCCGGCTGATTTCTATATGCTTCGAGGCGGTTGACTGTGAGTCTTGCCCCAGCCTTTGCGGACTGAGAGGCAGTCGGAGAACTTAAGATTGGATCGAAAACACGTTGATGAAGGTACTCTAGCATGTCTGACTGAACATCAAGCTCGCCCTTATTAAGCATTACGATTGGCAATGCGCCCCCCCTCTCTTGAAGCATCACATCAAGTCAGGTACCGATAACCCAGAGTTTACGACGTAGTCCGTCGTATTTAGGCAGTAGCCCTTTCTCAGCCCTTCATCTTTATTCTCATGCAGATCATAACGCACCTCATAGTTTTGTGCCATCCGGTGGCTTTTCCATATCGACTGTGCGAACGATCAATGCCTGTTGCAGTTTTGACAGCAGAAGGTCAAGAAATGCCTTGCTCGTCCTTGCCTGCCGTTGCCCGGTCTTGCAGATAAGGATACGGCTAATTCTTGACCAATTCCCGATTTATGCCTATTGCTGCATTTGCTTTACTGATAAGTAATTACATTCATGTTCAGATACCCTATTTAATAGGGTGATGTATTTATAGGTGACGAGATACCTTAGCTTAAGGCATAGTATTCCCGATGGAGGAAAGCCCTCGGAATGATGAACGGCCCCGTCGATAATTGCAGAGCTACCAGAAGAGTACCATAGGAGAAGCGTTCGCGAGCATCATGCGAGGCCTTGGCGAGGTCAGGGCTCATCGGGAAGGCAAGCTCAAGACCACGGCGATCGAGATAGCGCCGCTTCCCGACTCCCCGACTATGATGCGAAGGTAGGTCGCTCGGTCGTTTAAATAACGGCCAAGCACAATGTCACGGATAGCGACCAGCAAGGGCGTTAAGATTGAGGTCCCCAAAGCGACGCGTTGATGGCGGTTCAGTTCGCCTAACGTCCTTTTCCCCGCCAGCAGTCCTGCCACAATATCCTAACAATGCTTACTATCCCCTCTGAGGCTGGACTCAAATTGGACTCAAATTGTGAGATTTGAGTCCAATCCATGTGCAACTAGGTGCAAGTATATGAAGTTGACTATCTCTATAATTCCATTTATAGTAAGGCATAAGGGCTTCGTCCGAAACTAGGTGCAACTTGATGCAAGCGCTCCCGAGCCACTGTTAACCACTGGGTCAGGTGTTCGAATCACCTCGGGGGAGCTAGAAAGCCGTCCAATAGGATGGCTTTTTTTTATCCGCTTACGGATCGGCGGAAT
>Ga0209727_1001027_pt1 | contig 25621 bp, 26 predicted proteins | sample RifGroC1_FD_183995 | JGI IMG/M metagenome (GOLD analysis project Ga0209727, IMG submission 183995) | Groundwater microbial communities from Rifle, Colorado, USA - Groundwater C1 (SPAdes) (version 2) | ecosystem: Environmental > Aquatic > Deep subsurface > Groundwater | place: Rifle, Colorado...
CATCAGCATCAGCATCAAGTTGCTGACATGCCCCTACGCTATCGTATCGCTCCAATAGATCCTCGTTTTAATTTGAGTAGCAAACAAGTCCTAGAACTGACTCAGCAGGCTGCAAAAATTTGGGAAGAAGAAACGGGTAAAAAGCATTTCATTTATGATCCAAATGCTGAATTTACAATCAATCTAGTTTACGATGATCGTCAACAACACACTTCAAATCGCTTACAAGGTCTCAATCAACTTAAGCAACAACAGCAGCAATGGGAAATCGACTCTCTACAAATACAACAAGTTAAAGATGAGATACAACGTGCAACTGCCTCAATTGCAAGCAAACAAAGCCAACTCACTGCACAATTCCAACAATACAATGCAGATGTACAACGCTTCAATCAAATGCGATCTTCCTCTAAAGAATGGGCAGATCAACTAGCACAACGTCAAAAACAACTACAGCAACAATCTGCTGAATTGAAACAAGCAATCCAACAACACAGTCAAAAAACTCAACAACTAAATCAACAAATCAAAGGGTTAAACCAAAACAATCAACAATTGGCACTTTCAGCAAATCAGTTTAACCAAACGTTCCAACCACGCCTTTTCCACAAAGGTCAATTTAATGGAAAACAAATCTCTGTATATGAGTTCTCTTCCAAAGATGACTTACGTATGACTCTTGCACATGAGTTCGGTCATGCCTTAGGTTTAGATCATACTGATGATCCAACGTCATTAATGTATCCTGTCATTCAAAAACAAAATATGGAACGATTTGCACTAGCACATGCAGATCAACAAGAGTTGGTTCGTGCCGTCAATTAATTATATTAAGAATTTGATTTGCACCGATCAACTTAACCATTTGGTATATTTATTAAACAAACAAACTTTTTTATTAGATGAATAGGAAAGAAAATATTAAGATTAATTTCACATAATATTCAAAGTTTATTATTAAATCTAACATGCTGTAATTACTTTTATTATTCAAATTTTGTGTATAAAAAACACAAAAAATGGCAATTTTAAAGCCAATTCCCTATTTTATTTAGAACTCCATTATTAAGAAAAAATAGTAAAAATGGTTTTTTAAGAAAATTGACTGATCATTTTAACTGAATAAAATACGTCCTTTTTCCAGTTTATCTCCTGTATATGCATCCGTTGTCTTGGCTGTTGTTTATCATTATTTCAGCATTTACCTCAATCCATACTCATGCTCACCCTGTGTCTCAACATCTGGATGAGGCGGAAGATTATGATTCGCCTCTACACTATCGTATTGCAGACCTTGATCCTCGCTTAAACATTAGTAAGCAAAAAATGATTGAAATTAGTCAAGAAGCCGCCGCTATTTGGGAACAAGGTACGGGTAAACGCTATTTTGTTTATGATCCCAAAGCAACATTTACTGTAAATTTGGTCTTTGATCAGCGTCAAGTTCGTAGTATGAAACGAACTGAAAATCTCAAAAATCTAGAACAAGAAAAGCAGTTTTGGTTAGATGAGAATCAAAAACTACTAAAACTGAAGCAAGACTCTCAACAATTGCACACCCAATTAGAATTACAAAAAATTAAATATCAGGCCCAACTCAATGCTTACGCAAGCGCTCAGAAAAAATATCTCAATAAATCAAATACAAAAAATTTAAACTTACTCCAAGAGCACACAAAACTACTCAATCAGCAAAGAGACGTCTTAAAAATCCTGATCAATGACCATGATCGTAACCATCAACAAATTCAGGTTAAAACAGATGAATTAAAACAACTTCATGAACAGCTAACTCAGTCCGTTGATCGATTTAATCAAAACTTTGCACCTCAACTCGTTCATAAAGGGCAATTTAAAGGAAAACAGATCTTTATTTATGAGTTTTCTTCGATTGATGATTTACGCTTAACCCTAGCCCACGAATTTGGACATGCTTTGGGATTGAAACATACACATAATCCTAAATCATTGATGTATCCACGAATTAAGGAGCAAGATCCCAAAAACTTCCAACTAACAGCAACTGATCTCGCACTGTTAAATCATACAAATTAATGATGATCCCTCTATAAAATCACATGAAATCTACATTTCTATTCAGGTAACAAGAATAGGTCGATTCTTTGGATTTATTCGTGTTATTGTGTTGATAAAACATCATCTTAGTCTTAACGGAGATCAACATGAGTTATTATCATATCCTCATTGAAGTGAACGACCACATCAGTACGATTGAACAAACTCGTGATATTGAGATCTTGAATATTCAAGATATTAGCCCTTATCTCCACTCGATTTTGATTCCATATTTCAATGAACAAATCGTTGAACTTGAAGATGAAAATGTGACATATGATGAGATTCTTCATCTAGAAGTAAAACAAACGCTATTACCTATCGAACATCTGATTGAAGAAGAACAAAAACAATTACCAAGTGATACAGATGTCACTATTACTGCTTATGAAATCTTTAATGATCGAGATTTGAGCCAAGATGTGACTGCGGTAATTTTTGATATCTTAGAAGCAGTCAAATTAGACGTTGAACCCTAAGAAAAAGGTCTACTTTAAGTAGACCTTTTTATTTTTAAATTATTGATAAATGATTTATTGCATCATTTGTTTTGCTTGTTCTTGACGGAAAGCTCGTAATATCTGCTGCCCTGCGCGTCCAGTTGGATTTAAGCCAAGTCGTGTTTGTTCTTGCCGAATAGCTTGACGACTCTTATCACCTATTAGCCCATCTACTGCACCAATATCATAGCCACGCTGTAGTAAAAATTGTTGAATTTCGCGGCGTTCCGCGCGTGAAGTACCCGCATCATCCGTCGGCCATGAAGTTAAAAATGGCGTACCTCCACGTAATCGGTCAGATAAATGAGCAATCGCTAATCCATAACTTTCCGCAGCGTTATAACTATAAATCGCATCAAAATTTTTGAAGACCAAAAATACTGGGCCATTTGAACCTGCTGGTGCCATTAAACCCGCCAATGTACTACCAGAGAGATTTCCTTGAATTAAAGCGGTACCATCGGCACGTGTAAGACCTTGTGCAATCCAGTGATTAAGTGATTTTTTATTACGGCGACTTTCACCTGAAATCGACATTCCATCAGGAATTTTGACTTCAAATCCCCATGGCATTCCTGTTTGCCAACCTGCTCTTTTCAAGAAATTTGCTGTAGAGGCTAACGCATCGGTTGTACTAGAAACCAAATCACGGCGACCATCTCCATCAAAATCTACAGCTAAGCTTTCATAGGTTGATGGCATAAATTGCGTATGTCCAAATGCTCCAGCCCATGAACCATAAAGTTGGTCTTGGGTTAAATCTCCACGCTGTAAAATACGCATTGTTGCAAAAAACTCACTGCGGAAATAACCTTGGCGACGTCCTTCACAGCTCAAAGTGCCTAAAGCCTGTAATAAAGGATATTTACCTGAAATGTCACCATAGTTACTCTCAACTCCCCAAACAGCAACGACTGTCTCTGCTGGAACACCATAGGCTTGTTCTACTCGGCGGAGTGCGTCTTGATGCTGTGCTAGTTTCTGTTGACCTGCTTGTACACGCTCGTTATCAACCAAACCAGATAAATAATCCCAAATCGGCGTCGAAAATTCAGGTTGATAATTTAATTTATCAATCACTGAATAATCTGGCGTTAGATTTTGCGTATAACGATCATAGGTCGAAGCAGAAACACCAGATGCAATGGCTTGAGAACGTAAATTTGCCAAACATCCCTGAAAATTTGAATTTGGAGAATAAACGTTGCTGGTTGGCGTTACAGTGGTAGCTGAAATGGTAGCACCATTAATCACCAGTTCCGCATGAGCTTGATTTAATAAAGTGAATAAGGCAGTGCCTAGAAAAAAACGCAAAGAATGTTTCATGTCTTAACCAGAATTTTTAAATTTAAATTTCATATTCAAGATAGCATGCAGCAACAGCATGTATCGTTTGGAATCGTAACTTTGAATTCATTTCTTGTCTTTTAAATTTAAATGAATATTTTAAATTCATAAAACTTGCGATTTTTAAATTTAAAACTTTAACCTATCTTTTTTAAATTCAAATCAGCACATCTTTTTGAATTCAAAACACAATCCAAGTCATACAACTTGTTTTAAATTCAAAAAAACCACTCAATTTAAATTTATTTCCTTAGCAATCATCCTAAAACTATCATGAAGATGAATTAAGCCAATTTTATCTTTAAAATCAGCATATAGTCATTGATACACACCACTAAAATTTAAATTCAAAACAACTTAAATCATCAAGTTTAAATTTAAATCTCACCCCATACTTTTGAATTTAAAAGTAACCTAACAACCAAAACTCAGTTTTAAATTCAAATTAAGGACACCTTGTTTAAATTCAAAACACCAGAAAGAGTTATCCACAACCAAATTCATTATACACTTTTAAATTCAAAAACATTAAGCCAATAAAAAAGCGATCCGAAGATCGCTTTTCGTTGCATTGTGGATAACTTAGATATTCATATCAGTCGTCAAAGCTAAAGGCACAGGTAAAATTTGAGCCAATTGACGGCATAAATCTGTTAATTCATCAGAATTATTCGGCATCAAAGTGATATGTCCTAACTTACGACCAGCACGCTCAGACTTATTATAAAGATGTAAATGAGCACCTTTCAGCGCTAAAACGTCCTCAGATTTAGGATGTTGCCCGATGATATTTACCATCACAGTTGGACGAACAACATCCGTTGCACCAAGTGGTAAGCCTGCAACTGCACGAATATGATTCTCAAATTGCGAACAAATCGCACCTTCAATCGACCAATGTCCTGAGTTGTGTACACGACATGCCATTTCATTGGCATAAAGCCCTTGCTCAGTTACGAATAACTCAAGCGTAAGCACACCCACATAATTCAAATGGTTCAATAACCGGGTAATGTAATCTTGTGCAACAGGCTGTAGATCTGTGCTGTTTGGCGCAGGAACAATCGAGTGTGACAAGATACCATTGTGATGATGATTTTCTGCCAATGCCCACGTTTTGACATCGCCATCTTGTCCACGTACTGCAATAATCGATACTTCTCGACTGAATTTCACAAAACTTTCAGCAATTAGACTTTTTGCAGGCCCAAGTTCAGCCCAAGCTGTATCAATTTGATCTTCTGAACGCAATACGAACTGACCTTTACCATCGTAGCCACCTGTTACGGTTTTTAATACGATCGGTAAGCCTAATTCATCAACAGCTTGCTTTAAACTTTGCAAGCTATCCACTGCGCGATACGGCGCAACAGGAATAGCTAACTCATCAAACAAGCCTTTTTCAGCTAAACGGTTCTGAGCCGTCGCCAAAGCAAGACGAGGAGGGTGTAATGTTTTGGTCTGAGTCAGAACATCCACATCAGCTACAGGCGTATTTTCAAACTCAAGACTGAATACTTCAGCACTTGCGATGAAAGCTTGAAGCGCTTGTGGATCTTTACTTGAAAATACAGGACCTAGAATAGCCGCAGGGCAATCTGTTTCTGCTTCGAAAAAGCTACATTGAATATTGAGTGGTAAAGCGGCTTGCGCCATCATGCGTCCAAGCTGTCCGCCACCAAAAATACCGATGGTTTTATTCATGATCAACCTCGTTATACTTGACCAGGAATGTTATTACTCGATACTTTTTCAGTTTGTGCAGTACGGAAATCTGCAACATTTTTTGCGATCTCTGGACGTGTTAAACCTAGAATTTGAGCTGCCATGATGGCTGCATTGGTCGCACCAGCTTGGCCAATTGCCAATGTGCCTACCGCGATACCTGCAGGCATCTGCACAATCGATAACAACGAATCAACACCATTTAAAATCGAAGATTTTACTGGCACGCCAAGCACTGGCAAATCAGTTTTTGCTGCGCACATTCCTGGTAAATGTGCAGCACCACCAGCTCCCGCGATAATCACTTGGATACCACGATCACGTGCTGTTTCAGCATATTCAAATAAACGATCTGGTGTGCGGTGCGCAGAAACCACTTCAGCTTCAAAAGGCACACCCAACTGTTTGAGCATGTTTGCGGTATGTTCAAGTGTTGCCCAATCCGATTGAGAACCCATGATAATCCCGACTAAAGGTTGGTTATCTGTTGCGACCGCATTCATTGGCTTTTCCAAAACAAGATAAAAAGAGGAGAGTGTCTCGACTTGCGCCAAGCACAAAGGAATAAATTGGGGGATATTATAGCGTTTTTTTCAGGCATCCCCAACTACAGAAACGATTAAGCATCGCATAGAAAAACTAGCTCTGATTACGAAAAACAAAGTAGACGCACCCAAGCAAACACAACATTGCCCAGACATAATCTAATTTAAATGGCTGTTTAAATAAAAAAATCATGAACGGAACAAAAACCAATAGTGTCACGACTTCTTGGGTAATTTTCATTTCCCCCAAGCTCCAGCCATATTGATTTAATAATTTCGTTGCGGGGATCATAAAACTGTATTCGAGTAGAGCGATACACCAACTAAATAGAATCGCTTGCCATAGCGGAGCATCGTGTAAGATTTTGAGATGTCCATACCATGCCAAGGTCATAAAACAGTTTGAAATAATCAATAAACACAGGGCTAAAAGCATCGGGCTCAAAATAGCGTCCTTCTAATTCGGAAAATAAAGACAACAGGGAGATAGATACATCTTAAAAACGATGAAATCTTAACACTTCTCGCTTAAATTTTAAGTGAAGAACAACAACGAATTTTGACTATCTTTTCACTGCAAGCCTTGCTATCGTTGCGATTGAATTTTATTGATAACGACAATCATACACACGTGTTCCGTGCTGTATGCAAAGCAGTGGAGTAGGCGAGTTATGCATCTGCATATTTTGGGTATTTGTGGCACATTTATGGGGTCTTTGGCTCTATTAGCACGAGATTTAGGACATAAAGTCACAGGTTCAGATGCCAATGTTTATCCACCGATGTCGACTCAACTCGAAAATGCAGGCATCGAACTGATGCAAGGTTATGATCGTAGCCATTTGCAACCACATCCCGATCTTGTAATCGTCGGCAATTCAATGAAACGTGGTATTGATGCCATCGAGTATATGCTCAATGAAGGTTTACCTTATATTTCTGGCCCACAATTCTTAGCTGATCATGTGTTACAAGGTAAACATGTCCTAGGTGTCGCAGGCACACATGGTAAAACGACGACGACTACAATGTTGGCGTGGGTACTCGATCAAGCAGGTTTAAATCCAGGTTTCTTAATTGGTGGTGTACCGCTTGGTTTTAGCGAAAGCGCACGTTTAGGTGGTGGCAAATATTTCTGTGTGGAAGCTGATGAATATGATTCTGCTTTCTTCGATAAGCGTTCTAAGTTCGTCCATTATCATCCAAAAACTGCGATTTTAAACAATCTTGAATTTGATCATGCAGACATTTTTGATGATCTTGCTGCGATTCAAAAACAGTTTCATCATTTAGTACGCACCATTCCAAGCGAAGGTCGTATTATTGCTCCAATTACTGAAACCAATATTGATGAAGTATTAGCACAAGGCTGTTGGACGCCTGTGGTTCGCACCAGTCTTGAACCTAATGACCAAGCTGCTTTATCAGCGGATCTGATCAGTGCCGATGGTAGTCATTTTAAAGTCCTTGAAAATGGCAAGGCAATCGGAGAAGTAAAATGGAATATGACAGGACAGCACAGTGTAGCCAATGCTTTGGCAACGATTGCTGCTGCTCAGCATGTCGGTGTCAGCCTTGAACAAGCCTGTGAAGCATTATCTAACTTTGGTGGTGTAAAGCGCCGTATGGAGCTGTTAGGTACTGTACGTGGCATCGAAGTCTATGATGACTTTGCCCATCACCCAACTGCGATTGAAACTACACTCGACGGCGCACGTAAACGTCTTGGTGAGCGTAAACTTTGGGCAATCATTGAACCACGTTCTAACACTATGCGTATGGGCAGTCATAAAGATGGTTTGGCGCACTCTGCACGTTTAGCGGATGAGGTAATTTGGTATCAACCAGAAGGTTTAGACTGGGATTTACAACCTGTAATCTCAGCATCTTCAAACAAGGCTGAAGTCAGCCGCTCTTTGGATGACATCATTGCCCGTGTAGTGAATGAAGCAGGTGAGGGCGATGCTGTGGTGATCATGTCCAATGGTGGTTTTGGTGGTTTACACCAAAAGTTAATTAAGGCTTTGTCGTAACACTGTATTTTGTCTGCTAGAGAACCCTATCAAATAATTAAGTTAGGGTTTTCTTTATTTAAATAAAAAACGATTAGTACAAAAAAGTAATATAAGAAATACTTATTTTATTTCTAAAATATAAATTAACCAAAAGAATTGAGATTTGCCAAATTTTTTTGTATTTAATACCTGATACCAATCCATTTACATCTAAAGGTATTTATTTTTATGCAATTGATTTACACACCTAAATCAGGAAAATTAGCTGGATTAGCTCATACACCACATCAGAATAAAGATGGTTTATATATCGTAAGTAAAGATCGTTTTCTGATAAATTATATTTATGTAGAAACTTTAGAAGAGGTTTATTCATATCTTAAAAAGGGTCTAAAAGTCCGTATGAGCCATAAACAAAATGCTCCTAGCCTCATCAATCTAAAATCCATCAGAATCATCTGATATTTAAATAATTTTTGAATAGATAGCCAATTTTTTTAACTATCTATTCATTTAGAATTTAACTCAATTTATTGACAATTTTCAACGGCAAAATCTTCATTGCTATGCCCATTGGCAACCATGGCCACTGCGGAACATAAGCCTTTACTGATTCCTTCTCGATGGCTTTAACCAACGCCTTGCAACCCGTCTTTTCATCCACTTCAAACGGTAGTTTTTTCGCACCCTCATTCATTTCAGTACGAATATAGCCAGGGAAAATGGTTGAAACTTTAATTGGCGTATCCAACAACTCTGCACGAATGCCTTCCGCTAAATGTGCCACTGCTGCTTTGCTCGCAGCATAGGTCGACAAATGCTTCGGTAAACCGCGCATTGCACTCATTGAGGAGATCACCACCAAATGACCCTTATTTTGCGCTCTGAAGATTTCAACTGCTGCTTCGCACTGTGCCAATGCTGAAATAAAGTTGGTTTCCGCTGTGGCACGATTTACTTCAAAATGCCCTTTACCAATACGACGACCATCACCTACACCTGCATTGACAATAATCCGGTCAATTGTCCCAAATTCCTGCTGAAAAGCTTTAAAAACCGTAAAAACATCATCGTAATGAGTCACATCAAGACTTTTGATTTTGACCTGAATTGCAAACTGGCTTTGCAATTCTTGTTGTAAGGATTCCAAACGATCTAAACGGCGTGCGCACAATGCCAAATTGTAGCCTTTGGCTGCAAATTCACGTGCCATCCCAGCGCCTAAACCTGAACTTGCACCTGTAATTAAAATCGTCTTTGTCATTTCCTTCACCTATTCTTATTTATATCCATGTTAAGAGTTCAGCATCACGCGCTTTCAAATAATGATGCTCATTGAAACTGAGTAATTGCAAACGACCATCTGTCCAACGCAATGTGGTGATACTGGCATTGGCAATCGACCAATTCAGCGCAAAAATCTGTTTAGCATTCAAACCTAGAACCTTGCCAACCGCCACAGAAATCACACCACCTGAACTAAACACTACAGCCTGACGTGGTTGTGTGGCATCAATGTGCTGACATAAACCATGTAAAGCACCTTCTACACGTGTTTGAAAGCCTAACCATGTCTCATGATATTCATGGTCATATTGCTCTCCTATCCAGCGTTCAATCGCGCCATCAAAAATTTTGGCAAGATAAGCACGTGGATTGGCAATTAACTCAACATCCTGCTTCAATAACTCAGGTTGATTAAAACGTTCATCATATTTGGCAAATACTTGTTGATGATCAAACTCATTCCAAGCCGACTCTGTATGAATTGGTGCATCATCAAAACTTTGAGCCAAGGCCAATTGTGCTGTTTGCTGATGCCGCTGCATTGATCCTGCAAGCACCAAAGGATGTTCTTTCAAGGTATGTTTAAAAAAATCACCCACCACCTGCGCCTGTTGTTCACCTTTGGCTGAAAGCTGATCATAACTCGCAGCGCCAAATGATGCCTGCCCATGTCGTACCAAATAGATAGTGGTCATCGTTTTAAAATATCCTGTAATTTCGCTCCATATTCAGGAATTAACTGCTGTGCTTCAGCATTGTTTTGTGCAATTAATTTAAGTGCCCGAATATGTAAGGCATGAATCATGATCCAGAAATCCTTAAAGGCTGGATTATCGGTTTGCTGATGGTAATAACGATAATAAATCTGTTGAGCAATCACCGCCAAACGGAACAAACCAAATACTTCATAAAATGCCCAATTGGCAGGTTGCAAACCAGTTTTTTCCAAGTAGTAGTCCACCACCTGTTGACGTGTCAGCATGCCTAGTAGATTGGTCGGTTGACGACGACTAGACTTCATCAAAGCATCGTCATCTTCTTGAATCCAGTAGGCGAGAGCACTGCCTAAATCCATCAGCGGATCACCAATAGTCGCCATTTCCCAGTCCAGTACTCCGATCACTGTAGTTGGTTGTTGTGGATCTAAAATGACATTATCAAAACGCCAATCATTATGAATGACACAAGTTTTAGAATCCGCTGGAATATGTTGCTGTAGCCATTCCCGCACAAAGCTAAAATCAGGTACATTTGGCGTAAGCGCTTTACTATAACGTGCATCCCAACCTTCAACTTGACGGCGGCAATAGCCTTCGCCTTTGCCCAGTTTTTCCAGTTCTGTACCTTGATATGGCACTTGATGCAATTCAATTAATTTATCCAAAACATTCAGACACAACTGTTGAACTTGTGACTGATTCAATTGTAATTCTTTGGGTAAATTAGCTCGCGGAATGATGCCTTCAATCCGTTTCATGACATAGAAATCACAACCTATTACGTTCTCGTCCTGACACAATGCAACCATTTCAGGCAAGACAGGGTAGAACGGCTCAAGATGCTTCTGCACATTGTATTCACGCGCCATATCATGCGCTGATTTGGCTTTAGTACCTTTCGGTGGACGTCGTAGGATTAAATCTTGATTGTCGTATTGCAAACGATAGGTCCAATTCGAAGCACCCCCTGAGTATTGAGTGACTTGTGCTTGACCTTGCAGTTCAATACCTTGATCCTTTAACCACTTTTCAACAGCGGAAATATCCAATTCTTCACCGTGACGAACCTGACCGCCGATATCAATCATTGTCATTTTTTTATCCTTATTAACGACCATAGCCACGTTTTTTCAATTCTAATTTAGCAATCATGCCCTTATGCACTTCATCAGGTCCATCAGCTAAACGTAAACTACGAGCTTGATTGAAAAATGCAGTCAGCGGAGTATCGCGTGATACACCTTCACCACCGTGAATTTGGATCGCCATATCAACGACGTTTTGCAATACAGTCGGTGCAACGACTTTGATTGCAGAAATTTCGGTGAGTGCTGCCATATTGCCTAAGGTATCCATCTTATAAGCAGCATACAGCGTTAATAAGCGAGCTTGATCGATCTGCACACGGGCTTCCGCGACACGTTCTAAATTGCCGCCAAGTTTAAGAATTTCTTTACCAAATGCCTTGCGTGACATGCCACGATCAATCATGAGTTCTAACGCTTTTTCCGCTGCACCGATACAACGCATACAGTGATGAATACGACCAGGCCCTAAGCGCCCTTGAGCAATTTCAAATCCTTGACCCGCACCACCAATAAAGTTGCTCACAGGTACACGCACATTGTCAAAACTGACCTGTCCATGTCCATGCGGTGCATCGTAATCACCAAACACAGGCAACATCCGTTCAATCGTTACGCCTTGCGTGTCGATCGGTACCAATACCATTGAGTGTTGATGATGACGATCTTTGTTGGGGTCTGGCGTATAAGCCATAAAAATAATGATTTTTGCATTCGGATCACCCAAGCCAGATGACCACCATTTACGGCCATTCAGAACAATTTCATCGCCATCAATCACTGCCGTGGCTTGCATATTAGTCGCATCGCTCGATGCGACCGCAGGTTCAGTCATGCAGAATACAGAGCGAATATCACCATTCAGTAGTGGTTGCAGCCATTGTTGTTTTTGTTCCCGACTGCCATAACGCCATAGCAGCTCCATATTGCCACTATCAGGTGCATTACAGTTAAATACTGTCGGAGCCAGTAAACTTCGTCCTGTGAGTTCAGCAATATGTGCGTATTCCTGAACCGATAAACCCGCACCTAACTCAGCATCAGGCAAAAACATATTCCATAAGCCAGCTGCTTTGGCTTTCGCTTTGAGTTGTTCAAGTTGTGCTGGCCATTGCCATTTGGTCCAATCACCATCGACATTTAAACGATGTGTTTCATCCCAAAATGCTTTTTCTATTGGTTCTATTTCTTGTTGGATAAACGCCTGTGTGCGAGCAATAAAATCCTGTGCACGTTCAGATAATGCAAACATCATCATTTCCCTCAAGGTAAATATGTGGCGAAACTGAATTCGCTGCTTTACATCACCTTAAGCGAAAACTTATTATGAATGAAATGATTTTATTTTATGCAAAACTATGAATCAGATTCATAATACAAATCCATTGGAAGTGGGTAACTTCCTTCGTATTGATATCAATCTGTATCCACTTTTTATTGCGATTTTTGAGCAAAAAAGCATTTCTAAGGCCGCTCAACTTCTTTGTATTAGTCAATCTGCGGTCAGTCATGCTTTACAACGTTTGCGTCTGCAACTTAAAGATGAATTATTTGTGCGTAGTGGACAAAAAATGCTTCCCACACCTTTTGCCGAACAAATTTATCAACCGATTCAAACGGCGTTATCAACGATTCAAAATATTGCGATTCCACAACACGACTTTGATCCTAGCATGCTACAAAGCTTGAAAATCGCAATTCATGATGAAATTGAACCGATTATTTTTCCTCAATTAGTGCATCATTTTAGTCAACTCAATCTCGATATTCAGTTTTTGAGTTCCAAACTTGATCGAAAAAATATGCTGGCTGATCTTTCAGCACAACAAATTGATTTTGTGATTGATCTAGTACAACCCTATCAAGAAAATTTACAGTTTGAAAACTTGATTGAAGATCATTTTGTGGCGTGTACACTTCAAACAGAGATGGATTTATCGCTCTATTTATCCTCACCACATATCGGTGTGTCCTCTCGGCGAACAGGATTATTGCTTGAAGATATTTATCTCAATCGACAGCAACTTTCTCGACAAATTTTTATGCGCTGTCAGCACTATTCCACTGCCTTACAAGTCTTGGCTCAGTATCCTAAGGCGATTCTTACCATTCCTCATAGTATTTTAAAACATCTGCATTATGCGCAAGATTTAAAAATACATCAGTTACCCATCGAGCTGCCTAAAATTAAAATGGGGATGTATTGGCACGAACACGTCAGACAGAATCCTCGCCATCAGTTTCTTCGAAATGAAATTTTGAAAATTTTTTGAGCCTACCAAGTTAGCGTATTAAAACGCCAAACTTGGTGGTAGTTCAAATGGAAAGGAGGCTTAATGTGTTGCGATGCTTGGCTCATCATCACAATTCATCAAAAATGCTTTAGACAACATAAGACGAAGGATGTAGACAATCGCCGTCGCAAACACAATGTGTCCAATCTGATTAAAGATAAATGGCAGACACAATAGAATAAAAACCGTGATTGGATAAATCCAACGTCTCCATCCCTTTAAATAAAACGCTTCATAAAATAGCCATACGCAGGTGCTATAAACAACCAAACTTGCGGCAATAATCAAACCCATCATTTGAGCTGAAATTTCGGCATGTTTCGTTGAAACATCGACCGCAGCGGCTAATGCAGCCCCTAACACAGCAATACTAATAAAAATGAGAAAGTGCCCATAACCCCATAAAAATGGTTGTACACCACGGCGCTGATGGTGGTGATGACTGCGATCAAAATAAACCCACCACATCGCAAACATCATCAATAGCCCACCTACAATCAGAAAAATCTCTTCAAGATTCAGTACCTGATTCGAAAATGCATCTTGAGTGGCAGCAAAACATCCAATAATCGACTCACCTAATACGATAATCGTCAACAAACCATAACACTCCACAATATGATGTGGGTGCCAAGGTGTGATCGCATGTTTTTCGGCATAGAATGGTACTGCTAATTCACATATTACCAAGACTAGAAAGAGCAACGGACTAAGATGAATCGAACTAAAATTAGTAATCAACCAACCTAATTGAACTAATACAATGCCGATGGCATATCGATAGGCGGTTACTTTTCGCAAAGGATCATGTTTAGCGACACGAATCCACTGGGTCACCAAAGCCAACCGCATAATCACATAACCGATAATGATCATGTCAAAATTATGCTGCTGAAATACCGCAGGAATACCTGCCGCCATGACTAAAGAACCAGCCATTTGCACAAAGGTCAAACAACGATACAGCGTATCGTCATTGTCATAGGCTGAAGCAAACCAAGAAAAGTTCATCCATGCCCACCAAAGTGCAAAAAAACACCATAAAGTAGGTCGGTAAAGCATGCCACAAATGACCTTCGATCATAGCGTGATGCAGTTGTTGACCTGCAGTTGCAATCGCAACAACAAAAACCAAATCAAATAACAACTCCAAAGGGGTAGCGGCACGATGTGATTCTTGGGGATCTCGTGGGGCAAATGCCTTTAATGTTGTGTGGTGAAGTTTTTCAGCACTCATATGTTTTTTCTCTACGCTGTATTTTGTTCATCATTGCAAAGAAAATCCTTGAGAATGAAAGGGCAACAACGAGCATGATAAAATATTGTTGAAAATTTATTCATTCAAAAATTGCACAAACACACAAATTATGTAATCCTATGTACATATTTGGATGTTACCGTCCATACAGAATTAGTTTGACAAGGGGAGTAGCCTCCTCCAAGCCCAAGTGCATATCATGCCTTCGGTGTCAGAGTTTCGTCATTACACTTTGCAAAAAGTCGGACTCTGAGCATCACAGTACATTGTGATGTAGGCAAGACCTTGATCATGTTGAAACAGATGTTTTTTATTCATCTGGTAACTGGTCAAGGTTTTTTTATGCCCATTTGCCAGATAGGGAGTTGTGATGGACACTATCGGTAATATATGGCTATATGCCATCTTCTTTGGCATCGTCATCGTGATGCTACTGATCGATTTTTTGGGCTTTAAACAAAAGCAAAATCAGGATGTTCCAATTAAGCAAGCGGCTTATTGGAGTATTGCTTGGGTTTCAGTTGCGGTAATGTTTGGTGGTGGTTTGTGGTTCTATTTACAACAAACTGTTGGGGTAGGTATAGCCAACCAAAAAACCATGGAATACTTTGCAGGTTATTTGTTAGAAAAATCTTTAGCGATTGACAACGTTTTTGTTTGGTTAATGATTTTCTCTGCATTTGCGATTCCTTCTGCACTGCAACGTAAAATCCTACTCTACGGCGTATTAGGTGCCATCGTATTAAGAACCATCTTTATTTTTATTGGTGCATGGTTCGTTCAAGAGTTTTCATGGGTTCTTTACATCTTCGGTGCATTCTTGGTCTATACAGGTTTCAAATTCCTAAAAGGACAAGACGAAGAAACCAATATCGAAGATATCAAAACCTTAAAATGGTTACGCAAACATATGCGTATCACGCCACAACTTGAAGGTGAAAAATTCTTTGTTCGCCGTGATGGTTTGTTGTGGGCGACACCATTATTTTTAGTTCTGATTTTGGTTGAAGGTTCCGACGTTATCTTTGCGGTCGACTCAATTCCAGCGATTTTTGCGGTCACAAGTGATCCATTTATCGTCTTGACTGCAAACCTAATGGCGATTTTAGGCTTACGCGCGATGTTCTTCTTGTTGGCTGGTGCGGCAACGAAATTGCATTACTTGCCATACGGTTTAGGGATTATCTTACTTTTTATTGGTGCAAAAATGCTGATGCTCGACGTGTTCCACATGCCGATTTGGATTTCATTAGGCTTCATCGTCCTCGTCTTAAGCATTACAGCTTACCTTTCTCTGCGTCATAACAAAAAACAGCTACAATCCTAAGCGAATCACTCAAGACATCTGAGCTTCAGATGTCTTGAGATTTAAAAACTAAAAATTAGACTGTACATTAAAAAAACAGATCAATATGATATGTCGGCTTTACGCTTTTATCTTTCTGATTAGAAACATAATAAACAAAGTTGGTTCGCCATGAAGGCGCTTACAACTAAATTAAATGAGTGGCAGATTATGCGTTCTAAAAAAATCAATCTCGTTGTCGTCCCGCTATTATTAACTGCATGTAGCCATAATGATGGTCCATTGATTCAAGATGTTTACAACAACCAATATGACTGCGCAGCTGACTGGAATACTGACACTTGTGAAGAAGAGAATAACAACGCGAGTAGTGGTTATTATGCAGGTAGTTATGGATCAAACCGTTATCTAGGACCACAATACTACCAAAATAATCGTGAGGTCTCGTTTAGAGGGCATACTTTACGACCTAGAAGCAATCTTAGTGTGGGACAACCCACCGTTTCAACTACGCTGAAAAGCTCTTCGTTATCTTCTCCAATCCGTGGCGGATTTGGACGTGGTGGCATGTCTTTCGGTGGTTAAATTAGAACAACAATATGAAAAGAAAATTATTTTCCCCACGTACCGATTGGCAGCTTGAACACCAAAAGATTGGGTTCGATTATTTTAATCTACCTTCATTGGACGGTTCTATTTATTGGTCGGAAGGTGTCGCCTACGAGTTCACGCTAAAACAAATCGAACAGTTGGAAGATGCAGCAAACGAACTTCATCAAATGTGTTTAGCTGTAGTAGGGGATTTAATTCAACGTGGTGATTATCCCAATTATTTCCAGATTCCACAGGCTGCTATTCCACATATTGAGCATTCATGGCGTCGGAATAATCCGATGCTCTATGGACGTTTTGATTTCGCCTATGATGGATTGCAGATCAAAATGCTGGAATACAATGCTGATACACCCACGGGTTTATTGGAAGCCTCTGTAGCGCAATGGCTATGGATCGAACAAGTCTCAGGCATTCCAAATCGAGATCAATTCAACAGCATTCACGAAGACCTGATTAAGCGTTGGAAAACTATTTTACCTCGGGGAAGCCATCTCTACTTTGCAGCTTGTCAGGAAGCAGGGAGAGAAGATTGGGGCAATTTAGAATACCTAATGGATACTGCCTTTCAAGCTCATTTACAGGTCTCTGAACTGTCAATGGAAAATATTGGTTGGAATGGTCAGAGTTTTGTAGATCTAAACAATCGACCGATTCAAAATCTATTTAAGTTATACCCTTGGGAATGGATTTGGGAAGAATCATTTGCCCAGTATCTTCAGCCAGAAACGAACTGGATCGAACCGTGTTGGAAAATGTTGCTCTCCAATAAAGCGATTTTAGTTGAGCTATGGAAGCGGTATCCAAATCACCCACTGTTGGTTGAAACCTATGCCTATGACCCTGAACAACACTTCAGTGGAAAATGGGTAAAAAAACCAATCTTGGCGAGAGAAGGGGCAAATATCCGTGTCTTGCAAGATGGTCAGGATCAGGGCGCTGCTTCAGGTAGTTTTTATTTTGATGACTATGACAAATATGGTTATGTGATTCAGAAGTGGGTCGAAACGCCGTTATTTTCTGGTCAGTTACCAACACTGGGGTTATGGATGGTCGGACATCAATGTGCAGGCATGTCGATTCGTGAAGACTGTTATGACATTATTGGCAATGATGCACATTTCGCAGCGCATTATTTTATAGAGTAAATCTAGATAACAATCATCAATCGGTCAGGATTTAATGAGATACATCCTGACCGTATCAAGTTTAAATCGTATGTGCTGCCACACGTTTCATATAAGACACTAAACGTGTAAAAAATAAAATTTGCAGAAAAATTGTAAAGGCTGACACACACCATTCATACCATATTGCAAATGCAGTCTGAGCCAATCCAAAATATTGATAGATCAGCAAAAGAACAACTCCAAAAACCACACCAGCAACCGTGGTTTGAATCAAGATCGGAAAGGAGAGGGCGGTGATCCGATTCAAAAAATTGATTCCCTCATCAGCACCATTGGCTTGATAGGTTCGTTGAATACCAATCAGCATAATCAATAAAGTTAAAATAGCTTCTAGGCTAATCACACGTACATCATAATAAGGTGAATACATCCCATAGTAATACACCACACTCACGACCAAAGCCGCAGCTAAATAATAATTTTTATAATGCTGTTTGCTCAAAGTATCTTCGGCAAGTTCATGTGCAAGTGCTTTGGTATTCCAAAAATACATGCTTATTTTTCCAAAAAGTATAATTATTGCTGACAATTTACTCATTTGAGCTTAAAAGTAAAGTGAATTGATTCAGATGATTAGTTCACTTCAATCCATTTTACTGCGTCAAAATATGAGAACAATCCAGTAAAATGATCAAAATCAGGTACAATCAACCGAAAAAAGTAAAATTGTAGGTTGTTATGACTTTGGCTACTCCCATCACGGTTGTTCGTGGTCGCTTCTTAGATATTCAAAACATAGTTTCACACGCGTCAGAGATCGCAGAGCAGGTTCGTTATATTGAGGATGGTGTTCTGATCACTGAACAGGGCAAAATTCGCTGGTTTGGCCCTTGGGATGCTGCTCAAGATCATCTTCCTACAGATGTTGAGATTCAACATTACCCAGAACATCTGATCATTCCTGGAATGATTGATACGCACATTCACTTCCCACAAACTGAAATGGTGGGTGCTTATGGAGAACAATTATTAAGTTGGTTAAATACCTATACATTTCCAACAGAAATCCAGTTTAAAGACAAAGCCTATGCACAAGAAATTGCCAAATTTTTTGTTAATGAACTACTCAAAAATGGTACGACCACAGCTTTAGTTTTTTGTACCGTACATCCAGAGTCTGTTGATGCCTTATTTGAAGCCGCAGAACAGCACCAAATGCGTTTAATCGCAGGCAAAGTAATGATGGATCGTCATGCACCTGAAGCGCTATGTGATAGCGCAGAAAGCGCTTATGTTGATTCTAAAGCATTAATACAGAAGTGGCATGGTCAAGGTCGCGCACTTTATGCGATTACCCCACGTTTTGCACCAACCTCGACACCAGAACAACTTGAACGAGCAGGGCAACTTAAAGCAGAGTTCCCTGATGTGTATGTGCACACACATTTAAGTGAAAATAAAGATGAAATTGCATGGGTGAAAGATTTATTTCCTCATCAAAATGGTTATCTTGATGTTTATCACCACTATGGTTTAACAGGTCAGCGCTCCGTTTTCGCACACTGTGTACATTTAGAGGATACTGAGTGGAAATGTATGCATGATACAAACTCAGCAATTGCTTTTTGTCCAACATCAAACTTGTTCTTAGGCAGTGGCTTATTTCCCTTAAAGAAAACATGGGATCAGCAAGTCAAAGTTGGACTCGGTACTGATATTGGTGCAGGAACTTCGTTTAGCCTATTGCAAACAGTCAATGAAGCCTACAAGGTACAACAACTACAAGGCGATAAATTATCCGCATATGAATCGTTGTACCATGCCACTTTAGGCGGCGCAAAAGCGCTAGATTTAGATGATAAGCTGGGTAACTTTACTGTAGGTAAAGAAGCGGATTTTGTAGTACTTGATCTTAAAGCAACGGCATTACAACAGTTGCGTCAATCACGTGCTAAATCCATCGAAGACAGTTTGTTTGCACTATTTACCATGGGCGATGACCGCAATATTGAGGCGACTTATATTTATGGACAAAAAGCCTATCAGCAAAACCAAAGCATTTAATTCAAAAAGCTTAGGACTTCTCTTATTGGCGATCGGATGTGCTGTCTTACTTCGACGAGACAGTCATTCCTCTCAAAATGATACATTTTCATCAGCATCAAAAGATGCATGAAAATTCATTTTGTTTTAAAATTCTCGTATTAACTCAAGATTTCGAGGTGTTGCAGGTCAACACCTTTTTTATTTTCCCATTTTTAAAGTTTTAGGAATCTATCGATGACTGTTGCAATGCGCGTAATGATTTCCAGTGAAGAGATCCAAGCCAAAGTGAAACAACTTGGTGACAAAATCAACGCACACTATGCTCAAAGTGATAAAGAACTGGTATTGATTGGCTTATTGCGTGGTTCAGTCATTTTCATGGCAGATTTATGCCGTGCAATTGAAAAGCCGCATGAACTCGACTTTATGACGGTTTCAAGTTATGGCGGTGGTACGGTTTCCACGCGTGATGTCAAAATATTAAAAGATCTAGATGGTGAGATTAACGGCAAAGATGTCCTCGTTGTCGAAGATATTATTGACTCTGGGAATACCTTGAGCAAAGTTGTTGAAATGCTCAAAACACGTAATCCAAATTCAATCGAACTATGCACTCTGGTGAGCAAACCATCACGCCGTGAAATTGATTTAGAAGTGAAATTCTTAGGCTTTGAAGTCGAAGATCGTTTTATTGTCGGCTACGGCCTAGATTACGATCAGAAGTACCGTCATCTCCCATTCATTGGAGAAATTGGTCTTTAATTGGCATGGGTTCTTAGCATTTTTTGATAACGATGCTGTCATAACTAAAAGCAGATTAAATATTGATAAGGTACGCTTGCGTACCTTTTTTTATACTTGAGCTTTCATCAAACACTGTTCAATTTTGCACAAAAATACGACATAAGTGGGCAATTGACTACAGACATTTCAAGGTGAAATCTAGCAGGATAAGACAAAATACTAATGTTAAAACAAGGAGAAAATACAATGTGGTCTCTTATTGTAGCAATCGTCGTAGGTTTCTTTGCGGGTTTGATTGCTCGCGCTTTGCATCCAGGAAATGATAAAGCAGGCTTTATAGTAACGACTGCGCTTGGTATCGCAGGTTCTTTACTCGCGACTTATGGTGGTCGACTGTTGGGGCTTTATGGCGAAAATTCAGCAGCAGGATTTATTGCTTCTGTGATAGGGGCAGTGATTATTCTGTTTATTTATAATTTAATTATGAAAAAGACCTAATCAATCTGATAGCTCCCAAATTATTAACTTGAATTGGGAGCATCTGATGTCATAAACCTAGTTCTTTCCAAATCATTTGAATATCAGCGGCACTTCGCCCACCCACCATTTTTAAACCATTTGAAAAGATTAACGTTGGTGTACCATTCACACCCAATTTACGTCCTAAGCTCAGGTTTCTCTCAATTGGGTTTTCACATGTTTTTGCTTTCGGCTGAACATTTTTTTGCAACAAGTTTTTCCACGCTACACTTTGATTTTGCTCACACCAGACCTGCTTAGATACAGTGAGTGATTGTGCTTTTAATGGATAAATAAATGTATAGATGGTCACATCATTGAGTTTATCAAGTTCTGCTTCTAGCTGTTTGCAGTACGGGCAATTCGGATCTGAAAAAATAGCCAACTGACGTTTACCACTACCTTTTACCGTTTTAATTGCATCCTGAAAAGGAAGTTGTTTCCAATCAATAGAGTTTTGTTTGAGCACTAAATCCTTGGTCAGATTTTTCTGATCTTGTAGGCGAATCATAGATCCTATGAACATATGTTGTGCATTTTCATCCAAGTAAATAATTTGATTATCAAGATTGGCACTATACAAGCCTGACATTTCTGTTTTTTGGATATTTGTGATCTCCATATTTGGATACTGTTTGCTTAAATTGCTTTTCAATGTCTCAACATTCGCCATTGCTAGAGTAGACACTCCTCCCAACACAGCCAGCATTCCAATTTTTTTTAGCATAGCGTAACTCGAATAAAAGGTTTTCCGTATTGTACGCATATCATGTTTAAGGGGTAGCTGAGCTTACTGAGATACAACCAAACTTGAACTAAATACAGCAATGTTTCACGTGGAACATCATAGCGCTAAATTCGATTTGAAATGGATCACACTTTTACAAACACGCGAAGTAAAAAAGCGACAAAAATTATCACAGCACATTGATATAAAAACAAAAAATATATTAAAAGTAGAACGTTTGGTCGCTTTTTGAAATAATCTGATGATTCAAAAAACCGTGTTGTCCTTCATTTAAAAGAAACAAGGAGATGTTTTCTTTTGATGAACCATTTTCCTACAAACAACACTCATAAGTCTCGTTTTACGTTAGGTTGACCCCATGTATACCACTGAATTATTAGAAGAAGCCAAAACCTTTATGTTTCATATGCTCACTAAAGTAGTTGAGTATGGGGGATCTGATTTATTTATTACCGCAGATTTCCCACCGAGCATCAAGTTACAGGGTTTGATGCGCCCTTTAGGACAACAAGCGCTTACGGCAGAAAAAACCAAGTTGTTTGCTTATAGTTTAATGAATGACAAACAACGTCTAGACTTCGAAAATGATTGGGAATGTAACTTTGCCATTAATGTCCCGAATGTTTCACGGTTTCGGGTCAATGTATTTAAACAACAATTACAAATAGGCATGGTGATTCGAACCATTACGTCTGAAATTCCAACCTTTCAAAAACTAAAACTCCCAGAATCACTAAAAAATGTGATTATGGAAAAACGAGGTTTGGTACTGGTGGTTGGCGGAACAGGATCAGGAAAGTCAACCTCTTTAGCAGCCATGATTGATCATCGAAATGAGAACTCTGCTGGACATATCATTACCGTTGAAGATCCTGTTGAATACGTCCATAAACACAAAAAATCCATGATCACGCACCGTGAGGTTGGAGTTGATTGTCATACATGGCATCACGCGTTGAAAAATACGCTACGCCAAGCACCAGATGTGATTTTAATTGGTGAAATACGTGATACTGAAACGATGGAACATGCGATTGCTTTTGCTGAAACAGGGCATCTATGTTTGGGAACACTGCACGCCAACAATGCCAATCAGGCACTGGATCGTATTATTAACTTTTTCCCAGAGGAACGTCGCAATCAACTGTTGATGGATCTCTCATCCAATATGAAAGCGATTATTTCTCAACGTCTCGTACGAACTCAAGATGGTCAAGGACGTCGTGCCGCGATTGAAATCCTCCTCAATACGCCATTGATCGCAGACAATATTTTGAAAGGGCAATTCCATGTGCTCAAAGAGATCATGACCAAATCTCGTGAGTTAGGTATGCAGACCTTTGATCAGGCTTTGTTTGATCTGTATAACGAAGGTGCAATTAGTTACGATGAAGCATTGCGTAACGCCGACTCTGTCAATGAATTACGCTTGCAAATTAAATTAAAAAGTTCACGCCAAGATGGGATGCCCGTTTCAACCACTTCACTGAACATGGTCAAAGAGGAGGAAGTTGAAGAGCAAGAAGAAGCTTAATAATTTTGACACAAGAATAAAGCCTAGTTACCTGTAAAGTAACTAGGCTTTTTTATTATTTACCAATACAAAATGAACCGAAAATCTTACCCAACAAATCATCAGCACTAAAATCACCTGTGATCTCGCCCAAGGCATTTTGAGCAAGTCTTAATGATTCAGCAACCAATTCTCCTGCATTAAACACAACGAGTTGCTCACGCGCCTCTGCTAAATAGCGCTGAGTACGCTTCATTGCGTCTAAATGACGAGTTCTCGCAATAAAGGTATCTTCTTCTGGTTGGAAGCCAGCATGCGCTGTAATCGCATCTATCAATGCCTGAACACCCATATCTTGTTTTGCTGAAACACGAATATGACGGAAGCCCTGATAATCGCTTAATTCGGCCGCTTGTCCTGTCAAATCACATTTGTTTCCAATTAAAAGTAAACGTTTCGGCTCTAAATGTTCAGCAAAATATTCTTGAGCCAACAACAATGGATCATCGTTTTGGTTTAAATCATAAACCAGTAACAATAGATCAGCTTGTTCAATTTCTTTGATTGCTCGGCGGATCCCTTCACGTTCAACAATATCTCCTGTTTCACGCAAACCTGCTGTATCCGTCAATGTGATCGGTAACCCATTTAAACTAATTTTTTCATGCAACACATCACGTGTCGTACCAGCAATATCGGTAACGATCGCACGCTCATGTCCTGCGAGCGCATTCAAGAGGCTCGATTTACCAGCATTTGGTTTACCTGCGATCACAACCTGTAATCCTTCGCGTAACAACTGACCTTGACGCGCAGATTGTTGTACTGCCTTAACTGAATTTTGTACATCATCCAGCAATGCTAGAATCTTCCCATCCGCAAGGAAATCAATTTCTTCTTCTGGAAAATCAATTGCAGCTTCGACATGCAAGCGTAAATGAATTAATTTTTCTAATACTGTGTTGATTTTGGTGGAAAACGCACCTTGTAGTGAACGAACTGCTGAACGTGCGGCCGCTTGAGAGCTTGCATCAATTAAATCTGCAATCGCTTCAGCTTGTACTAAATCCATTTTGCCATTTTCAAAGGCACGCATTGAAAATTCACCTGCTTTGGCTGCTACAGCACCTAAGTCAAGTAATCGGGCAAGTAATGCATTTTGAATGACAGGACCACCATGTCCCTGTATTTCCACCACATCTTCACCTGTAAAGGAATGTGGATTTGGAAAACATAAGAGAATTCCTTCGTCCATGACCGTACCATCAGCATCATAGAACTGACGAAATCCAGCCATACGAGCTGCTGGTAAACCTTTCGCTGTAAGTTGTTCAGCGATCGCATACGCTTTTGGTCCTGACAAACGAATTACGCCAACACCGCCACGACCTAAGGGAGTAGCTATCGCCGCAATAGTGGTTTGATGTTGCATAGTGTTCATCTAAAAGATCCAAAAAACAGCCAAAGAAAAATCCGCTTAAGATTACCATCTTAAGCGGATTTATTCAGTAAAAGTTCGAGATTAAGACGCTGACTCTGACTTGTTCAGACGATCTTTCTCAACGCTTTTATTGATGAACGATTGCTGCAAAATAGTAATACTGTTGTTCACAATCCAGTAAAGCACGAGACCTGCTGGGAAGAACAACATAAACACCGTGAACATGATCGGCATGATACGGAATACTTTTGCTTGCATTGGATCAGTTGGTTGTGGGTTAAGCATCTGCTGAACATACATGGTGACACCCATGATCAACGGCAGAATAAACCATGGATCCATCGCAGATAAATCCTGAATCCAACCTAACCAAGGTGCGTGACGTAGCTCTACAGATTCCATCAATACCCAGTACAAAGCCAAGAAAATTGGCATTTGTAATAGTAATGGTAAACAACCTGATAACGGATTAACTTGCTCACGCTTATACAATGCCATCATTTCTTGAGAGAAACGCATACGGTCATCGCCAAACTCTTCTTTCATGCGTTGCATTTCAGGTGCAATCACACGCATTTTCGCCATAGAGCGATAACTTTTCGAAGAAAGTGGCCATAAAATCAACTTCACCAAGATCGTCAATAAGATAATTGACCATCCCCAGTTGCCCACAAGGTTATGGAAGAATTGCAAGCCCAGGAACAATAACTT
>Ga0209727_1001029_pt1 | contig 25595 bp, 32 predicted proteins | sample RifGroC1_FD_183995 | JGI IMG/M metagenome (GOLD analysis project Ga0209727, IMG submission 183995) | Groundwater microbial communities from Rifle, Colorado, USA - Groundwater C1 (SPAdes) (version 2) | ecosystem: Environmental > Aquatic > Deep subsurface > Groundwater | place: Rifle, Colorado...
ATTACTGTCAGGAAGATATGGCGTAAGACCTATGCTGCTTAAATACCTTTTTTATATACTTTTGGGTACTCTGTCGCTCGGGCAGTTGGCAAAGGTGGGGGATTACTATTTATTCGATCTGGTGGCAGTAGTTTTTTCTTTTTACGGTACCGTATTTTTGTTATTCAAAAGAAATTTAAAAATCCCACGATACTCGGTTCTTTTCTTCGTTTTTTCTTTATTGGCAGGGGCGTCTTTACTATTAAATTTTTACCGTTACAGCAGCAATGAAGGAATGACGGCAGCCTTTTATTTAATAAGGTACGTGGTGTACATTTTATCGGGCTTGGTGGTTTATAACATGCTGAGTTCTAAAATTATGGCTCGGGAGCAGCTGGAAAAGTACCTGACCTTTTCGGCTCTTTTTTTATGCGGGGCAGGTTTAGTTCAGTTGCTGGTGCTGCCTGATTTTAGCGTATTAGACCCCTCATTTGGTTGGGACCCCCATAAGAATAGAGTAGCGTCGACTTTTTTCGACCCCAACTTTCTTGGCGCCTATCTGGTCACTGTGTTCACGGTTATTTTAGGAAGCATCGCCGGGGGAAAAAGAGGCAAATTCAGATTAATTTCAGCTGCGGTCATTCTGATTTTCATTTTTCTTACATTCTCAAGAAGTGCTTGGGCGATGTTGGCCGTCGTGCTTTTTATATTCGGACTGTTTAAACTGCGAAAACTCTTATTTCTAGGTTTGTTCTTAGCATTTTTAGCTTACTTTCTGGTACCGAGAGTGCAGACCAGGTTGTCAGGGATTACCGACCCCGCAGACTCCGCCGGATATAGACTGGTTTCGTGGAAAAACGCGCTACAGATATCACGGGATAATTTGTTAACGGGCGTAGGATTTAACGCTTATAGGTATGTTCAAAGAGACTACAATTTTCTTACCGTGGATAATATTTCTTCACGCTCGGGCGCCGGTGCCGACTCCAGCCTTTTATTTGTTCTCGCTACAACAGGAATATTCGGAGCTTTAACATTTGCCTCCGCCCTCGCGTTTCCATTTCTCGACAACGCCGTCTCTAAAAGAAAGTATCGGCTGATCCTAGTGAGTTTAATACCCGCGCTGATGTTGGAGTCCCTTTTTATAAATTCTTTATTCTACCCGCAGATTATGTTCGTTCTCTACGCTGTTATTTTTAGCTCGTCTCTTGATATTTGACCTTTATAATCTCTTCATTCTTGTTTCCGGCCTCATCGGTTGCTTCTATCTTTATTTCGACATCCCCGGAGTTCACCCCCAAAATATACTCAAAGGTCAGGTCGGGTTTTTGAATTACCATTCTGTCATTTATTTTTAAAGTAGCCTTTTCGTTGATTGTTCCCGTGATGGTGATTCTTTTGTCGAGGTTTTTAACAGTAGATCCGTCCTTTGGAGATTCCACCTCGATCTTGGGCTGTTCTGTGTCCAATACTATTGTAAAAGTTTCACCGGGTTCGCTCTCTTCATTTTTAGCGTTGACGGCTTTCGCGAAAACGGTGTTTCTCCCCTTTATAAGTTCTATGGAAATAAAGTTAAATATTCCGTCGGCTCCTGTAGTGGTCTGGGCAACCTCTGGACCGTTCACGAAAAGTTTAATGGTCTCACCCTCGTTAGCGTATCCTGCCAGATTGATCTTTGTGTCTTTAGTCGCGGTCGGCACATTTGTGAGGGTCGGGGGCCTTATTCTTACCGTTACAGCTTCTTCTGTGTCATTCCTGTTTTTTGACAATAGCCCGAACGCCGAACCGAAAGTTGGGGCAAACACGAACAAAGCCAGAATGACGAACACGACCAAGCCGATAATCCCCAGCATTGTGCGGATAAACTTCTTTGAAAGTTCCTCCTCGCTCTGACCGTATTGTTTACTTCTGTACCTTCTTGCAGCCATTTTAATTAAATTATTTCCTCTTTTATAAAGGTTTTAAGTTCGTCTTTCAAATCGTCTCTTTGCATCGCGAATTTGAGAGTTGTTTTTAAATATCTAAGGGGGTCGCCGGTCGTGAGCCAATCTCCTTCGATCGGTTGCGCGATGACGGTTTTTCCCGCATCCACGAGACCGTTGAGGATGTCTATAAGCCAAAGTTCGCCGTCTTTACCTGTTGCAGTATTAACCGCCGCTTCGATCACGTCGTAAGAAAAGACAAAACGCCCGAACTGCACTTTATTAGAAGGTGCCTGATCTTTTGGAAGCTTTTCGTATCCTCTTTCCATAGTGTATTTATAGGGAGCATTTTCTTTGTATTTTATTGCACCGTACCTGTCGACTTCGGGCCAGGGAACTTCCTGGACGGCTAATACGGCCGCAGGATGCTGTTCGTGGTAAACATCTATAAGCTGCTTGGTGACCGGCACGTCTGATAGTGTCAGATCGTCCCCGAACATGTAGACAAAAGCCTCGTCGTTATCAATTAATTCTTTTACCGTGAGAAGAGGAGAGCCGTTGCCGTAAGGTAGATGGTTTTTCTGTCTGACATAGACGAAGTTTGCCATTTGAGGAATGGATTGGACGATTTCGAGGTATTTTAATTTACCGTTCTTTTCTAATTCGTTTTCAAGCTCGGATCTGTTGTCAAAATAATCTTCCATGATGTGATTTCCGGCTCTTGTAACAAGAATTATTTCTTCAATTCCTGAATTAACCGCCTCTTCTACGAGGTAGTGGATAATAGGTTTATCTATGATGGGGAGCATTTCTTTGGGTTGATTTTTTGTTGCGGGAAGAAACCGTGTACCATAACCGGCGGCTGCAATAACAGCCTTCGTTACTTTGGAATATTGCTTCATAGTTTCTTAATTTTAGCACAAAAAAAGAGCAGACAATTGATCCTACCGTGTTAGGGTGGGGTACAGGTGTCTGCTCTAATGGTTGGCCGACCAAAAATTATTTTTTTGGTTTGCGGGCCATGGATTTGATCTGATTACTTTCCGACTCTTTTCCTCTTGGCGTCCAAACGGCTATAAGACCTACCAAAAGAAAAAATAGGACGAAAGCTGTTGCGAATACACTTGCGACGCTTCCATCCGGTGCCGACACAGTTTCGTTGTATTTTACAACAAGAAGACCGGCCAGCGTCAACACCACAAAAGTTGCAATCACCTTATACATTTTTAACTCCTCCTAATTTTGGAAAGGAATAGACGATTGTTATATTTGAACCCGTTAATTATACCCCATAGTGTAGTTTTTGTCTAGTTTGGAAATTATGTTCAAATGGAGCCGATAACAGGAGTCGAACCTGTGACCTTTCCCTTACGAAGGGACTGCTCTACCAGCTGAGCTATACCGGCAACGCGTTAATGATACCATTACTGACGGCACAAGCTTTAAAAATTATACTACGGAAAGGCTGGGTTTTGCCCAAAAGGCCACCGAGTCGGTGTTTTACTCCGTTAATTGACTTGCAGCAGGCCGACTACTACAATACTTAGTAGTATGAGCAAAAAAAGAGTTACAGGTAAAGTCTTGGGCGATCTGGAATCCGAGGTAATGGAAATTATCTGGAGTCAAAAAGGTGATGCTTCAGTCAAATGTGTGGCCGAGATCTTAAGCAAAAAACGTCAAATTGCTTATACAACCGTCATGACCGTCATGGCAAGACTAGCAAACAAAGGTGTGTTAGTAAGACATATGAGCGGAGCGAGCTATTTATATAAACCCAAGGTTACAAAAGACCAGTTTATAGCAAAAGCGGCTCACAGCATTTTTTCCTCGGCTGTCTCTTCATTAGGTGACGAAGTACTCGCTCATTTTATAAAGGAAATTCAGAGGATAAGCCCAAAGAAGCGCCAGGAGCTTTTAAAGATATTAAGCGAGGATTAGATTGATATTTGGAGTCTTTCTCGAATTATGAAAAGAATTAACTTAAGTTTTTTTGTACTACTCTTAGCTTCTTTAATTGTAGGTTTGGTTTTAACAGTAGTTTTATATAAAGTCTCCCCCTTGTTTACTTCTAAAACTCTGTTTCTCTGCCAAAAATTTATTTCCGACATAATGGTAGAAATTCCACGTCCGCTTCCTAATATACTTATGTTAGTCGTTGGGATTGTTTTAGGAATCGGACTTTTATCTTTCTCGGCACAGCTTATTAAAACCCATATTTTTTTAAGAAAAATGCTAGTAAAAAGAGTTCTTGTATCTTCAAAACTGACAAAAATCTCAGAAACCTTAAAACTTACAAACAAAGTAATTTTAGTTAAGGACAACGATCTATTTTCTTTTTGCTGCGGAATTTTTTCTCCATCTATTGTGGTAAGTACCGGTCTTGTGAAGTCTTTGACAACGAAAGAGTTAGAAGCGGTTTTATTGCACGAACAGTCCCATTTGATAAGTAGGGATCCCGCCAAAGTACTTTTGGGTAAGACATTCTCCTCGATGTTTTTCTTTCTCCCTATTTTTAGGGAGCTTCACAAAAATACGGAGGCGGTAAATGAACTATTGGCAGATCAGTGGGCGATCAGTCGTCAGGAAAATTCAAGCTTTTTGCGCAGCGCCCTTAAAAAAATATTAGCGTCACCGGGAGTAAATTTGGCGACTGTTTCCAATGTTTCAGGTCCCGATTATTTCGAAATAAGAATCCACCGGCTGGTAGATCCCGAAACAAAGCATAAACTCCGGCCTTCATTGGTAAGTTTAATAACAACCCTTTTATTTATTTTTGTAAGTTGGTTTTCACTTCAGACCCCGGTCAGCGCTTCTCATATAAACACTATGGACACCAATACCTATTTTCTGTGTACACACAATCAAGCCTGTACTGAAGAATGTAAATATAATATTGAACAGTCCGCAAAATATATTCCGGCCGTCCTGTTTTTACCCGAAAAGACCTGTGAAAATTAATAGAAAAATGTAAGTCACTACGTTTCTGCCATTTTCTTATTGACAAAACTACGTTGGTTCTACTACACTGAGTAGTAGTTCATTTTGAAAGGAGGTAATTTATGACGGAAACTCAAAAGTCAGACACAAATATGGACAGTAATTCTCCCTCTCAGGAGAGTACGGTAGTTGTGCGCGTCCCCAAACCTAATTTACAGGTTGTGGTACTGGGACTCATTGCTCTCATTACTCTTTTTCAAACTTTCCAATTGATGCGTATTAGTTCCAAAGCCGGAGCTGTATCGGTAAAATCCGCACCCGCTAGTACCACGAACAGTGGGACAGGTACGGGAACTGACTCAGAAGTGCCGGAGTCGATGGTCGGGGGTTGCTAAGTCGGTTTGCAGAACTGAAATAATATGAACTGGAAAAGTGTATTATCAGGTATCGGTTATAGGGTGGAAAGCAGGAAAGAGGACTCAAATATCCCGTGGACCAAGATAATCTTGATTGTTGCGGTTTTGGCCACTGTTATCGGAGCTCTTGCCGCAACCAAAACACTTGTAACCGTCAATAAAAATATCGCTGCCGCAGAGGAGGAAGCCCGTCCTGCTAATGTGTCGGTAATTAAAATAGTTACTCCGGATTGTCAGGATTGCTTCAATGTTGATCTGGCCGTCGATGCCTTTAAAAAACAAAATGTTAAGGTTGAGGATGAAAAGACCTTAGTTTTCGGTTCCCCTGAAGCTGACGCTTCGGTTAAACAACTTTCTATCAAAAGAATCCCCACTTATGTTGTTTCCGGCGAGATAAATAAAAGTAATCTGGAGAATTTTGTAAAAGGTAATGGAGAAGTAACAGATGACATTTTTGTTTTCACCAAGGTTACTCCGGTCTTTATCGATACCGAAAGTAAACAGGAGATCGGCAAGGTAATAGCAACCATATTAACCGACCCGTCATGTACCCAGTGCGTCGACCCTAAACTAACATTAGAAGGTTTTAAAAAGTCGGGAATAAAAATAATTGACGAAAGAGAGGTTGTTTGGAATTCTGTCGACGGTAGGAAAATCATCGATCAGTTCAAGATAACCAAGTTGCCGACCTTTATTCTTTCACCAGAAATAGATTTTTATGACAATGTCAAAGCAGGCTGGGCAAACATCGGTACGATCGAGCAGGATAAAACTTATGTGGCAAGAAATTTATTCTTTCCGTACAGAGACCTGGGGGAAAATCGGATTTTAGGATTGGTTGACCTAATATACTTAATTGACTCAAGCTGTGGCGACTGTTATAAGGCCAGTGTAGTTCAGAAACCTATCCTTGAGCAGGGATACGGAGTGCGACTTAAGTCTGAACGTACAGTCGATGTTCTGTCAGCAGAAGGACAGAGTTTGACGAACAGATACAAAATTACTAAGCTTCCTACGATACTTTTGTCACCTGACGCAGATGTTTATACGAACTTGAAGAATGTCTGGAAAAGTGTCGGGACAATTGAACAAGACGGTTGGTACATATTTAGAGAGATGCGGCAATTGGGGGGAGCGGTCTATAAAGATTTGACCACCAATCAGACGGTTGGAAAGATTCCGCCGTCATCCGGCCCAAGTGGAGCTCCGTAATAATTATGAAATCACTATTAACCTCATTAAAAATAATTTTCGGGGAAACCTTTTACAGGTATGTGGCGTTCTTTACGATTCTGGGATTTTCTTATCTTTCCTATTGGCTATTTTATAAAAGCACTACCTTCGAAACCTACCTACTGAATATGAAGAACGGGGATTTTGGTCAGCTCAGCATTTTATACGGTGTAACCTATATATCCACAACAATCTTAACTATTATTTTATCGGGTATCAGTGTGGCTACCGTCTTCTGGCTTTACCGTCATTCCAAGTTAAGCCAAACAAAGAACATAAGTGCAAATTTAGGGGGTCTGTTAGCGGCTATTTTCGGCACGGGCTGTCCAGTATGCGGAGCGTTTTTACTATCGGCGATCGGTGTAACAGGAGGACTCGCCGTGTTTCCTTTACAGGGCTTGGAACTTAAATTCCTAAGTTTGGCGCTTTTGGCCGGTTCTATATTTTACGGCACTCGCAAAGTACATGCTATGATCCACTGTGACGATTGTAATGACATATCGCACGACCGCAAAAAACATACGTCTGAAAATAAAGGACGACGACTTTTTATTTTGCCGCTGCGGGACACACTTATTTTTACACTTGCGGGACTGTTCCTTGTGAATCAGTTTTTAATCGCTCAGGTTTCTGCGGTGTTCGGTATGACCGCCAACAAAGGATTTGTAGCCACGCTTTTGGGTATACAGACCAAATCTACCTACACGATTATCGCCCCTAAAATAAATCCTGACAAAAGAACTACGTCGCTAGCCGAATGGCCGACCATTACTGAAGTCCCGGCCAACCCCAATAGCGGAAACGCACTTGCCGACGCTAAGGTCGTAATGCTTCCCATGGGCAAGCCTTTCTATGCGCCTGATGACGTTTCTTTTGACGACCCCATAAATGCTCAAAAGAAATGGGGGGCGTTCGAGAAATCCATAAAGTTGTCGACAGAACAAGAAGCAAGATACCAAAGACTTATCTCAACCATGATGACATGCAGTTACTGTTGTGGCGGACCTAACAACGTGACAATGAACAAAAACTGCGGCTGTGCTCACGCAAAGGCTGTCAGAGGATTTTACCGCTATATGATTCAGAATTTCGGTGACAAGTATTCTGATGAACAGTTGGTAGGTGAATCTCACCGCTGGTATGCACTATGGTACCCGAAAGGAATGCTCGAGGATTATTTATTGGCAACCGGCAATGAGGGTGCCTTGCCCCACACGTCACACGGTGGTGCGGGTCCCGGCGGAAGGCACGGAATTGCAAAATGATAAACTTTGGTGACTATACTGATTTTTTCATATTCTTAGGCGGACTTTTAATACTCTGCGGGATAATCTACTTTCTCTTCCGCAATAAATTTAACGATATTTTTATTTCAGAAGAAGAGATGCCGGAACCTGAAGTTTCAAGACGCGCCCCTGTTGTGGAGGTAATGTTTCCTACAGTCTCCAAAGACACAGTATCGTCGCCCATGCTTAAAAAAATCGGTTCGATCCTATTAGCTATAATTATCGGGGGATTCTTGCTTAACCAATTTTTGATGTGGAAATTGAACTCGGCGGGTTCTTCGGGCAAGCCTTTCGATATAAGTATTTCTGTTTCTAAAAAGTGATAAAAACATGACAACAGAAACTAAAGTTACTTTGGCTATCGCGTTGGGCACCGTCCTACTTCTAGGAGGTGGTGTGTGGTTTCTAGGTACTCAAGGTGCTAAAGAGCAGGCTAGACTTAATCAGCCTTTAATGGGAGAGAGTCCTGCAGATCAGGGTGCGGCGCATGTACCCGTAGGTACGACTGTGGATTATAATACAAATCCGCCGACAACAGGTCCCCACTACGGTAATTCCCAACCCGCAGGTATTTATGATAAGCCGGTCCCGGACGGAAACCTGATTCACAGCATGGAGCACGGAGCCGTAATACTTTGGTATAAGGATGGAACCAATGGTTTATCCGTTCAGGATATCGAGCGGTTAAAACAAATTTTTAGTTCGGTTCCTGTTGGTAAAAAGATTATGGTTCCAAGGGAAAGTCTCGATGTTTCGGTAGCCCTTACATCCTGGGGAAAATTACTTAAACTTCAGACGATTGACGAACTACAAATTAAAGCCTTTATGGAAACAAATGAAGATAGGGGTCTTGAAAAGGCACCGCTCTAGAGTGTAACTTCGTTCTAATCGCCACCATTTTTTTATGCTATGTGCGGCCTTGTATCGCGAAGTAAAGGAGTTTAGAAAGAACAAAAACCGTCCCCTCAAATTCGTACTACACACTGTAGTATCATTTGTGTTATAGTTAAATGAGATGGGTAAATTAACTGTAAGGAAAGACATTTTGAAGAAATCTTTATTAAAGGGAGCCATTGCTTTCTCCGTGCTTTTGTCGGTGTATTTCCTGATTTTAACGCTTGTTTCCGGTTGGAATTTTGCATGGTTGCAGTTCACGCAGTTTTGGTACTATATCGTAACTTTAGCTTTAGGCTTTGGCATACAATTCGCCCTTTACAGCTATCTTAAAGATGCCGTAAAGCAGGCTTCTACCGGACAGGTTTTGGCTACAACAGGAGCTACATCAACCGCAGCTATGATTTCCTGCTGTGCCCACTACCTAACTAATATCCTCCCCATCCTGGGGGTAACAGGAATTATTACTTTTATCGGTCAGTACCAGGTTCAATTTTTCTGGGTTGGCCTACTTTTTAATTTGATGGGAATACTTTACATAGGAAATAAAGTTTTGAAAGTTTCTGAACGATTATGAAAAAGACTACCGTAATTTTTATCGTTATATTAATAGCAATTTTAGTCATCGCGCTAAGAGATAGTTTTACTATAAACATAGGCCCAAAAAATACGGATGGAGTTGCCGGAACAAGCGGTTCTACTGAAAATATAAGTGGTTTGGAAACAGTAGAAAGCATGGAAGGCCCTGTTTCCGTTTCCGTTACACCGTTGGATTTAGAAGCCACCTCACCTTCCTGGAGTTTTGACGTAACGTTAAATACTCACTCGGAGGAAATCGGTGAGGATCTGGTTGCAGTGTCCGAACTCGTAGACTATGCAGGAAAAATATATAAACCTACATCGTGGGAAGGGTCACCTCCCGGAGGACATCATCGTAGCGGAATTTTAAATTTCAGTGCTATTTCACCGAGGCCCAAGTTCCTAGAATTAAAAATGTATAATATCGGCGGAATTACGGAAAGGAGTTTTAAATGGGATCTTTGAATCTTACAAAAAGTAAAATTTTAATGATTTGTTTAGCTGTTTTAGCGGCGGCTGTCGCTGCTGTTACGGTTTTCAAAGTTCCTTTTGGAAACGTTTTATTTTTTGGATTTTTTCTGGCCTGCCCTTTAATGCATGTATTTATGATGAAAGGTCATGAGAGCCATGACCCAGAAAGAAAGGATATGGCAGGACAAGCAGGCAAGTCCTGTCACTAAATAATTTTATGAAAGAAAACCGAGTTATTATAATAGGATCCGTAGTTACAATCGCTTTGCTCATGATGCCATTATTCATGTTTAGTGGTAATAATGGTCAGAGTTCTCCCAAAAGTCAGAGCGAAACCGCGACGCTCGATGAGTTGGTTGGTAAACCAGCACCTGACTTTACACTTGAAAGCTACAACGGGGACACAACAACACTAAGCGGTCTTAAAGGTAAAAATGTAGTGCTCTTTTTTAATGAAGGCTTAATGTGCTATCCGGCCTGCTGGGACCAGATCACCGCTTTCGGGAAGGACACCGAATTTGCGGCTAAAGACACGGTTGTTTTAACCATTGTGACTGACGCTAAAAAAGACTGGAAAGGTGCGGTGGAGAAAATGCCTGCTCTTGCCAAGGCAACTGTCCTTCTTGACACCAATAGAAAAGTTTCCGTTGCCTATAAAATGCTTTCCCTTCCATCCTCAATGCATAGGGGTCAAACTCCGGGACACACCTACGTGGTTATTGATAAAGATGGGATCGTTAGATATGTTAGGGATGACGTTCAGATGGCGATCAGGAATCAGGAGTTGTTGGTTGAGGTAGGAAAATTATAAATCATGGAATTATTAATTAGCGCGTCATTTATAGCCTCGTTTTTTGCAGGGATAGCCGCACTTTTTGCGCCTTGCTGTATCACTGTTTTACTACCCACTTACTTTGCCTCTATCTTTAAGCAGAAATCTACCGTATTTTTGATGACATTTGTCTATTTTCTCGGTATTTTGTCAATTTTTCTTCCTATCGGACTTGGGGTCTCTTTTCTTACCCAGATTTTTAGCCAGTATCATGACACCATATTTCTTATTGGGGGGATCTTTTTGATATTCCTGGGAATGACTTTGCTCCTCGGACAACAAATGTCTTTACCTTTTAGTGTCCACCCAAAATTAAAAGGACAGGATTTTCTATCGGTTTATGTTTTGGGCATATTTTCTGCTGTTGCTACTACTTGCTGTGCCCCGGTACTGGCAGGGGTCCTAACTCTATCTGCTCTTCCGGGATCGGTTTTCCTGGGCGGCGTTTATACTTTGGCATATGTATTGGGAATGGTCTTACCTCTCTTTGTCATCGCCTTTACTTTGGATAAAGTAGACTTTACTCAGAAGTTTGTCGCATTTAGAAAAAGGGTTTCTTATTCTGTGTTGGGTCAGAAAGTTAGTTTGACCTTCGCCAACCTGTTTTCCGGATTGATGTTCCTGGTTCTGGGCGTTGTTATTATTTACCTTGCCAAAACCAGTCAGTTGACTTCCCACTCCTCATACCAGGTTTCGTTGAATATTTACCTCACGAAGTTTATTAACGGCATAGGGCGGTTTACTCAACTCATTCCCGAAGTAGGGTGGGCGGTTATCTTTATTAGTATTGCTTTGTTTGTGACTATCGCTGCTATTAAACAATTTATCAATTTAAAGAAAAGGAAGTGATTTGGAATGAATAAAAACGGACTTATCGCAATTTTAGGAACGGGAATTATATTGGCTTTGGTCATGCTTGTCAGCAATTTTAATGTTCGGATAGACATAAATGGTAATGGTGAGCAGGCGGCCAACCTGCAATCAACCCAACAAACAGCTCAGGCTGATTCGATGGCGGACCATCACGGAGGAGCAACCCCTGCTGATGCCTTTCTTTTTAACGATTTGGTAGGTAAGTCCGCACCTGACTTTACATTGGAAAGTTACGATGGGAAAAAGATAACTTTAAGTGAGCTAAAAGGCCAAAATGTTATTCTTTTCTTTAACGAGGGGCTAATGTGTTACCCGGCATGCTGGAATCAGATCTCCGCTTTCGGTAAAGATACTGCGTTACAGAGTAAAGCAGTTGTCCTAAACATTACTGTCGACCCCAAAAATAACTGGAGCCAGGCTATAAATAAGATGCCTGAGCTTACCGGTGCCACAGTACTTTTTGACGACAACAGAGAAGTTTCCAAGAAATACGGAGTTTTAACTCTCCCGTCATCAATGCACAAAGGCCAATTTCCCGGACACAGTTACGTGTTAATTGATAAAAATGGAATAGTTAAATATATTAGGGACGATGTTTCTATGGCAGTAAGAAACGACGAGCTGTCTGCCGAAGTGGATAAGTTGTAGCGCCTAAGGAGATGAGCTTATGAACATAACAAAAATTGTACAAAATATCTTTAAAATGGACAGCGGATCTGCAAACATGGTCAAAGACCCTATTTGCGGAATGAAGGTTAATCTTGAGACGGTAGAATTTAAAAGTACTTACGAAGGCAAAGAATATGGTTTCTGTTCTGCAAGCTGTAAGGCCGAGTTTGATAGTAATCCCGCTCAGTACGCAGTTATAAACGGTTAAAATGTCTTTTTGCAGACCCGATGTCAATAATCTCAATATTTAAGTACTGACCGCAAATTATTCGATTGAAATATTATCGAAGTATTTCACATCAGACCAAAAAGCTTGTCAGGAGATAAACTCCCACCAACCTCTTTGGAGTCCAACCGAGTTTGGAAATTTAGTATATTTATTCTATCTTTTTCCAAATAAAAAAAGTGTTTTTATCTGGCTGTACTTCGGTATACCCATCAATTCTAAAAGCAGATCTTGGTAAATATGTAAGCATCTCATGTTTTGTATACAAGGTTTTTAATCCGGGGTAGCTTGGTGACACTTGAATTTTCTCATTAATTCCTAAATCTTCGACCAAACATTCTTCGTCAATTCCCAATTCTTCCGTTAAGGAACGTTTTGCAGAAGTTAATGGATTCTCTCCCGGCTTCAATTTTTCACTAATTCCTGTTAACTCTCTTCTGCGTATCCTCCCACCCTTAAACTCCTGCCGATCCTCGATAAGTTGTAAATTTAAATCGCCCGCTTTATATAATACATCAATATGTACAAGCCCCACGCTCCTAATAATCTCTCCATCTTTATCAATAAGCGTGCTCTCACCTTCAGCAACCTCTTTAGCTAAGTGGTTAATTTTTTTTGCCTCACCAGTACCCCACTGCTTTAGTGGAATATTATACGATTTCAATTTTTCGATTAACTCTGAAAACAGTGTTTCTTGTCGCGTATCTGTATTTTTTCCTATTAGATTATCCATTTTTTGGGTTATGGAGCGGGTGACGGGATTCGGTCACAAGTCTTAACATATTGTAATTCTCTTCGCTCAAACAATATGTAAAGCTCGCGACCCCGCCTCGCTCACTCACCTCGTTCGTTCGCTCCGGCATTCTCATCCCTTACACCCTACACAAATCCACCAGGCTACAGCCTGTTTTATTTGTGTATGGAGCGGGTGACGGGATTCGAACCCGCGACCTTTTCCTTGGGAAGGAAACGCCATACCACTAGGCCACACCCGCAACGCACAAAGATTATAACAGTAATACAGCCAACAAAAAACACCCTCAGCTATAAGGTGTTCTTATGTTCTAAGTGTAAAAATTAGGGTAATACCAAGACCTGTCCGGGAATAATCAATGCCTGCTGTCCGTTAACTAAAAGGCCTACATCGTTTTTGTTTGCTTCAAGAATTTTCGTCCATTGTGTGCCGTCGCCGTAGACTCCCTCTGCTATTTCCCATAGGGTGTCGCCTGATTTTACTGTGTACGAAGCTCCCTGAATATCTCCTTTTTTGTAGTCGGTGGCAGTCCATTCTGCCTTAATAATTCCGTCGGCTGTACTGCTGGAAACTGTTCCTGCTACTGTCGGAGGTAGATTTTTATCGGTAGCGGCGTCACCATTTACATCTCCTTCAACTTCTTCGCCCGCCCCCTCGTCTTGAAAAACAACTTCTTCTTGGGTTTTACTTATTTCTTCGGAACTTTTATTGAAATAATTATAAGCTGCGAAAACCAGGGCAACGATAAATAATCCTCCTATAATCAAGGCTAATCCGTCCCTCTCGCCGGGATTCTCTTTTTTGTTTGTGGACATTTACGAACCTCCTTCATACGGGGGCAGAAATTAGATTTATACAATGGCGGGATCGACGGGACTCGAACCCGCGGCCTCCGCAGTGACAGTGCGGCGCTCTAACCGACTGAGCTACGACCCCTTAATGCTGGTGTTATACTAGCAATTTGTTGTCGTGCGGTCAATAAATTAGGTTCTACAGGGGGCGGTTTAGGTTTTGTTATACATCCTTTTAGTGTTAAAATAACCGAAAATCATTCGTATAGGAGGAGTAGAAATGTCCAAGATTACACTTCGAGAGTTTAAAGCGCAAATGCAGGCCCACAGAATAACTAACATCATTGTGGAAAGCAGTTCTGATGCTCCCGGAAGCAGACACGTGCCATCCGAGACAGTAGAGTACTCTACCAAGGACGACACGATTAAGAAGCTTTCTTCTGAGTTGATGCAGGAAATCTACGAAGGAATGTTATTCCGACCAACGCAGGTAACTTTGGCACGGCAGGTCGGCGGTACTCTTGAAGTAAAGGTGGGGTAATATTTGAAATTGAATCCCACCCTAGGCGGCTCTCTGTTGTTTACAAAAACAATCAAAGGAGCCGCTTTTTTGTTTCACCTCGTCCGCGTAACTTTGCTATTATTTACATATGAACGCCAACCGTGTTTCCAATAAAGAGGTAATTGAGATGATGAAAGAAGTTCTTGCAGCCATGGACGTTAAGAACTTCAACGTTTTTAGAGTCAGGGCCTATCAGAATGCAATTGCAATACTCGATAATTTAACTGTTTCAATCTACGACTTATGGGAGAACGGCCGTCTGAAAGAAATACCCGGCGTAGGCGCAAGCATATACGCCCATCTTAACGAGCTCTTTTCGGAAGGTAAAGTTAAGGAGTTTGAGGCAATAAAAAAGGACCTTCCCGAAGGAATGTTTGCCCTTATTGGTATACGTGGGATCGGCGCGAGAAAAGCTTTCAAGCTGGCTAATGCTTTTAAAATAAAAACACGGGAGGGGGCGGTTGAAAAAATCAAAGAACACGCCCAAAAAGGTGAAATTAGGGAACTTGAGGGTTTCGGCGAAAAGTCCGAAAAGGATATTCTGGAGTCTGTCGGCCAATTCAAGATGACCAAAAATGAGAAACAAAGGATTTTATATTCCAGGGCTGAGGAAACTGTGGCCAGAATATATGACTACATGAAGGAGTTGGATTGTGTTGAATACATCGAGGCGGCCGGGTCTTTCCGGCGTAAGAACGCCACGATTGGCGATCTGGATATTCCCGTATCCACGACCGACTCCGATAAAACGATAAAACATTTTTTAAAATTCCCGGAAATTGTCGAAACTTTAGTAAAAGGAGATAAAAAATGTAGCGTCGTCCTTAAAAACGAACTTCAAGTGGATCTCCGCGTTTCCACTCCCAAGGCATACGGTGCCATGCTACAGTACTTTACTGGTTCCAAACAGCACAACATCCTGCTCCGTAATTTCTCATTATCCAAGAACATGTCTTTGTCGGAATATGGTATTAAAAAGGGCATCGATACGCATGAGTTTCCCGATGAACCGTCCTTCTATAAATTTTTAGGTTTGCCTTACATCGAACCCGAGCTGAGGAATGGTTCCGACGAAATTGAGGCGGCTTTGGAACACAAATTACCCGAGCTTATCAACCTGAAAGACATAAAAGGAGAAGTTCATACGCACACAGTTGATTCGGACGGGGTAAGTACTTTGGAAGAAATGGTGGAAGCGGCGATTGCATTAGGTTATGAATATCTGGGTATTTCCGATCATGCGCCAAGCGTCACATCCCGTGGGTATAAAGAAGTGACGGAAATCATAAAAAAGAAACGAGCCGCAATTAATAAAATAAACAAAAAGCAGAACTTAATTAAAGTTTTTTTCGGTTACGAAGTTAACATTTTGGCCGACGCAACCTTAGGTCTACCAGACGAAGTACTTTCCGAACTGGACTACGTTGTTGCTTCCATTCACACTTCTTTTACTCAGGACAGGGAGCAGATTACCGACAGACTTCTAGCCGCAATAGAAAACCCGTACGTTAATATAATCGGCCACCCCTCAGGAAGGTTGCTAAACCAACGTGATCCAGCGGACCCTGCGTGGGACAAGATATTCTTGGCCGCCCGTGACAGTAATAAAATCCTGGAAATTAATTCTCAGCCCGACCGCCTCGATCTTACCGACGATCTTGTGAAGGAAGCTATAAGCTGGAAAGTGAAAATGGTCATAAGTAGCGATGCCCACGCGACGGATCAGTTTTCTTTTATGAAATACGGGATATACAACGCACGTCGGGGTTGGGCCGAAAAGAAAAACATAATAAATACACTCGGTTTTAACGATTTTGTGAAGGAGGCAGGCATACGCCTAAAGTGAATTCCTCTAAAAAAGATATATAATAGCTTTAGTAATTTGTTACCCAAGGAGGTGCATCATGGGTATTATTTTAGTAGTCATTGCGTTAGCAGCAGTATTTTTGATTTCGATCTATAACTCGCTGGTAACTTTGAAAGTTAAGATCAAAGAAGCCTGGAGTCAGATAGACGTACAGCTTAAAAGAAGGATCGACCTTATACCTAATTTGGTAGAGTCGGTTAAAGGTTACGCCGCTCACGAGAAAGAAGTGTTCGAGAACGTAACTAAAGCCCGTGCAGCCTTAATGACTGCAGGAGATCCTAAGGCCGCAGGTGAGGCAGATATGCAGTTAACTTCTGCGTTGAAAAGCCTTTTTGCCGTTGCCGAAGCTTATCCCGAACTTAAAGCTCAGGAAGGCTTTATAAACTTGCAGAAAGAACTTTCCGACACTGAAGATAAGGTTGCCTACTCCAGACAGTTCTTTAACAGTGTTGTAAGACAGTACAACGAGAAGATCGTGGCTTTCCCTTCAAACCTGATTGCAGGAATGTTCGGATTTACGCAGGAAGCATTCTTTGAAGCCGAAGCTCAGGACAGGGAACCGGTTAAAGTTCAGTTCTAACATCGGAATGGACAAGCACGCGCTGAAGATTAAGATTGCCGTCCTGGCCTACTTTGAGAAAGACGGAAAAATTCTTTTGCAAAAAAGAAAAAACACCGGTTGGCGGGACGGTTGGTACGGGTTGGTGGCAGGGCACGTAGATGAAGGAGAACCTTACAAACTTGCACTTTGCCGTGAAATAAAAGAGGAAGTTGGGGTTGATGTTCTCGAAGAGGATTTGGAGTTCGGACATTTTTTATCAATACCTGCCAAGATTTCCGACTGCGACCGGCAGTTTTTTTACTTCATAGTTAAAAAGTGGAAAGGCACGCCATCAAATACAGAACCAGGAAAATGCGACGGAATCGAGTGGTTCGATAAATTGTCCCTTCCTGAAAATTTGATTCCTGTAGTGAAATCGGGACTGGACAAAATGCTAGCTGGAGAAAAATACAGCGAGTTTGGTTGGGAGGAAGGATACACAGAGCGGTCATGAACATGTATCAGCATATAAATCAAAATAAGAGGGACACGGTTGTTATAGTTACGCTATTTATTGCCATAGTAACAGCCATAGGTTGGTTTGTGGGTGAATATTTTTATGACGGCTCGGGCGTTACATTTTTGAGCGGAGCTCTTATTTTTTCCGGAATCTCAGGCTTAGTTTCTTACTATAATTCTGACAAAATAGTTTTAGGTATTTCAGGCGCGAAAGAAGTTACGTTCGAAGATGGTCCCGACATTCACAAACTGGTTGAGAACATGAGCATTGCTTCCGGAATACCTAAGCCCAGAATTTATATCATTCAGGATTCGTCCATGAACGCGTTTGCCACAGGCCGAGACCCCCAACATTCCGTGATCTGTTTTACTACCGGAATTATTCAGCGTTTGGAAAAAAGGGAACTCGAAGGTGTGATCGCACACGAAATGTCTCACATAGGAAATTACGATATCCGCCTTATGTCCATTGTAAGTATTTTAGTGGGGACAGTAATGCTTTTGTCCGATTGGTTTACACGCGGTGCCTTTTACGGCGGTTCCAGAAAAAGAAGTTCGGATTCAAATTCCGGAGGTAGCTTATTTTTCCTAGTCGGAATGGTTTTGTTAATATTAAGCCCTATAATTGCCACCTTGATAAAACTAGCTATCAGTAGGAACAGAGAATTTTTAGCGGACGCCACGGCCGTATCAATTACCAGACACCCGAAAGGATTAGCAGATGCGTTAATGAAATTGGGCGCGGACCGGGAAGTTTTGGAAGCAGCAAACGGCGCGACAGCCCATCTTTACATTGTAAGCCCGGTCAAATCCCTGGGAAAAGCTGTAGAAGGACTTTTTTCCACGCATCCCCCGATAGAAGAACGCATAAACCGCCTGCTACAGATGTAATGTGTCAAAAACCTTTTAATATCCACGAAAATACTTTAATATGAACGGTATGGACAGCAGGAAAATAACAATTGAAGAGGTCAAAAAGATAGCCCAAATGTCCAAGCTTAATATTGAAGGGGAAGAAGAAAAGTTTTCTCAATTATTATCTCAAACGCTCGATTATATAAAAATGCTGGATGAGCTTGATACTTCAAAAGTGAATGAAACATTTCAAGTTACGGGTCTCACAAATGTGTATCAGGACGGTTCACAAAAAGTTACGCTCTCCCGCGAAGACGCATTAAAAAATGTTAAGGAAATAATTCGAAATCTGGTGGTTACCAAAGGAGTCTTTGACCGTGAGTAAACTTAACGAACTTACAGTTATAGAAGCTCTGGAAGGCTTAAAGAAAAAAGAGTTCACTTCCGTTGATTTGGTAAAAGCCTGTTTAGCTCAAATAGAAAAATTTGACCCTAAAATAAAAGCATTTTTAAGAGTCACTTCTGAAAGCGCACTAAAAAAAGCCGGAGAAGCCGACAAAGAAATTTCTGCGAAGGGTGTCGACGCATTTATAAATAAACCTCTCTTAGGAATTCCCTATGCGGCCAAAGATAATTATTCAACTAAAGATATTGAGACCACAGCTTCCTCGAAAGTGCTTGAAGGATATTTTCCTCCCTTTGACGCAACAGCAATCAAAAAACTTAACGAAGCCGGAGCAATTTTAATCGGAAAGACAAATTTGGACGCCTTTGCTCACGGTTCCTCAACCGAAACCTCGGACTTTGGAACTACTTTTAATCCGTGGGACTTAAGTAAGGTGCCGGGAGGTTCTTCGGGAGGCTCAGCGGCTGCCGTGGCGTCTCACATGGTGCTGTTCGCGACCGGAAGTGAGACAGGCGGAAGTACACGCGGCCCCGCTTCCTGGTGCGGTGTTACGGGTGTAAAACCTTCGTACGGCAGGGTAAGCAGATACGGAATTGTAGCCATGGCTTCTTCCACTGACAGCCCAGGTCCTTTGACCAAAACCGTCGAAGACGCAGCGATTGTTTTAAGAGTAATGGCAGGAAAAGATCCGCTCGATGCAACTTCTTCTCCTACAGAAGTACCCGATTATTTAACCGGAGGGAAGTCATTCAACATGAAAGGTGTCAAAATCGGAAGACCGGTGTCCTACTTTGAAATGGAACTTGAAGAGGGAACGAGAAAAAAGATAGATGAGGCAATTGAAGTTTTCAGATCTTTGGGCGCGGAAATTATTGATGTCGATATGCTTAGCCCAAAATACTCAATCGCCGTTTACACAATTTTGCAAAGGTCCGAAGTTTCGTCAAATTTAGCGAGACTTGACGGAATAAGATATGGACACGACCGTAGTTCCTTCGGCTTTGAAGCCAAGAAAAGAATTATGCTTGGTGCATATACTTTAAGCTCGGGTTATTACGATGCCTACTACGCAAAAGCACAAAAAGTGCGGACTTTAATTAAACAAAGTTTTGACGCGGCTTTTGAAAAAGTAGATTTGTTGGTTGCTCCTTCCATGCCTTGTGTCGCTTTAAATGTCGGCGAAAGTTCTAATTCACCGATGTTCGGTGAAATGATGGATGTTTTGAATGAACCCAGCTGTATTGCGGGCGTACCGGGAATTAGTGTACCGTGCGGGTTTTTCAACGGATTACCCGTAGGTGTCCAGATAATGAGCAGAATTAACGAAGAATCGAAAATATTCGGGGCGTTATTTAATTATCAGGGGGCGACGGACTTCCATCTCGAAAAACCGACGCTGATTAAGGAATAAATATGGGATTTTTTGATTTTATATTCGGTTCAGGAAGTTCCTCGTCTTACGGTTCCGTGAGCCAGGAAACAGTCAGAAAAATAACGTCGGACTGGGAAAACATAAGTGTGCTGCTTAAACAAAAAGGTCCTTCGCAATTAAAACAGGCTCTGATTATGGCCGACAAATCTTTAGATGCCGTTTTAAAAGAAATGGTACCCGGTGAAACGATGGGAGAGCGTTTGAAAAATGCCGTAGAAAAATTCGACAGACCGACTTATAACAGGATTTGGGACGCGCACAAATTAAGAAATAGTTTAGTTCATGAAGCAGGATTCGAACCTTCATATTTTATGATTACCGAAGCGGTAGCTAATTTAAAAGAAGCTATATATAAGTTGGGAGTTAACGTTTAAAAAATGAACGAAGTATTATTAGGAAAATACAAACTGGTCGTGGGGATGGAAGTTCACGTCCAACCCAAAACGGAACAAAAAATGTTCTGCGGATGTGACGCTAATATATGGGGCGCTGAGCCTAATACCCACACCTGTCCTACATGTTTAGGATTACCGGGGGCTTTACCCGTTCCTAATTTAGAGGGAGTAAAAAAGGCTCAAATGCTGGGACTGGCTTTAAACTGCACTTTAAATCACGATTCCAGATTTGACAGGAAACATTATTTTTACCCCGACCTTCCGAAAGGTTACCAAATTAGTCAGTACAAACAACCTTTGTGCGAGAACGGCAGGTTGTTGCTGGAAAGTGGAAATACCGCAGACATCGAAAGAGTTCATTTAGAAGAAGACGTGGCAAAATCTTTTCACGAAGGGGGAAAGACCTTGATTGACTTTAATAAGTCCGGTCTTCCTTTAATAGAAGTGGTGACGAGGCCGTGTTTCCGTTCCATTGAAGACGCCGTAGATTATTGCAAAAAACTCCAAGTCATTTGCAGGTACTTAGGAATAAGCGAAGCGGACATGGAAAAAGGCCAAATGCGACTGGAAGCTAACATTTCACTCAGAACTGCTGAGATGGAACAAAAAGATGAACTGTCCCCTTATAAAGTAGAAGTTAAAAATATAAATTCGTTCAAATACATGGAAAAAGCTGTGCGCGCAGAGATTGTCAGGCAGCGCGAAATTTTGGAAAAAGGCGAAATGCCAAAACAGGAGAACCGCGGGTACGACGAATTTAAAAATATTACGGTCGCGCAAAGAGATAAAGAAGAAGCTTCGGATTACAGATATTTCCCCGAACCCGATATTCCGCCGATGGTTTTTGATGAGAAATATTTTAAGGAGTTAAGGGCGGTTGAGGGTAGTTTGCCACAGTCCTTGCGGGATGCAATGGAAGAAAAAGGCGTTGCCAAAGAGCAGAGTAGGATTTTGGTGGAAGTTATGGGCTTTGCAGTGGTTGAGAAGTTTCATAAATTGGTCGAAGGCGGTCTAGATGCGGTAAAAGCTGCTACTGTGTTGATAAATAGAAAAGATCTCTTTGAGCTGAGTGTTGAGGAGATTTTGGATAAAATAAAAGGTGAGGGAGAAAAAATTTCTGACACAGGAGAAATTAAAAAGGTAGTGGAAAGTGTTTTAGAAAAAAACCAGACGGCTGTTACAGATTTTAAAAACGGAAAAGAAAGCGCTCTGCAATTTTTGCTGGGAAATGTGATGAGAGAGATGAAGGGAAAGGTAGACGCTTCTGTAGCAATAGAAACAATCAAAGAACTTCTCAAAAAATGAAAAATAGCCGCACTGTTGGAATAAATCCCAAAAATGCGGCTCGTTACGATGTTACTGCAAAGCCAGAGCGGCCAGGACTCCAGTGAGAATAAGAAAGATATCTCCCAGGACTGTGAGAACAATTCTTTTTGGGCGTGTATTCAAGAGCAAGATTGCACAAAGCAACGTGACTCCAACGCCGATAAATTGCTTCTCTCCCATACCCATTTGTGATTTTGGCACAAAAAGTAGGACCAGAAGTGTATATACGGAGCCAGGAATCCATATCAAGTAGTTCGTTATGCGATCCTTTTTGTGAGCTTCCAAACTTTTCATTTCAGTTCTCCTTTTCTAGGTTCTGGTATCTAACTCATGATCGTTGTTAAGGCAATGTATAACGCAAGTGCATAAGAGACTATCGAAACAATCTGATCGAAAATGGTTTTAGCATTAATAAACCGTTCCGTTCCGATAGCAGCCAGGAACCCAATGAGTACCATGGAAGCGTTATGCAGTACCAACTGATCGAAAATAACGAAATTTGGTAAAAGCATTACCGCTAACCCTGTCACAAGTACTATAAATGCAATTACCTTTGGCCAATGTTTCTCAATCATCTCTCCTCCTTATTGGTTGAATATCGGCATACTATCACACTATGGGTCCCAAGACAACATTGAAATATCAGTAGATTTTAGTATTTCCTCAAGTGGTATCATATACGGGATGGAACTAAAATTCGACCCGGCAAACCCTTCATACGAGTACATTACAAAAGAAGATGAGGCAAACGCAGCCTTGGAAATTTTAGAAAAAGCAAAAGTTGTCGGAGTAGACATTGAAAGCACGGGTCTTGATCCTTACACTTCCACACTGTTACTTGTACAAATTGGGACCGAAGATAAAAGCTATATTTTCGACGCCCGAGCTTTGGACTTAAAAAACTTTACAAGATTTAAAGAATATCTTGAAAGTCCCAAAATTTTAAAAATATTCCACAACGGAAAGTTCGACTACAAACACATAAAAATTCATATAGGAGCCGCCCCGACTAATTTATACGACACAATGTTAGCCGAAGTCATTCTAAACGCCGGACTCGGCCGCGGTTTTTATTCATTAAAAGACCTTACTAAAAAATACACGGGAATGGATTTGAAAAAAGATGTTCGCGAAACTTTTGAAGGTGTTACAAACAAAACAAAAATAAATGTTGACCAATTAAAGTATTCTGCGCTCGACACTTTAATTTTGTTCCCAATTTTTAACGAGCAGCTTGTAAAAATAAAGAGTGAGAATTTATTAAATGTGGCAAAACTGGAATTTGCCGCAACCCGCGCGGTCGGTGAAATGGAGCTTACGGGCATTTACATAGATGAGAAAAAGTGGCGGGATATAATGGTTCACTTATCTGAAAGAAGAAACATTCTCGCGAAAGATTTTCAGGAGGCGATAAGACCTTACTACTCCAACAATATGATAGATCTTTTCGGAAATCACGCGGATACGATAAACATGAATAGTCAGCAACAGCTCATGGATTTGTTTAATAACAAATTACACCTTAACCTTCCTTCTACAGGCGATGCTCTTCTTGCTTTGCATAATGAACCGATTGTTAAATTACTGAGAAACTATAGAGGCTACGAAAAATTGTTGTCGGCATTCGGAGATTCTTTATTATCAAAAATAAACCCGGTCACAAAAAGACTTCACCCGGAATTTAACCAATTGGGAACTGCCACCGGAAGATTTTCTTGCAATAATCCGAACCTTCAGCAAATTCCGAGAAACTCCGAGGAGGCACCTTTTAGAACATGTTTTAATCCTGAGGCCGGGAATAAATTAGTCACCGCAGACTACTCTTCATTTGAAATGCGTATCCTTGCAGAACTCTCAGGCGACGCAAAAATGATTAAGGCATTAAACGACGGCTTGGACATTCACTCATACACGGCTTCACTCATGTTCAACGTTCCTTACAGCGATGACTTTAAAAAGAAGTATCCCAGCTACAGACAAATTGCCAAGCCTATAGGTTTCGGTTTGATGTACGGAATGGGCTCTATGGGACTTGCCGCGAGAATAGAAAACGAAATCGGAACCCCCGTATCCAGGGAACAAGGCGAAGACTACATGAACAGATACTTCGCAAGTTATCCGAGCGTTAAAGACTACCTAAATAAAACTGCAAAAAAAGCTGTGAGGGACGGTTTTAGTACAACTCCTCTCGGGAGAAAACGATGGTACGATAAACCATTAAAAGACGATCCTGACTTCAGGAAAAAAGAATCGCGAATTGAACGAGAAGCAAAAAATCACCCGATTCAGGGAACAAACGCCGATGCCGTTAAGTACGCTTTGATATTTTTAAACGACAGAATGAAGAAAGAGGGTATACATGGGGGTTTAACACTAACAGTTCACGACGAAATAGTTTCCGAAATAAGAGACGACGAGGCAGAGTACTGGGCAAAAGTGCAGTCTGAAGAAATGGTAAGGGCAGCAGGACTTTTTATAAAAAAAGTGAAGATTCAAAGTGATCCATTTGTGGGCGATGTTTGGGAGCACTAGCGTGAGTAATAAAAAAGGGCGATTCAGTAAGCTTTTTTAAGCTACACCGATGTTCGCCCTTGTCGGATCTTAGAACTGCTGGTACATTCCTCTCTGTTCCCAGGTAGCGTTTAGGATTTTTTCTCCATCCCATACGTAGTACATTTCGATATCGTCCGTTTCGTCCGGATCGTGAAAACAAACCCTAAATATGTTATTTAGGGGTATTTCCGCAACCATTTCCTCAACACAACCTCCCTCGCCAGTACTCAAAAGAACTTTGCCCGGAAAATCCAGGAAATAAGCTGCCGGAAGGAAATCCGAATCTTCGAGGCCGTACGTTTTCTTAAAGTATGAGGCCTCTACGAGTAGAAGTGTATCGTCGGGGCTGGCACCCAATCTCTTTATCCCGAGTGTTGATTGTAGCTGCTTAGTAACCTTCTCCAGAGATTCGGTCTTGAGCATATAATGCTTAGGGAATTCAAGCAGGTCACCCGTTTGCTCCGAACAGGATATGGCGTTGTCAGCTCTAATAATTACTACGGCCTTTGAGTTGTCGTGTTCCGTGGTTTCGTTTGCTGCAATCAGCGTCAATCCTTTGCCCTTGCCTATGAAAGGCTTGGCTTTCTTGATGGTAACGTAACCTACAGATGACCACTCTTCGTGTTGTTCAGGCGTGAGCTCGACTCTTACTACTCCTATTTCGATTCGGGAAATTCCGATCAAAATAGCCGGGACTTTGTTTCCTCCGGCTTCTGAAAGAGTTCCCACAACTGTGCCGAATTCCACACTTTCTGGCCCCACTGTGAAAAGCTGCATAACCTTTCCCATGCTGTCCCTCCTTATCTAGTTTCTGATCTGATTTCTTGTCCGCGTAATTTGCGATACAATCGATAGCGCCCATTCTAGCACACAAAAAGTGGGGGTCAAATTCAAGTGTTTCGAAAGCAAAACTCAAGAAAAACCCTTGCACTCGAAAGCTCTGAGTGCTAATATCTTACTCATGGTTTTATGCCACCGATGCGGACAGCGTCCTGCCAAATATCCAATTAATCAGATTGTAGACGGCAAACAAGTCTACATGGCTCTCTGTGAGGTATGTTACGAGGAAGTAGTAAAAGAGACGTCTCAATCCGCTTCGAAACTAGATAAATACGGACGTGATCTTACCCAACTGGCCAGGGAAGGTAAACTTGACCCTGTTATAGGGAGAAAAAACGAAATCGAGCGCGTCATCCACATCCTTTCAAGAAGAACAAAAAATAACCCCGTGCTTATCGGAGACCCCGGTGTTGGAAAAACAGCTATAGTTGAGGGTT
>Ga0209727_1001031_pt1 | contig 25579 bp, 27 predicted proteins | sample RifGroC1_FD_183995 | JGI IMG/M metagenome (GOLD analysis project Ga0209727, IMG submission 183995) | Groundwater microbial communities from Rifle, Colorado, USA - Groundwater C1 (SPAdes) (version 2) | ecosystem: Environmental > Aquatic > Deep subsurface > Groundwater | place: Rifle, Colorado...
GATATTTGTTAGTAAGGTTATTTATGGTTTTCATTTACAGTGTACAATTGCTTGATAAACAACTATGGCAAAATTTAATGACATTAATTTGAAATTCTGGAAGAAATCAGAAGTATGGACAGACAGTCTTTGGATAATTCCGGAAAGAGATAAAACTGGAAAACACAGCGGATTCTACCACGGAAATTTTGTTCCGCAGATTCCGCATCAGCTTATCTTAAGATATACAAAAAAAGACGAGGTGGTTTTTGATCCGTTTTTGGGAAGCGGAACAACAGCCTACGAAGCCGAAAGCCTAAATCGAAATTTCATAGGAATCGATATTCAAAAAAAACTTGTCGGTTATGTCAAAAAAAACATCAGCGCAAAAGAAAACTTTTCTAAATTGATCGTTGGCGACAGTACAAAAATTGCAACTTTTGATAAAGTTCAAAAAAACCTGAAAGACCAAGCAGTTAAAAAAGTTCAATTCGTCATACTGCACCCGCCATATGCCGATATAATTAAATTCAGTAAATTAAAAGGTGATCTGTCAAATACTAGGTCACTGGAAGAATTTTTGGAAAAATTTTCGTTTGTCCTGAAAAATTGTATAGAGATACTGGACGATGGAAGATATCTGGCGATTGTGGTCGGTGACAAATATACTGCCGGAAAATGGATACCATTGGGATTTCATTGCATGAACGCAGGCGGAAAATTAGGGTTGATATTAAAAGGTATTATAATCAAGAACATATCCGGAAATCGGGCAAAACAAAACAAAGAAGCCATTTGGCGCTACAGGGCACTAAGCAGTGATTATTACATTTTTAAGCACGAATATATTTTTATATTCAAAAAAAACGATGGAAAACATTAAAGCAAAATTAACCGAGGATCCAGCAATAAATACTTACTAACCAAAAACCAGATGAATAATTATTAAATCTATCCCTGAAAAATTTACCTCTCCCCGCCCCATTTGGACTGATATGGTATAATTAACCTACTATTAATACAAAATCCTCTATTAACGATTTGGTTGAATCTTTTTTAAAAAGAGGTGGACGTATCGATAAACATTATCTGTGCGAATGGAATAGAAATAAGCATGCCCTTGTTTATTTTAACGGATGGTTTGCGGGAAAAAATGTACGCGAAGCTATCACAAAAGCACTCCAGTGATCTCTAACCAGACAAATTTGAAACACTCCTTAACTCATATGCTTTGTATATAAAGTGCTTGATATCATTTGATATCTTAGGTAGTTGGTCTGTCTTAAAAAGTTTAGCAGCGGTTACCTCGTTTGACTTTTTAAATTCACCCCCGATAAATTCCCCTACGTATAGTATTTCAAGACGTGCAGATTCCCGATCGGTCCGGATTTTAAACCTCCTGTCAACACTGACAATAAGACCTGATTCTTCCGCCACCTCTCTTTCCAAAGCCTCTTTTGGGTGTTCTTTCGAATTAATATACCCTGACGGAATACCCCATCTGGAACCGTTCCTGAATTTATGTTCAAATAGAAGCACCTTGTCATCTTTATCAAAAAATATTCCGGCTGAAGCAACCAAAAACCTGTCGTGAAAAAGGCCTACGATGAACAACTGGATCTTTGTTGATGCAATAAGCCTCCAGATCTTTTCTAACATACATTAACCCAGTGAATCTTCGTCATAATCTTCTTTACCCTGCGTAGACTTTAACTTGGTATTTTCAAGTTCCAGTTTATGAAGATCTCTTGTTAATTCAGCTATCCTTTTGTTCGTTTCTTTCAGGTCCTTTTCCTTTTTCCCCAGTATAAAATACGCCGATAAATATTTTAAAAAATGAAGTATTACCGCAAGCAGCATCCCGACAGCACATGATACCAGTATCGCCAGATAGATCGGGATGTTATGAACCTGATAATATCCGAAATTAACAGTTATCTGTCCTGTATTGATCGTGGCAAAATAGGAAAAAATAACCCCGAAAAGAATAACGAATACAAGTGTGATCATTTATGAATCAATTATACTCCACACACGTCAATAAAACATATCTATAAATGACATTTTCCCAGCGTTTTTTGATAGGTTGATGTAGAATACTTATCAAACACTTATGAAATGGTCTATTTTGGCAACCATTATTGCTTTTAGTTTTTTTCTGATCGGATATTTTGGAATGAAGGAGATCGATTACAAATTCCTCAATGGAAAAATTCTTTCGATATCCGATGAACACCTACTCGATACTGCCACTCCAACATCTATTTTGACCTTAGCCCCAAGTCCCACCACAACACCATCACCCATTCCTACACCCACAACTATCCCTACACCAACAATTACCCCCACTCCGGTCCCTACACATATTCCACAACCACAAGTTTCTCCGGAAGACATTCATGGTTTTATGGAAAGATTCGCCGGACAATATGGAATTGATGTAAACGTCTTAAGACATATCGCAGTTTGCGAATCAGGATTCAATCCTTTGGCAATAAACGCTCTATATGCCGGCCTTTTCCAATTCAATACTTCAACTTGGAAAAATAACCGCCTTCTGATGGGAGAAGATCCGAATCCCGACCTTCGCTTAAATGCCGAAGAGGCAACCCAAACAGCAGCATATTTAATGTCTCTCGGAAAATTCTATCTCTGGCCAAACTGTCATCCATGAAAATAACGATTTATTATATTTCTTTAACTTGCTGCCAAGTTTCATGATCGCAAAGGCTTTTCTTGCATTACTTTTGTATAATAGCTTTAAATGAGATCAAACAGAACTTTGAAGTATTTTTCGGGATTTATTAAGAAGATACCGGATCTTACCGGAAAAGAAAGAGTTATTCTATTGGGAAGATTAAGAAAAAAGACTCATATTATGATCGGCAAGTCGTTTGGTGTTACCGAAGGGAGGATACGGCAGATAGAAAAAACTTCTATAAGAAAGATCAAAAGTAAAAGCCATCAGCTGAATTTATTTAGAAAAGATAGAATTTGACATAGTATTTTATACTTGACGACACTTCAATAATTACTGAATATAAAGGTGGAAGGTATGTTCTGATGCGGATTACCAATCATCACAAGTAAGACCGTCTTAACAACAAACGCTTAGTTACTATCGCACATAACCTGAGTGACTTATTGAATTTATGAAGAAGATACTGCCAATCTTACCGGTTATATTATTCTCTCTTCTTTTTCTTTCCTATAAGCATCCTACGTTAACTCGCAGACTGATCATATTGTAATATCGGAAATCCAAGTTATCGGATCGATTTCTAATGATGAGTTTGTCGAGCTTTATAATCCCACCGGTTCGGATATTGACATAACCGGATGGAAATTGAGAAAAAAGGTATCGGGGGGAACGGAGTCGGCACTCGTCGCAAGTATGTCCGGAACAATAAAAGCTTATGGATTTTTTCTGATCGTCCACCCCGATGTTTCTGCCAGTTATCAGTATGATAATTTGTATTCATCCGGCTCCTATGCGATCGCCAACAACAATACTGTAATATTAAAAAATGATTCGGACATCGTCATTGATAAGGTCGGTTACGGCGATACGGCATCTGATTTTGAAACTCAAAGTGTCATCGGCCCGGGAAGCGGTGAAAGTTTAGAAAGAAAAGCATCAAATACTTCCACTCTTGCCTCAATGACGAACGGAGAATCTTTTAACGGAAACTCATATGATTCGAACAATAATTATAATGACTTTATATTAAGAAATATTCCGGAACCCCAAGATTCATCCTCTCCGATAGAAGATTTAGAAGAAGAAGTGTCCCCAACCGAAAACCCTGCTGAAGAACCAACAGCTATCCCGACGGAAATCCCAACACAAACGCCGTATCCGACTTTTACCCCCACTCCGACCGAAGAGCCAACTATTACACCCGTCAATACACCTACTCCAACAGAATATATACCGACAGAAGAACCAACGACAACACCCACAGATATTCCGGAGATTACCGCAACTCCCACGCCAATTGCATCAACCGCTAAATATGAATTTCCATTTATTGGATTAACTTGCGGATATACTTCAAGAGTTGTACGGTTTGGATTTATTATTTTCAGAGTACCGATCTTCTCCTGCACCAAATTCTAAATTCTATAAATATTGAAGTTGTTAATCAGTCCCAATTTAACTTTGTCTTTCTAACCAGCTTTACAGAAAAGACGATCTGTCGAAGCTCTCCATCCGGTCCCTCATATTCGTTAAATCCCGTCTTCTTTTGGTAATTCTGCAAATAATCGGAGAGGGCATCTCTTGCTTCTTTCAATTCAGTTTTCATAGACTTCAACTTCTCATTAAGCTCTCTTCCATTAGTGGTATTTACCAGCTCCTTCCTCTTTGCCATTTTAGCCTTTGCCGCTTCAATCGTTTTCTGATCAAGTTCGGCATATTCAAGGTCTGCATCCAAAAGAGACTCAAGCATTTCTTTAACGGGTTTGATATCTTCGGTCAATTTATCAATTTTTGTAATGTTGGAATTGATAAGATTCTGGATATTCTGAAGTTCGTCAAGTGGGTTCATTGTTGTATCGGATGCATCCGAAGAAGGACTTACCTCAACTATTTCTGCATCAACTACTTTGTCGTGTATTTTGTTATCCATGATGGTGCCTTATGAATATAAATTAAATAATTTAATAGTTCAATAGACAAGAAATGATTAAACTAATATATTACTAAACTATTGGTTAACTCGATATTCTCAAATCGCAAGATTTTAATAGTTTAATAGTGTAATATTTAAAAACATGAAGCCGCCTGACAATCCGATCAGAGATAAATTCAAAGCTGTTTGGCTCTCACATAGCTCGATTTCGGACTTTCTTAAATGTCCGCGTTTATATTACCTTCACAATGTTTACAAAGACAAACGGACAAATCATAAAATTGCGATACTGTCTCCACCACTTACTTTGGGACAAGTTGTACATTCCGTTATTGAATCCCTTTCGGAAATACCCGTTGAGGAAAGATTTCATATATCTCCTTTAATAAAATTTGAGAATGAATGGAAAAAGGTATCAGGAAAGATCGGTGGGTTTGAAAATTCAGAACAGGAACAGGAATATAAACAAAAAGGTATTGATATGATCCAAAAAATAATCGAGGATCCGAAAGTTCTTATGAATAAGGCGGTTAAATTAAGATCCGACAATGGACTACCTTACTTCTGGTTTTCCGAAAGTGAAAATTTAATTCTTTGCGGTAAGGTTGACTGGATAGAGTATTTGCCGAAAAAGGACAGTGTTCATATTGTCGATTTCAAAAGTGGAAAGTATGAAGAAAGCGACGACTCTCTCCAGCTTCCAATCTATTATCTTTTGGCTAAAAATCTGCAAAATCGTAAGGTTACAAAAGCCAGCTATTGGTATCTTGTCAACAATAAAGGATTGGTTGAAAGACCGCTTCCGGATGAAGAAAAAACCGTTGCGCAGATTTTGAAGATCGGAATGCGAATGTCTTTAGCCCGAAAGCTCAACCATTTTAAATGCGAAACTAACGGATGCCGGCATTGCTATCCTTACGAGCGGATATTAAAAAATGAGGGAAAATGGATCGGAACGGACGAATACAGAAGAGATGTATATATGCTGGAGAATGCGAAACCACAGTGATGGTATATTGCATATGGTATATGGTAGATAGGTTTAAGAAGAGTAATTAAAAAGAAAACTTTTTAAAATACAAATAGCTTCAGTATAAATATAAAAAACAAATGAAGAGGATAAAAGAGGTAAAAGAAATATTTCATCTTATGACCGATCTTATTGTTATAAGCGCAAATAAAAAAAAGTGAAAATATAGAAAACATTTGGATAAAATTCATATATGACATTTCAAATATATCGCTTACATTTTTACTTACCGAAAAAGGCAGAATAAGGAAAAAAGTTAATAGTAAAAATATATAAGAAAGACTTGTTTTAATACGTGATCCAAAAAACCTGTAAAAAGAAATTATGCAAAGAACTCCGAAGGCACCGTAATTGGCGTTAATTACGAAGGCAACAAACGATAATATAGATGCTATCAGTATACGAATAATCGTATTGTCTGTATCTTTAATAAAGATTATTCCCAAAAGTCCAAGCGACAAGGTAAATAAAATATTTAAACCCGGATCTGTCACACCGTATGAATTAAATACCATCTGATACGGTATCTGGGAAATAATCGCCAAAACAAAAAGCCGGAGCAAATATTTTTTAGTGTCCTTACTGTAAATGCTTCCGTTTGCGATCGCCCAAGCAAAAAGAGGAAATGAAAGCCTGCCGATTATACGAAAATATATGTTTTCGGGAAAGACAAAGACTCCCAAATGGTCGACCGCCATGGTTAAAATGGCAATTATTTTGATCCAAAAGAGAGACATAATGAAAGCGTAGCACAATTTGGTTAATTTGCTACTAAAAAATAGTAATCATTCTGTGGGTTGTACAAGAGGTGCAGTTCTTAAGAAATTTCCGCCAATAGAAATACTTTGCGCAGTTACCGCACCATTTGTTCCTTCCGATCCAACTACCATAATCTGTTCCCCAACCATCAGATCTTCTCTTGATCCATCCAAAGTTTTATTAACCTTTGTGGAATCGGCAATTATTACTAATTTGCTGCTGCCGTCTTCCAATTTAACAGTAATTGTATTGTCTTCGATAGATAATATTTCTCCACTGACAGGACGTCCTACTTGCATACTGTTTCCGTTTCTCATTGGGAACCCGCTCGGACGAACACCCACCTGAAATTGCCCTGCTGAATAACTTCCGACTCTACTTTTTTGATACTGCATGCCAGCAAAGAAGCATGCTCCGCCAACTATAATAATTGAAAATATAACTATTAAATTCTTATTTTTCATTTCATTCACCACCAATCTAAACGATATTATGATACTAAGATACTGGGATATTAGGAAAGAAAATCACCTAATATCGAAATATCACAATATCCTAATATCTTGTTAATATCTAAGTGCTTCGATGGTTCGACACTCTCACCATTTCGGCTTTATTCGTATCGTAAAGCTTCGATTGGCTGCAAATTTGCTGCTTTACGGGCGGGATACCAGCCAAATAAGACTCCTATTCCAACCGATACAAAAAAAGCCAGCAATACAGACGGAATCGTCACAACAAATGCCATACCACTGACTTGCGAGTATATGTAAAAACCAGTAATACCAATAACTATTCCAATCATGCCTCCGACAAAAGTCAATATCATTGATTCAACCAAAAACTGGGAAATAATAGTTTTTTTCTTAGCGCCAAGGGCTTTCCGTAAACCAATCTCTCTCGTTCTTTCCGTAACCGACATTAACATTATATTCATAATCCCGATCCCGCCGACGACAAGAGATATCGCCGCAATTCCGGAAAGGAGTGTTGTAAAAGTTCCTGTGATCTCTGAAGCAGTTTCCAAAATATCCGACTGCGACATTATCCGGAAGTCGGCACTGGCAACTTCATCAATATTGTGCCTATTTAATAAAAAAAACCCAACTTGATTTTGAGCTTCGGTCATTACTTCCTCACTAACAGCCTCAAGTGCAATAGATGTCAAATGTTTCACTCCAAAAACCTGTTTTTGCGCAGTTGTTAGCGGTATATAGACCCTATCATCCTGATTTTGCAAAGATGATCCACCTTTGGATTTTGCAACACCTATAACCTGAAAGGATTTACCATTAATTCTTATTGTTTGACCAACAGGGTCGACCTCTAACCCAAAAAGGTCCTCTGCCGTGGTCGGACCTATAACTGCCACTTTTGACATACCCGAAAGATGTTGAGTGTTAATAAAATTTCCCGAGGATACTATTATCTTTCTGACATCCGCATAAACAGGTTCCACACCAATAACGGTAGTGTTCGTGTTATTTTTCCCTGCTATAATCTGCGATCTTCCCTGATATTCAGGCGAGACATTTTTTATCAGGGTTATTTCGGATGATGACTTTAACGCTTGTGCGTCTTCGTTGGTTAAAGTTGTCGCACCGCCCATTGCGCTTCTTACCCCACCCGAGGAAGTAGATCCGGGCGATACTGTTAAAAGATTTGACCCGATCGACTGAATTTGCGCTTGAACCGATACTTTACTTGCCTCTCCCATTGATACAAGAGCAATAACCGATCCTATTCCGATAACAATTCCCAATATTGCAAGACCTGTACGCATTTTGTTTATAGCAAGATTTTTTATTCCGTTTTTGATAAGTTTGGTAAGTTTCATATATACAAATTAGGCACTAGTCACTAGTCACTATTTACTAGTTGCTGTTTACTATCTACTAACTACTATCTACTATTCTCCCATCCTTCAAATGTATTATTCTTTTTGCGTGTTCGGCTATATCGGGTTCATGTGTGATCATAACTATAGTATGCCCTTTCTTATTTAGCTCAGTAAAAATCTGCATGATCTCTTCTGCTTGTGTTGAGGCAATATTTCCTGTCGGTTCATCGGCTAATATAATCGCTGGATTCATAACAAGCGCCCTTGCAATTGCAACTCTTTGCTGTTGTCCGCCGGAAAGTTTATTTGGTGTATGTTCCATACGGTCAGTAAGTCCAACCATCTCAAGCATTTCAACTGCTTTTTTCTTTTGTCCAATTTCGGAAATTCCTGCATAATCCATCGGTAAACAGACATTATCAAGAGCACTAGTTCTCGCAAGAAGATTGAACGCCTGAAAAACAAAGCCGATCTTTTGATTTCTGATATCTGCTAGTTCATCTTCATTCAAATCTCCCACATTTTTCCCATCCAACAAAAATATACCGGATGTCGGCTTATCCAAAGCGCCAAGTATATGCATTAGTGTTGATTTTCCTGATCCCGAAGGACCCATTATGGCAACAAATTCACCTTTGTTTATGGAAAGTGAAATATCATCAAGAACTTTTAGTTTCAGTCCGTCCGTTCCGTATATTTTGGTCAAATGTTCAACTTTAATGATTGGAATCATAATAATGAATAATGGGATATGAATTATGAATTACGGAAAATTGGAAACGGGTTTTGTAATGTAAATCCGCTTCCATACTTCATACTGCATTTTTAAAGTCCGGGTCCCATTGGCACTCCGCCTCCTGAACTCCTGATGACTGTTCCCGAAGATTGAGTCCTTCCTATACCGCTGAAGGGGGAGGTCGTGCTATCGGAGCTTTCACTTGACGCGCTTTGCGCGGTTGTTGAAGTGACCACTTCGTCTCCTGCATTTAATCCCGATACAATTTCCGTATGTGTATCATTTGAGATCCCAACCTCAACCTGAACCCAAATTACCCCCCCGTCTTTCATGGTCTGTACAGACCTCCCATCAGATGAAGTATTAATTGCCCCCGAGGGAATCATTAAAACGTCAGTTTTCACTTCAGTAAGTATGTAAACATTAGCCACCATATTAGAAAGTATTTTCGGCGATGCCGAATCCATCTGTACCAAAGCGGTATAGGTAACAACATCGCTTGTTGTTGTACCCAACTTATCTATTGCAACAACTTTTCCGGTAAATGTCATATCGGACAGACTGTCAAAAGTGATGTTAACTTTCTGATTTGTTTTAACATTTGCAATATCAATTTCGGAAATACCTACCGTTATTATTGGAGTTCCTTCCGATGTTATCGTCGCCACTCTTTTATTTGACGCATCAGATGAAGAACCTGCGCTTAACTGCAACCCTTGCGCCACAGACAGATTAATTGTTCCTGAAGACGGAGCTTTTATAATTGGGGATGTTTGATTATAGGAAAACTGTGCGGAAACAAGCGAGGCTTGGGCTGTTTTTAGTCCGTCATACGCATTGTCATATGAAACTTCTGCTTTCGTTCTTGTTTCCTTCATAGAAAGCGTTTCGTCGTTGTCGTGACCTTTGATCTGATCATAAACAACGTCTAAAGATGCCCGAGCCGAGCGAACAGAGTTGTTGGCGGAATTAACTCCCTTAACTGCATTCAGGTAACTTGCATACGCCGAGGCGTTTCTTTGTTCACCAACAAGATCAAGTTCTATCTCTGCAATCGTCTGTCCTTTAACAACCTCCTGCCCGTCCTCAACATACATTTTTTTGACAACTCCGGTTGCCTGAGTTGTAACTTCCTGTATGTTTGATGTTGTAACACTTCCTGTTGCCGAAACGGATGTGATCAATGTTCCCTTTTCCACTTTTGAAGTTTGATATGTTACTTTTCCATCCTGTGATTTTCCAATCATAGTATTCACCAAAAAACCAATTCCCAAAATGACCAGCAAAATCAGAACTTTCATCTTCCATGAAGATTTCAAAAACCAATTTTTAAGTTTGGTAATTTTACCTGCTATTCTACTTTCCTTTTCTTTTTCAATTTCCTTTTTAACCATAATAACCATTCATTTATTAAATTATTAAACGATTAAATTATTTATAACCAACTTCAGATCTAATCATCATTTTTCGTATACCCATATACTATATTCCATATACCTTTTCCAGTTTGGAGTGTAGTTATACCACCTGAGGCAAAGCTGAAAGAAAAGCAACAAATATTCGTATAATGTATAACGTACACGAGTTTTGCACATTGTCATTCCGTACTTGCCTGCCCACCTCTGGAGGGATACGGAATCTATATGCAGAAATTCATTTGTTATAGATTCCCGCTTTCGCGGGAATGATAAATAATATTTCTGAGCAAATGCGAAACATATAAATGTATCACGAATTATGTATTATGCGGGGAAAAAATGATGTTTACTCGGAATAATCGAGTCCTATTAAGACCGTTTATTTATTGATACAATTGCATAAACAATATGGATAAAACACTGTTAAGTTTGTTTGCCGGTTTGGGAGGAATGTTTGGTTGGGGAATATCCGATTTTTTTGCGAATCTTTCTTCAGAAGAAATAGGTTATTTTAAGGCTTTTTTCTGGTCTCAACTTGCCGGAGTGTGTTTAACCCTTCTTCTAATACCCATGTTTGGAATAAACATAAACTTATCGCTCTACTTAATCATTCTTCTTTTTATCACTGCTGTCTTTTATTCAGTAGGGTATTTGCTCTTTTATAAAGCGTTTGAAATCGGAAATGTTTCAATAGTATCTGCAACGATTAATTTGAATGTGATAATTGCAATGGTTCTTGCATTTGTATTTTTTGGGCAAAGATTAACTTTACTGCAATCATTTGCAGTGCTACTTGTTTTATCAGGCATTACATTCGTTTCTATTAATATAAACGACTTAAAAAATAAAAGACTCAAACTTCTCTCGGGGGTTAAAGAGACAATTTTAGCGTCAATATTCTTTGGCGTATTTTGGAATTTAAGCGAATACATTTCTGAAATGATCGGCTGGCTTCCAACTACTCTATATGTGAAAATCGGAGCAATATTATTCTTAATTGTTTACTCTTACTGCTCGAAGAGGACATTGAATTTGGGTAAAATACAAAACAAAGCAAAATACATTGTGGCGCTAGTGGGAATTCTTGAAGCAGTCGCCATTGCAAGTGTAAATTGGGGACTGGAATTTGGAGATTTGGTTTTAGTTTCACCGATATCCTCTGCCTTATCAATTGTAACAATATCCATGGCAGTGATTTTTCTTAAAGAAAATATTTCCAAAACCCAAACATTCGGAATTATTGTAACAATTATCGGAATTGTATTAACCGCTCTCTAAATCACTTATATTGTACATTCAAGAATGAAAAATCAAAAAATGGGTACGGTATCTCTCATAACCGCTGCCGGGTTTTATGGATTATACGGAATATTTTCAAGATTGATCGGATCTGATTTCGGAAATTTCAGACAAAACTGGGTACGAAACATTTTCGCGTTTCTTATAATACTCATATATATATAGTCGGAAAAAGAATCAAGCTCTTCAAAATCCACAAAGAAGATGTTAAATGGATAATTTTATGGTTTTTTTCCGGCTCTTGGGTAACAGTACTGACATTTATCGCATTTAATAACTTACAAATCGGACCAACATACTTACTAATCTATTCATCTATGATCACCGCAGGATTTATTTCCGGAAAAGTGTTTTTCAACGAAAAAATGATAATAACGAAAAAGATATCGTTAATATTTTGTTTTGTAGGACTTTCAATAATTTATCGTTTCAGTGTATCGGGTAGTCAAACAATATTTGTTTTATTGGCTTTAATCTCCGGATTTGCTACAGGAATATGGAATACAATTTCGAAAAAATTTTCGTCGAATTACTCAAACAGCCAGATAATTCTTATGGATTCGGCAAGCGGAATTGTCGCTTCTTTCTTGGGGGTACTTCTTTTTAAAGAATTGTTTTTTGCAAACACATCTTCGGTTAAATATTTTTGGGTATTTTTATATGCCTTGGTTTCAACATTAAATGTCGGATTGGTTGTATATGGCTTCAAAAATCTTGAGGCACAAATAGGAAGTATTATACTTCCTATTGAAATTATTTTTGCAACAATCTTTTCATATCTTATCTTCCAAGAAGTTCCAAGTGTTTCAACAATTATTGGAGGACTGTTTATAATCTCGGCTGTAATATTACCCAATCTAAAATTGAACAGATTACAAAACGTACAATAAAGTGTAATTATTCCCAATTCGTGAGGTATAATACTCAAATTAATATGAAACTGTTTTTGGCGTCGGAGGCAAAACATCCCGAAAGTATTGAAAAACTGCGCCGATTCATCGGCGGAAGTTTTAAAGGAAAAACAATTGCTTATATCCCAACCGCAGCAAATGGAGAAGAACCTTTTGGAAGCTGGAAACAAAATAGCTCCACTTGGAAAGTGGTTAATACTTTGGGGGCAAAAGTAACCTCCGTACAACTTGAGGACTATAAAAATTCATCTGTAATCGCCAAACTTAAAAATAAAGACCTCCTCTGGTTTGCCGGCGGTTATCCCGGATATCTGATGTATTGGATAAGGCGCTGCGAGATTGATAAAGTGTTACCCGATCTTTTGAAAAAAAGCGTTTTTGTTGGTTCAAGTGCAGGAAGCATGATAACTTCCAAGAAATTAAGCACTACTGAATGGTATCTTGGGGAAGGTGAACCGGGAGCGGATATAATCCCGGGATTGGGACTTGTCGATTTTGAAATATATCCTCACTATGAGGATTCCCTACTATCTCAAATAAAAAAGCATTGGAAAAAGGGAAAACTGTATTTACTTAAAAACGGCGAGATTATTACGGTAGTTGATGGAAAAATTGAAGTGTTAGGAGAAGAAAGAATACTTCAAAGGTGAATTTATAGTGTAGAAATTGTTTAGTCCTGCAACACAGAAATTACAAATACGAATTGTGTGGTGCAAATATATCGCATTAAAATTTTCACATAGATTTTGTGAGCGAATTCATTTCTTGGTTTCGATAAGTTCGACATCTTGAAAAGTGTTTTTCAAGAGGAGTTAAAGAAACATAATATGAGCGATAAAAAATCTAGTAGAAATTTTTACCTGCGGCTCCTTCTTTCTCCACTTTCTTGGAGAAGCAAGAAAGTGGAAACCATGCTGGATATACTAGAATTTATTCGGTATTACGAAATTCATTTTCTTGAATCAAAACTTGGTCAATTTTGAGGTTTTACGAAAGTCAGGGAAATATTGTTTCAAAAAAATAACAAATAGAATAGTAAATATAACTCTCCACTCCAGGAGTGAAAAATACCCACACTCATGGAGTGTTAAAGCCCCTAGATTATTATCAAAATACCGTTTGAAGTATAATACCGGTAATGAATTACAAAACAAAAAGGCGGTTGATGTCGCATAATTTTATTAATAATTCCAAATTAGTTAACAAACTGGTACTGGACTCAAGGATTAGCAAAAACGATCTTGTTTTGGAAATCGGTCCCGGAAAGGGATCTATCACGCGTGAACTTATCAGGGTCGCAGGAAAAGTGATTGCAGTTGAATTGGATGAATATTTTTTTAATATTTTGAAAAAGGAATTTAACGGACTTGAAAGTATTACTCTAATAAATAATAATTTCTTTTCCTTTACCACTCCCTCCCGTTCCTATAAAGTATTTTCCAATATTCCATTTTCTATAACATCCGAAATTGTTAAAAAGTTAACTGCAGACAAAAACTTTCAGGAAGGATATTTAATTATGCAAAAAGAAGCTGCACAAAAATTCATCGGAAAACCTATCGACACTAAAAACAGTATGCAATCTGTTTTATTAAAACCATGGTTTGATATAAGTGTTTTTTGGAAATTCAGTGCTTGGGATTTTACTCCAAAACCAAATGTTGAAATTGTAATGCTTAAAATCGTAAGAAGAGAACTTCCCTTATTGTCATACAAACAGCGTAATGTTTACCGCGATTATGTTTATGTATCATACAACCGTCAGAAAATGGCAAAATTGGAGTATGAATATTTTTTTATGTTATTTAATAACTATCTAAAAATCTCCGGTCCCGATGTAAAGAAAATCAATGCTATAAAAGCACAAAGGATCATGAAGGAACAAGGTCTAATTCACAAGATCCACAGAACAAGGAAGGATAATAAATGGAGAACATTTTAGTTTTTTCTGCTGACTATTTTTAAGCTGTTTAAATCTGTTTTATAACGAATATGAATTTGTTTGCAACAACGTGTGTAAGTGGTTTGCAGGATGTTGTGGGAAAATACCTGACAGACGACCTTACACAAACAAGCATAACTGCAATATATGACGGAATGATATTTTAATTTCAGGAAAAAAAGCGGGGGTATATATAATTAATAAAATATAATATCTAATCGAGAGCATATCACTCCAGGAGTGAAAGATTCTCACACTCCTGGAGTGTGAACAGTACTTAGTTACTCAATAACTGGTTTGGGGAAATGTCCGCTAAACCTTCCTCTCCCCATATACGGCATGAGTTTTTTATGATCAATGCCGTTTTCAGTAAAAAAGATTTCCATCTCTTCCCTCCTGTCTTCTCTTTGTGCTGATCTCTCCGCTTGCCAATTGTTCATTTCTACAATCAACAATCTTTTCTGTTCTTCGGTTATTATCCCATCGGAAACCGCATCAGAAAGCCGTTCTTCCTGTGTTTTCTTTCGATCTTCCCACATCTGCAGTCTATCCTGCTCAAACACTTCATTGACATCTTCTTCTTCAAGTCCAAATTTTTGAGCGATTTTAGAAACAATTCTTGGGTAAGTCGTGTCATCAGCTAAGGCGCTTGTTGTTCCATAGATGGAAGCAATGAGAACAAGAGTTAAAATAAACGACGGAGTAACGTATTTTTTATTGATCTTAGTCAAAATTATCACCCCCCATCAGTATAAATTCTAATTTCTAAATTCGAAATTCGAAACATATTACATATCACCTGTTACTTGTTACTTATAACCTTATCCCCTCTACCTGAAAAATAACTTAAAAACTTTGTTATACTTAAATTACTATGAAAATGTGGCTTAAGTTTGTGATATCAGGAATTTTAATCGCTGGATTTATAATTTTCATCATAGCCAGCCTTTGGATCGGAAGTGATGTGCGGAAATACTGTAGAGATGCAAAAAAGGTTTATGATGGAGACTGTGTGACAGTACTCTCGGAAATGGTTGACGATAAAAGTATGCCGCCGGTATATAGAAACAATGCCATATGGGCATTGGGACAACTTGGAGACCCAAGAGCAATAACCTACTTGAACAAATACTATACCGGAATAATTCCCGAAAAAGAGAACCCTAATACAGTCCTCAGTCAATACGAAATGTCAAAAGCAATGAAACTTATGCAGGGAGGATTAAATCTTCCGGCGTTAGTATGGAGACACGGGATAGATTAAAATTCAATTTCTAATTTCTAAATCCTCTGGCAGAGCCAGACCCTGCTTTGCAGGGTAATCAAATCCCAAATAATCAATCTTCAATTTATCAAAAATAATCTAAGATCTTATTTTCAATTTTCAAAATTTAAAAATTATTGAATAAGATGATAAATTAGTCTGACGGAAGTTTTACTATAAATGTTGACCCCTTTCCCAACTGACTTTCCACAGTAATGGTTCCTTTGTGAATATCAGCAATACTTTTTGCAATAGAGAGTCCCAACCCAAAACCACTTGCATCGATCTTCGACCTTGAAATGTCCGATCTATAAAATCTCTCAAATATCATTGGCATGTCTTTTTTTGTAATTCCACAACCCGTATCGGATACAGATATTGTTACATATTTTCCAGTTTTACGACTATTGACCTCGATTCCACCTTTTTCCGGGGTATACTTTACAGCATTATCAAGAAGTATGGTAATAAGTTTTTCCAGACCTTCCTTATTTCCTCTTATCTCCGAATCCTTACTTATTATTTTAATACCGATCTTTTTCTTTTTTGCCAGTGGAGAAACTTTTTTGATTGATGATTGTATAACATCTTGTAAATTCACCTTCCCAAAAAACTCCCTTCCGTTTTGCTGATATTTTGTAAGACTTAATAAATCGCTGGTGAGATTTGTCATATTTTTGATATCAGACAAACTATCCGAGAGTGTAAAAAGCGCTTCCTTAAGAGTGATCTCTTTATCACGGAGAGCCACTTCAATAGAAGTCTGAAGCGAGGTTAATGGAGTCTTGAGTTCATGGCTTGCATCCGCGACAAACCTCTTTTGTTCATCCATTGCCTCCTCTATCGGACGGAGTGTCATACCTGCCAAAAAATAACCTGCAGCAGAAGAAAAAATTAAAATAACTGCATTTGTATAGATCAGAACATAAAGTACCTTTGCCTGCGCTTCTTTAACATCGGCAATAAAAAGCTGTGTCTCACCCGGAGGGGGAAGAAAACCAAATCTCCGCAATTCCAACCTTCTTTCGATCTCATCAACCCTTCTTTGAAATTCATAAGAAACTATCCGGTAAATAAAGGCGGAGAAACTGATACTAATCGCCATTATTATTCCCAGATAAACAACTGTTAATTTGAGACGGGCGTGATGAAACATAAATAATGCTAATCAACTAATTAGTACCAATCTGCTAATACCTACTAATTCTCTTATTCGCAGGTATTCGTTGTGTTCGCATATCATTCGTTGATTGGCATTATAATCACACTATTTTATATCCAAAACCTCTTACAGTTTTTATTAAATGTTTATTTTTTGGAAACGGTCCGTCAATTTTTTTTCTTAAATATCCGATATAGACCTCGACCGTGTTTGGCAAAATGTCGGCTTCATATTCCCAAACGTTCCTAATGAGTTCATCTTTACTGATAATCTTACCCTGATTCTTCATCAAATATTCCAAAAGCGTAAATTCTTTTCTCGAAAGTTCAATTGTAATTCCGTCACGCTTAACTTCGTAGGAATCACGGTTAAGTGTAAGGTCGGAAACGGTAATTAATGAATAATCCGTAATTACTTTAGGGCGTCTTCCTAACGCTTTTACTCTCGCGAGAAGTTCTTCAAAGGAGAATGGTTTTGGCAGATAGTCATCTGCACCGATATTTAAACCTATTACTTTGTCATCAACGCTTCCTCTGGCAGTCAGCATTAGTATAGGAGTGTCAACTTTTTCTTCTGACCTCAGGTTTTTGCAAATTGTCCATCCATCCATCCCCGGAAGCATAAGGTCGAGTATTATAAGGTCATATTTCTCACTCGACGCAAGATCAAATCCGGCAGTTCCGTCATAGGAAACATCAACAATATGATTTTCCTGCTGTAAACCTTTTTTTATAGAATCGGCGATCTTTTTTTCATCCTCGATAATAAGTATCTTCATAATAGTTATTATATATAAAATTCTGAATTCGAGCTGAAATATTATATTTGGATATCATTGATAAATATTGCCGTTAATGTAAAATGAATTCTAAGGCTTAATATTAATTGTTTGAGATTCAATATATGATCCAAAATAAGAAAAGATTGGTTGTTATGTCATTAATACTGCTTGTTTTGGGTATTGTAGCGATCATAATTCTAAGTCGGATCAACAAGTCGCTGCAAGTAGAAAAGAGCGGATCAGCACAAAACGAAGATTATGATATTATCATAGCCTCTGTAGAAAAGCCTTTTTTTGTTGATCTTACTGTAAATATTTCTACCGGTTACCAGTGGCAGGCAAATTTTGACACGGAATTATTAACACTTAATAAAGTCAGCTTCAAACAGCAGATTGAAGGAAATCAGGTGGGGCAAGAACAAATTCAGTTATTTGAGTTTCAACCGCTTACAAAAGCAGAAACGTCAATTATCTTCCAATATGTAAAACCTTGGGAAGCTGATGCACCTCCTGTAAATATAAAAACCTACAAAATATATATTAAATAGCCTCATCGATTTACGGAATCACAATTTTAGCCTCTTTTTTCTACTTTTTGATTTAGCATTTTTTGGCTTTAAATCTGCTTCTAATATTTCGGATAGTTCATACAACATCTTTTTTTCAATGTCCTTAGCCAAAGTAGATAAGGGGACCGCAAGTCTGGAATCCAGATATTTTGTTATCTCAAGATCATAAGGTTTATCTAAAAACATGGTTACAAATTCACTATGTGATTCCTCGTCTAAAGCAGTAAGGATCGACGATATCATATTGTAATTTATAAACTCGTCAATCAAGTTCCATAGATCTTCCTTTTCATCGTGATCTTCCACGATACCGTCAATGTAAATTTTTATTTCCTCTATTTCGATAAGATGATCAAAAAAAATTTTACTCATATATTTAAAATTATATAGCACGTATGCGTTGCAATTTCATTACATTCACAATACGTCTGCTAAAGTATTTGCAAGCGACGGGATCTTTCCGTATTCTACAGGCCCCAAGGGAACTTTATTCTCAGGATCATCTACAAAAAATACCAGCACTCTCCCTTTTTTATATTTAATTCCTCCTAGATAATCCATAACCTCGGGAGATCCGCCAAAATGCTTTCCCGTCCAAGCTGCAGGTCCGGAGTCGGCAACGGCAGCAACAACTGCATTACCATTTTCAACATTTAGGATCATTATTTTTCTATGCTTATACCAATTCTTCAGATATGGTTGGCGCGTATTCCAATCAGGTAAATACAATGTCTGAACCACAGCATACCATTTCTCGGTTTCAATAAGACTTTCTGTAATAGCTTCTTCCGATTTGGCAAAATAACCCCATGCACCAAGACCCGGTGCCATACCTGAATTGTAATATTTTTCATCTCCATGCGAAGACATATTATCTCCCGGAAATCTTTTCAAATGTTGTTCTGCCCCAATGACTCCAAATGTAGTATTTAAATGTTCACCTTCCAGAGAAGCCTTTACGGACATGCCTGTTACGTCTTTTACTACATACTCAAGTATTTTTTCTTCATTTCTGGAAAGAGGACGTACGACTTCCGGTAAAATTTTTTCGATGGAGCTTCTCAGTATATCATTTTTAAACTTAAGACCGGCTAAGGCATCATTTAAATCCGCGTAATTATATATCTCATGCGGTTCGGGAAGTGATTTTGTTGCAGATGGGGTCCCCAGAAGGAATGACCCGCTTAAAATCCCCGCTCCTAAAAGTTTTGCCGAATGGGATCTGATATTTTTAAATCCTACTTTTCTTTCTGCAAATTTTGCTTTTGCTTTGGGAAAATTTTCAAAGAAGCTTTTCTCTTCTTCAAGGTTTCTCAATTTCAGCTTATTTCGGAAATATTCAAATCCAACTTTTTCTTTAAATATATCCTGATACGTTTGGACAGGGGGTTTTCGCATAGTTTATTAAAGCTTACAAAGTGAAAAAAGCGATCAGGCGATTATAGTTTTTTTAACTCAATCACTTAATTAACTTAATCACTTTTTCTAATCTTACGAGCGTTTCTTCTTTTCCTAAAATCTCCATCGACTCATTTATCGGCGGGGTAAATTTCTTACCCGTTATGGCGATCCTAAGATCCATAAAAAAATTACCCGTTTTATAACCTCTATTACCTATTTCATCCATAAACCCTTTATTAATATTGTCCAGTTTCCAGTAGGTAATCTTATTTAATACTTCCAAGGCGCTATTCAAATGAGCATCTGCATTTTCTCCCAATAACTTTTTATCAACTTCGGGTTCTTTGAAAAAAAAACCTGCCAATTCCTCAAATTCGGAAAGTTTTACGATCCTTTCCTTAACTAAAGGAATGACCTTTTCGATCAATTCTTCACTATATTTTCCTTTATAAAGTTCATATATTTGAGTTTTTAGTTTTGAATTTTGAGTATTTCTGATATATTGACCGTTAAACCAATCAAGTTTCTCGCGATTAAAGATCGGGTTTGCAATTTGAAATCCACCAGGATCAAATAACCTTACAAATTCCTCCAAGGAAAACAATTCCTTGTTATCCTTGGGAGCCCAACCAAGAAGCATTATAAAGTTCAAAAGCGCTTCGGGAAGATAACCATCTTTCAGAAACGCTTCACAAGAAACACTGCCTTTTCTTTTGGACAATTTACCCCCTTCGGGGTCTAGTATATCCGTAAGATGTCCGATGTTAGGAACATTGTAACCAAGATATTTATAAACCAGCAGATGTATCGGAGTTGAAGGCATCCAATCATGGCCTCTTAACACATGAGAGATTTTCATTTCTGTATCATCTACAACAACAGCTAAGTGGTATGTAGGATAACCGTCGGATTTTAATAAAGTCGCATCTCCAATTGTTGATGTATCCCATGTAACTTTTTTCCCTAATATATAATCGTCAAAAAATATTTCCTCATTGTCAGGGGTTTTTAATTTTACAGCACCGCTAGTAAAATTTTTCCCCCTGCATGGGTCTCGTAGTTGTGTCGAAAAACCCTCTTCTTTTGCATTCTTTGCTTCGCACCTACAATAAAAAGCATTACCATCAGCAACTAATTTTTCTACAGCTTTCTTGTAAATTCCCTTTATTACCCGATCCGATTGAATGTAGTATTCATCCCACAAAATACCAAATGTGTGTAGTAAATTCTTAATTTCTTCAACACCTCCTTCTTTTTCTCTTTTTTTATCGGTATCTTCTATTCTTAATATGAAATCCCCATTGTTATATTTTGCTAAAGCGTAAGCATACAAAGCGGTACGCAAATTTCCAATATGCATCGACCCTGTCGGGCTTGGAGCAAAACGGGTTCTTATTTTATCCATATTTAAATTTTAGCACTAGTAAATTGTTTTAGCATTGATAATTTCCAATTTATAATTAATAATTGATATCATGTCTTCCTTAACCCAAGTATCAATTTTATCCAGGAAGATCATCCGATATTCGATCTATACTGCAATATTTATCGTTATTGTCAGATATTCCTATCTTATCGTAACAAAAATTTACCGCCGTTACTTTCCTGAACCTCCTCCGCCGCCTACAGTTTCATTCGGAAAACTGCCCAAAATCCCATTTCCACAAAAGGAAACGCCGACAAATCTTGTATTTACACTGGAAACAGTTGATGGAAAACTTCCAAAATTACCCAATCAGCAAGCGGTATATTTTATGCCGAAACCAATTTCAACAATTAAATCGCTTGATACTGCCAAACAAAAAGCAACCGGTCTTGGTTTTAATCCGAACGGAACAGAACTTGTGGAAACAGTATATTTGTTCAAACATAATTCATCTCCGGCATCGCTTAATCTCAACATAGTCACGGGAATATTCTCGATAAGCTATAATTTGAACTCTAAACCATCCGTACTCGAAAACGTCCCCCCCGATCCAGCCAGAGCTTCAGCATTGGCAAAAACATATTTATCAAGAGCAATGTCGGTTCCTGGAGATTTGACCGGCCAAACAGTCCATCAATATATAAAAATAGAAGACGGTAACTTTAATCCCGCGAATTCTTTGTCGGATGCACATATAACAAAAATAAATTTATACAGAAAAAGTTATAACGAACTTCCTAATGTGACAAGTGTCCTCGATCAGGCAAATATATGGTTCATGTTCACCGGTGCAAAAAGTCCCGGTGATCAAATCGTGTTTGCCGAATATCATTACTTTGCAATTGACGAAAACAAAAGTGGTACATACCCCATTAAGACAGCTGATCAGGCTTGGGAAGATCTGAAATCGGGGAAGGCATACTTTGCCAATGTCGACGATAGGTCACAAGGCAATATTGTGATCAGAAAAGTTTATCTTGCTTATTACGATCCTGACCAATATACGGAGTACTATCAACCTGTCATTGTTTTTGAGGGAGATGATGATTTTACAGCCTATGTATCCGCCATCATCGATGACTATATAGAGTAGCTCCATCCGATCATCCCTGCCATATAAAGCTTTTATATATCCAGTTGATCAAATTTTTTGTCTCACCAAAACGATCATTTGAACCCAAAACAGCGATAATGATCTGATTTCCATCCCTTTCTATACAAGTTAGTAAATTTTCCATAGCTCCGTCAGTTTTTCCTGTCTTAATTCCCTTTACACCTTCGATATTCCCCAAAAGCTGGTTTATATTATGAAGTTTATACCTGACCTCACCTTCCGAATTCACTATATTATAAGTCTTTGTTGCTACGATCTTCTCAAATAAGGGGTTTTGCATTGCGTAAAATGAGACTTTTACAAGATCGTGCGCCGTTGTTGCTTGATATTCCTGATCAAGACCTGTGGGGTTCAAAAAAAGGCTGTTTTTAAGACCCAACTGTTGTGCCTTCATATTCATTGCTGCAACAAACAAATCTCTTCCTCCGGGATAATTCGCGGCGATTACTTCTGCAGCGTCATTTGCGCTTGACACCAAAAGTGCATAAAGAAGATCTTCCGCAAATAGCATTTCCCCTTCAATTAAACCTATCTTTTGCCCTTCAACTATTAGTGGGGGAACAAATAACTGATCATTCTGATCAAAATGATCCATTGCAACCAGGGCAGTAATGATCTTAGAGGTTGAAGCCGGTAAAACGGGTTCCCTGGAATTCTTTTCATAAAGTATCGCTCCTGATTTCAGATCAATAGCTAACACGGATCCCGCCGAAAAACTAATATCATCTGTACCAATGTATTTTGGATAAATATAATCTTCCGCTAAAGCTTTTTCCACGCTTATACCCAATGTTTGATCGTTAGTTAAAGCTGGATTTGTCCGTGATCTTGAAGAGGGTATGCTTGAAACGATCGCAAACAGGCAGATAAAAAGAATGCTTGCATTAAGAAGCATAAAAAAATTACTATCATTTTTTAAATAATTGTTTTTTGTCGATCCCATATCAGAAACAATATCCTATTGGTGAATGTATTTCAATAATCTCTTTGAGATTACTTTTTCTTTTTTGTTTCTTTCTTTTTTGAAGACAGTCTGAAGTCTACTCTTTCCATATCCCTTGGAAAAAGAGATGCTTCACGAACGTTGGCAAGGTTTAAAAGAAGCATAGTGATTCTCTCAAGTCCGAAGGAAAATCCGCCTTCTGGAGGCATACCGTATTTAAAAGCCTGAAGATACATCTTGAAACTTTCAGGATCCATCCCTTTTTCTTTTATTATTGCTACCAATTTATTGTGATCATTGATCCGCTGTGATCCGCTCAATATTTCCACTCCCTTAAAAAGGAGGTCGAAACTCAAACTATATTCGGGATCAACAGGATCCGGCATTGTATAAAATGCGCGTTTTTTTGTTGGGAAGTGGGTTATTGTCACAAAATCGCTATTTTTCTCTTCATGTGCCCACTTGCATATTTCCCTTTCATCCTCCGGCATCATATCAATTTCATTTGTATGGTCAATTCCGGTCCTTTCTTTAATTATTTTTTGCGCTTCGCGAAGCGTTAATCTCGGAATTTCTTTATTTATTTTTATATCTTCCACACCGTAATCTTTCAATATTTCTTTGTTACACTCTACCGCATACGAAACTGTCTCCCGTCCGACAAATTCCATTGCATCAAGAAGTTCTTCAAAGTCAACAAACCCAAGTTCGCAATCCATCTGGATCGACTCCGACAAATGGCGTGTTGTAACGGATGGTTCCGCCCGATAAGCACGGGAGACAAGATAAACCCGTTCGAACACCGGAACGAGCATTTGTTTATAAAGCTGAGGACTTTGAACAAGAAAAGCGTCGTGGTCGTAATATTTGACCTTGAACACTTCCGTTCCTCCTTCTGTGGAAGAAGCCGATATTGTCGGAGTGAATATTTCTGTACACCCGATACTCTTTGAAGCCCTTCTAAATCCTTCCATCAATGTTTCCTGAACCTTGAATATTTTAGACACCTTGCCATGTCTTAGTGTCAACGTACGGTAATCTAAAAGTGTCGGCAGCTGAAGATCCAATACTTCTTTTCCCATATCAAACGGAAGTTCGTCAGCCTGCGACAATACTTTCAGGTCTTCTATCCATATTTCAACGGCTCCCGAGGCAATATTTTTATTAACCATGTTCTCAGGTCTTTTGTTGACAATGCCTGAAATTTCTACCGCACTTTGAAGGTTTACTTTCTCTAAGTTCTGCCCAACACACTGAATAATACCGCTTCGGTCGCGAAAATCGATAAAAGTTATCTTTCCATGGTCCCGAACATTGTCAACATGACCCATAAGAGTCACCTTTTCTCCTGTTTTTTGAAGTGTATCAATCGCTAAAGTTCTCATTGTTCTATATTGGATTATCTGCTTTTCTTAACTGTTTTTCAATTTGACTTTTTGCCTGAGTAGTTTTTACAAAATCAAGCCAATCTGCGGAGGGTTGTTTATAATTTTTTGTCTTTATAATCTCCACAACGTCTCCGCTTATTAGTTGATGATCCAAAGACACTATCTTACCATTTACTTTTGCCCCTTTAATATATCCAGACAAATCTGTATGGACTGAAAAAGCATAATCAACGGGGGTAGCTCCAACCGGCAGATCAAAAACATCTCCTTTGGGAGAAAATACAAAGATTCTGGAACTTAAAGCATCAAACTTGACCGCATTCAGATAATCCTTTGTATCTTTTATCTCTTTCTGCCAATCAGCCAACTGTTTCACCCAAGATAATTTTGAAAATGATTTTCCAAATGATAACTTCTCTAATTTTTCTTCATCAACACCTTTTTTTGATTTTTCACCTGCATATGCCCAATGGGCAGCTATACCGTTTTCTGCTTCTTCGTGCATTATATAAGTTCTTATTTGGATCTCGACGATTTTTCCTTCGTGTCCAAAAACCTTCGTGTGTATCGAACGATATCCGTTTGGTTTTGGCTGCGCAATAAAATCCGATATCCCGATATGGGGAACCGGTTTATATATGCCATGAACAATTCCCAGTGCTTTGTAACAATCAGAAACCGTCTCGACAAGGATTCTCATTGCCATAATGTCGTGTATTTTTTCAAAATCCCATTCTATATCCGGTCTCTCAAGTTTTTTCCAAAGCGAATAAAGGTGTTTCTTCCTTCCACTGATAGTACATTTCAAATTAAAATCGGAGAATGCACTCAATAGCGCTCTTTTCATTTTTTCAATGTGACTTTCCGCATACTTATAAAATGCTCTTGATTGATTCAAAACTTTTTTATATTCATCAGAGTACACATAAGGAAAAGCCAGATCATCAAGTTCTGCTTTTAATTGTCCCATACCAAGCCTTTCA
>Ga0209727_1001032_pt1 | contig 25569 bp, 10 predicted proteins | sample RifGroC1_FD_183995 | JGI IMG/M metagenome (GOLD analysis project Ga0209727, IMG submission 183995) | Groundwater microbial communities from Rifle, Colorado, USA - Groundwater C1 (SPAdes) (version 2) | ecosystem: Environmental > Aquatic > Deep subsurface > Groundwater | place: Rifle, Colorado...
CTCCTTCATTTCCTCTTGCACGGATAAGTGCCTGATACCACTCTGAACTTGTGTTACTTCTGTCTCCAATCACACGCAGGGATTCATCTGCATAGGATAATGGATTTACCCCAATATCTGCTCCTTTTTCGTAGTAATCAACATAAAATTCACCGCTTGCACGCCATTGTGTTTTCATCTCATCAAGCATAGAAAGAGTAATGGGAGAAGTATCGAGAGGAGTTCTGCTTCTACTTAGTTCTGTCACTTGTTCGCTTATTTGTCTCATTCCATCGGGCCCATCAACAGAGATCATTCTGCCTGCACTATCAACGAGTCGCTGCACTTTTTCTGTAACAAGCACATATTGTTGTTTTCCATTCACTTCAACAAACTCTACCCGTTGCCGAGTTAACGACACAGTTCGGTTTCCATCTGCATCAGGAATTCTACTAACACTATCTACTGTTTCAATGACATGGAGATCATTTCTATTTCGAAACACTTTATTACTCCCTCCAAATACTTCCATCACTTGCGCCCGAACTTCGATATCTGACGCTTCTGTATTTGCGGCATTCACGATCATTGCGCCTCTTTTCCCTTCTGCTTCTGCTGCAGCACTTGTAAGGAATCGACCCTTAATTCCTTCTACCCCATCGACCATAAAGATACCAGCTATTGGTCTTCTGGGTTCTACATACCTTCCATTTACCATGGTTCCATACAAAAATGTTTCTGTACCAAAATTTCCAACGGTCGCAGAGTCTGCAACTGCACCTTGCCATACACGTGCAACTTCTTCTGCTTCAAGTGACATACCAACAGTGCTACGTGCACGGGAATTTAACTCAAGGAGCGTAATTTCCTGAGAATTTTGTGAGATACTGACATCATTAACATTCAATTCACGAGGAGCTGATGGGTCAATAAGGCTGATAACACGTTTTCCTTCTGTATTATAGATAAGATTCTGCAACCCATCACTCAATTGTTTTCCCTCAAACACATTCCGATCTTTTGGAACAACAACCATAGTCTCTCGCTGTGTTCCATCAGGAAGCGTTGTTATTTTTCGAATTGATGCGTATTTATTCCCCGCAACATCTGCATACAGTCCAGTCAAGGTTTCCATGACGCCTGCTTGTTGTAAAAACTCATCTCGTACACCACTCATCACAACATCAGTTATTTTCTCCGTACTCATGCCATTCAGCCGTTGTTCAAATGCAGTTAATGCTTCTGGTTTTGCTGCTACAAGCCCTGCTTCTGTACCCATATCTCCCAATAATGCGTTTATTTGCTCTGCTGCTTCTGGATGCGCTGTCCGAAGTTCAAGAAGAATATCCCGATACGCTCGTACCCGAATATCTTGCCGCAGTACCATTTCACCTTTAGTTGATAACTGCGTATCAAATAATTGACGAAGTCCTTGTGTTCCTTTTTCTGTTATTGCTAGTGTTGCTAAATCACGCAGTCGAACAAGTGATCCTGATGCAGCATCTTCAAAAGTCACTTTTCCTGTTGCCGGATCGACATTCCATCCAAGGGTCTTTGATAACCGTGATACATCAGCTTTTCCTTCTGATGTTGTTGCATAGACAGTTGTTTTACCAGATATTGCAAGACGCATCGAAGGATCCCAAATAGTTTTGACTTCATCAACGATAAATTCAAATCCACGACCACCCTCGAGACCTTCTACAAATTTTATTTGTCTTCCAGCATTTGGTGATCCTTCACTATATCCCGGCATCCATTCATAACCAATTTTATTAGTCGAAATAACCACACCAGCATCCATCAATTGTTGGAATTCACCAGGAGTTAATTCAGAAATAGGTTTCGTTAATTCGAATGATTTTATTCCTTGCGCTTCAAAAATTGTGCTATATGTTTCAGAATTTTTCGTTATTGTCTCAACAGATTCAACAATCAACACTTGTTTTCTTCCAGAATAAAGGAATCGTTCTCCTGCCATGATGGCAGACACTTCTGTTTTCCCGGATCCTCCTGGGGCACGTAAGAATAGTCCGCCATCTCCTCGCGTTGCTCCAAGGATAATATTGCCTAATTGATCTTGCGGTGCAGCAGATGGATTTGTTGGGTCCTCACTATATAAAGGAAACGGTTTACCTCGTAATTTTGCAAGTGCTTCTTGAACTTTAATGAGTCTTGCGTTTGCTCCATCAGGGCCTTCTAAATAAGCACGGGTTTTCGGATCAGTTATACTTTCTGTATCAATAACTCGAGCAGTAACCGTCCCATCATCACTCGTAATTGATTTTACTTTTACTCCCTCCAGATTGAGTCGTTCAACTGGAATACCATCTGATTCAAATCGAGGCATTTGTTTGGCTGTTTCAGCAACAGCTGCTGATGAATATGCACCACGTTTAAACACACGGTCAACAAAATCTCTCAGACCGGTTCTCCGCGGTTGTGTGACTGCTGGTTGCGAGGCACGAAGTAGGTCTGCAACAAATGCTTGTTCAACACGAGCTTGCACTGCTTTTTGCTGAGTAGGACCCATTCGTGAAGCAATAGTATTACGCATTCCCCCTGCCAACGAAATTTTGTATTGCAAATCAGCAATAGTATTTTTTGTTACAGCATACCGTGTTTCTACATCTCGTATAGCAATATCAACCCCTGCTAATTCATCACCTGTTATTCCCACCCGTTCTGCTTGTAATCGTTTATATTCTATTTCAAGTTCCTTCAATGTTTGTTGATGTTGAATCGCTTCCCGTGCATACCCTCGCTGCACTTCATTCCATGAGCGCATAGTAAGTTCTTGTTGCTTTGTATAAAGTTTTTCCGCAACCGGAGCAAGCTGTTCATTAGTGGTTGCACTGTTTCTTGCAAGTTTCAAATACTCTTCACGGGCTTGCTGGAATGCTCTGGCTTCTTTTGATCCAAGCCCGATACGAGCAAGTGCATCATCAATTGCTCCCCCAATACCACGTTGCGGAGGAGAAGTAAGTGCTAATTCGGATGTAACGATTGTTTTCACTTGATTTATTCGCTCAATAACTTGTTGGCGCTTAATAGAAAGGGCTTGATCTTCTCCGAAGGTATATTTTGGAATAACATCAAGATCTGCTAATGCTTGTCGTAATGCTGTTTGACTTGTTGTTGGATTTCTTCCTCCTGCCAATTTCCGTGTTAATTCTATTCGAGCAAGTTCTGTTGTTTGTACGTCTATTGCGGTTCGAAGGGCTACGTTTACTCGTTCAAGGTCTGCCGGTATAACCCCTGTTCGTAATTGACCATTTTCGTAAAGAGCTAATTTTCCTCGTATTGCAGCATCATAACTTGATACCGTGGTATCAGAAAAATTCTGAATACTTTCTGGCGTTCTAAAGGTCGCAATTTCATGTCCTGCAGAAATAAGTGCTGAAGCAGCACTTTGAATACACCCTGCGACATCTCCTCTTCCTGGAGTAAGAATTAGTGAAGAACAAGCAACGATTGTTTGTGCTGTATTAAGACCAATATCAGCTGCTCCAATAGTTCGTTGTATCCCCTGCTGGGGAGAAACTGCACCGGGAGCTCCAGCGGGTCGTTGCTGTGCTTGTGGTTGAGCCATATTTGCCGTTGCTAAACGCGCAATTGATACAAGAGTAAGTGCGACGTTTGTTGCACAGCTTAATCCACTTGCATTTTCCCCTCCACGAATGACATTTGCACATTCATAGACCGCTTGTGAACCAAATAGTCCAACAGCAGCACTTTGCACCGCACGATTGGCAACTTGTAATGCTGGACTTGCTCCTTCTGCTAATGCTATTTTTCCAACCAATGTTGTGCGCGCAGCCTTCTCGATTGCAAGAGCTGTTATAGCTCGCTCAGCCTGACGTCCCCCTTGTTGAAGCATTGCATTAGCCACTGCCTGTTGTCCCGCAGCAGCTCCAACTCCAGTAGACACAGCGGCAAAAACAGTATTTCCTATTGCAAATCCGCATCGAGTTTTTTGTTCACTCGTCATGTGGCCATCAAACGTACAATATTCAGCTACTTGTTGCGTGCTTAATGTTGTTGCTGCAACCCCAACAGCTGTTCCAAAAACTGTTGCTGCCATGGCTCCACTTGAAAAAGCTACCGCGGTAAATGTAGATGCTCCAGCTGCTGCACCAACTCCCACAGTTGTAGCTCCCCAAATAGCTCCAGCAAGTGGGAGCGCTGGAAGTGCTGCAAGCACAACAGCTGCGGTCGCCGGGGCTGCTCCCTGCATCACTGCTCCTCTGGTAACACTCCACACGTTGTAGGTATCTGAATGTTCACAGGTCCATAATGCACCACTACAGTTTTTATAATTACTCATGAGAATTTCATTACCCCGCTTTGTTGTTCCTTGAGAAACGTTATTGAAAAAATTCAACAGTTTGTATCCGGCCGGCATAGTTCTGACGTATTCTCGACCAGCACTCACATCAACGTCACCCGCAAGTAAATGCTCCAATGTGTAGTCTTCCGACCTCCCCATATTTTGTATTGTTGTTGAATAGTCCCAAAGCCCTACATTGTCAGTAAATCCAGTTAATTGCTGAAGACGAAAGTCGGTTAATGTTCCGCTATGAGAGCTTTTCCAAGATTGATACGCGCTTGAGCTTAACGCATCGGAATCCATTTGTTCACGTGTCGCCGCATCAAGCGTTGACATATACGCTTCAATCATTGCTCGTGTCGCTTGTTTCTGCGCTTCAGGAACAAGAGCAACACTCGCACCAGTGCCTGAGGTTAATGAAGAATTTTTTAATTCTACTAATTGATGAACTTGATTTTTTAGTGCACTCACATCAAGTGTACCCATGAGGGCAGCTCGTTGTAACCATTGTGGATCAGCTTCAAAAAATGTTTCTGAACCGGGAATATCTTTTCTATCAACGTGATCTTGAATATATAAGGCAGCCGCATAATTTTCTTGCGTTTGTTTTCTTACTGTTGGATCACTCAAATCAAGCTCTGTATACAACTCTGGAGTGTAATATTTAACATCTCGAATTGCCATTTCCCCTGCCCATAAATTCTGTGCTTGTTCAATCTGAGGATTTTTATCTTGAACAAATTTATTTGTTGCACCAGATCGATTTCCAAAAAGAGTTGTGACCCCATTAGCAAAATTAAACACACCTAACGCAGCTTTTTCCCCACCATTTAATAATGCATATGGATCATCAACAGGTTTGATTTCTCCACGCATAACCTGTGCATAAAATTGGTCTAGATTATCCACACGTGCATTTCCTAAGGTAATATACGTATTTTCATTGGTAATTGCTTTTGCAAGTTGTGACAAAAGATAATCTTCCGGTTTACTATCCGGATTAGCTATTTGCCACGTCTTAAACTCAGGAGTTTGAGATAAACTTGCAACATAACTTAACCGCGTCTGTTCATTCAGTCCTTGATACATCCCAAGAGCCCTATTATCTGCAACCCATTGTGGGGTTCCTGCAACTTGTCTTGATGCGGGAAGAATGTTTCGCGCTATTGCAGCTATTGCTCGCGTCCATGGTTTTGCTGCGTTATATGTTTCTTGCTGTGTGATCGGTATAAAAGTTCCTTGTGCATAAGCAGCTGCATACTGTTCAGTCATTCCTACAACATCCCAATTTTTTGCCATTGCGGCGAACGCTTCGTCATTGCGTCTATTAAATTCCTCAAATGATATATCTCCGTGTTCAGCTTTATATTGACGGTATGCTTGATAATAAGGAGAATCTGTCTGATTTTCGATTTGCTGCAGTTGACTTACTAATCCTTGCAATTCAGGTGGAGCTGAAACTGATGTCCATGCAGCTGGTAATTTATCCACAAGCGCTGATCGACAAGTTATAGGATCCGAACATGTTAATCTCAATGTTGGATGACTCGCTATATAGTCCATCACAGCTTGATCATCTCCTGTAACAACAACATTAAGAAGCGCGACATCTTGAAAATGTTTCTGGGCTGTTATCTGATCCGTCGCACTTATTTCAGGTAACAATACACTTTGTGCATAGGCAAGATCTTCTCCACAGCGCGTTTTATCTGCTTCGGTTTTTACTAATTCCGAACAGAGCGCTTGTAAATCACCAGGCATTCCCTGAAGAGCAATTGAGGAAATCCGTCTCTCATAATTATCAGCAAGCCCCGTTATGTATGCTTGATACCCCTCTGGAAGATTTCCTTGCGCTTCTGTTACTAACCGTTGTCGAATGGTATCTGGATTACAACTTGTTATTCCTGCACATAATTCAGTATTAGAACGGAAATATTGCTCTTGAAACTTACCCAACGCAGTGAGGGATTGTTTTGTTTCTTCAGATATTCCAGGATAAGATAACACTTCTCTCGTTCGATCAACACATCCTGTTTCTCCTTCACATGCAGCAAAAGTTTGTTGTGCTTCAATGAAGGCGTTTATTAATTTATTTTCAATGTATCCACCATATCCAACTGTATCGTAATATTGCTTTTCCTGTACTGAAACTCCTTGCTTCCCAGCAAGGATTATTAGTTGATGCGCATACTCAACACAGGAAGCTTCTCCATATTTGGATTTACATACGTTGTATTGCTCAAGAAGAGGATAGTATTCAGTTGAAACAAATGTATTTGTTTCGATATTTTGTAACACTGTGTTTGTTATATCTGCTGTATATCCTGCTGTTGTCATAGCATTAGTTGCTTCAGTCTTACAAACACTTTCTGTCTTCCCTGATTCCATACATGCTTGGAATCGATCACTATACACTGTTCCCGCTGCCCCTATCTTATCTTGATATGCTTGCACTTCTGCTTGATATGCTGGATCATTTTGAAGATATGATGGTACTCTGGTAAGAATACAACCTGGACACTTTTCCCATTCAGGATACCCATGACCACCATCAGCAATACATTTCCAACGATTGCTTTCACCATACTCTGGTCCTATGGATATGGTTCCAACTGGTAACCCTCCTGTTTCTTCATTTCCACACATTCGTGTTTCTTGTGGTTGTTGCGCTTGCAGACCGCAAAGATTAGCAAGTTGAGCCGTAAGATCTGATTCCGTAATGCCACCTCTTCTGGTAACATCAGCAAATGTATATCCATCTTTGCATCTATTTATAAAAAGTCCTGTTTGTCCATCACATTCATAAATAATACTGCCGCCTCCGAGAACTACTTCTCCGCCTTGATACGATCCATCTCCACACGTTTTTGGACCTGTAAGAGCAACCCGCGGTTTCGGGGTTACTGCGGGAATAAGAGGAGTTGGTGTTGCTGACGGTGTTGGTTGCACTGTAGGTTTGAGTGTCGGGGTGATAGTAATTTTTGGTGTAGGCGTGGGTGTTGGCTTTACTGCGCAACAACCACCTTCTTTACAAACATTATTTTGAAATTCAATATTAGAATCGCTTTGTCGACAATCTGCATTTAGTTTACATGTACCATACCATCCCATGGTAACTTGACACGTATCACCAATCCCCGGCTTCTCATCTGGTTTCTTTCCGCAACATCCTCCTGTTGCACACGCAACTGTGTCATACTCTATACCAACTCTTTCACGATCACATGATGCAAGATAGGTACATGTTCCTGGCCAACCACTTGAACTCATGCACGATTCACCATATTTTGGCAAATTTGCATATCTTGATTGTGGTTCAATGCCACAACACCCTTCAACCGCACAATTTCCCTTATCCCATGCAATATCATCACGGCCTTCTCGACAATTACTCTTTGCAACACACGTACCAGGCCAATATTTTGGATCCTCTGTTTCACACGCTTCACCTAATTGTGATAAACGTGGTGTTGGTGTGGGTTTTTGAGTACCACTAAGCCCTGGTGTTGGGGTATATCGTGACGTTGGGATAGGAGTAGGTTTAATATCAGTACAACACACTCCTGACGTACATGCATACGCATCAAATGATGTTCCATTACATTGATCTCGAAGCACACACTGTCCTTTATTATCCCTACTTGTTGTACAAGATGCTCCAAGTTGAGGTTCTTCTGAATTTTTTCCTTTCGGATTCACCCCGCAGCATTTTCCAACCGAACAAGGTTTACTTCCGTTACTCCAAGCAACGCCAACGGCCCATTCACTTTGGCAATCATTATTATTTGTTACACAAATTCCTGGCCATTCGTTCGCATTGGTACAAGACTGACTTTGAACACGAACGGGAACAAGTGTAGTTCTTACGGTTGGTGTTGAAGTTAAAGACACCTTAGGCACGCAACATCCATACCAAGCAAGCTGACAGGAACCACCAGCTGCTGCATTAACAAAGTCATGTGTTGTTAGATCACACTCAGATGAATTTGGATAACATGTACCTACTTTATTTTGAGCAGTACAACCATTTGGTGGAGTAGGAGTTGGTTTAGGTGTTGAAGATACAGATTTACATGTATATTTAAAAGGTACCCAATCTGTTTCTCCTCCTGAACATTGACTGCATGTTTCATCATCACCAAATTTAACACACGGCGCTCCTGGAGCAAGTGTTGGTCTTGCTCGAAGGGTTGGAGTTACGGTTGGAGCAACTATATGACTTGGCGTTGCTATAGGAACAGTAGATCGTGTTATTGTTGGAGTAATACCCACACACCCTTGATAACATTCTTCATAAAAACGCCCTGTGAGTCCTTTGCATGTTGCGATGCACTGGGCCATCGCGGAAGTTACGGCGATAGTAGGCGTAACTTGTGGAGTTCGTCTCGGATCGTGTTTACATTTTCGAGCAAGTAATCCATCTGGTTCATCTCCAAATTGACATCTATCACATTGGCTTATGGTTAACCACGTATCACATTGCTTGCCTGATTGAATCCATTGAATAGACGTGGGAGTTACTTTTAACGATACTTCTTTATCTAATGAAGCTTTGACTGGTTTTGTTGGAGTAGGACTTAAACACGTAGTCCAACGAATATTTCCAATAAGAATAAATGTACGACTTCCGTATGGACATTGCTGGGATGTTGGTGTTGGAGAAGATTTTGTAAGTCCACTTTTTATTGCTGTTGGTGTTGGAGAAGCTTTTGTAAGTCCACTTTTTATTGCTGTTGGTGTTGGAGTTGATTTAACAATATCTTTCTTAATAGTTGGTGTTAGGGTAGCTTTAGCGACATCTTTTTTTACTGCTGTCGGTGTTGGAGTGTGGGGAATGGATTTACAACAATTCCCATTTCCCGGTTGATATATATCATCTGTACTAGTATCTCCATCACAAATAACGAGTGGAACAATGGCTTTTCTATACCCATTTGTACACACAACTGATGTTGGCGTAGGTGGTCTAGGTGTTGAGGTAGGTGGTCTCGGTGTTGCTGTGGGTAGTTTTGGTGTTGAGGTTGGTTTTGCTTTTGTTTTACAACATTTTGGATTACCAGGTTGAAAATCATCTTCCGTATCTGTATTCCCATCACATATTACTCCTGGAACACTTGCTGTTACATTATATTCACCAGAACATTTTGCTTTTGTTTTACAACATTTTGGATTACCAGGTTGAAAATCATCTTCCGTATCTGAATTGCCATCACACACGATTCCTGAAACAATTGCTTTTACGTTATATTCACCAGAGCACGTGGTAGACACAGTAGGTGTTGGAGGTTTTAGTGTAACTGTTGGTGATTTTGATGATGTGTCTTTAGATGAACCCTTTATTGGCGTAGGTGATGCTTTAGGTATGGTAGCTGCTCTGCTACGAACATCTTGTTGGTCGGTCTGAACTTTGTTGATAATAACAAAAGAAGAGATTGCTACAACGGCCAAAACAACCATTGGGATGATCTGAATAAATCCTTTATTTATTGCGGTAATTCTACGTCTAATCAATTTTTTAGATGCGCATCTCGTTTCCAAACCCCAAAGCAGACGCTCACGCGCTTCCTTATATATTAATAACTATGAGGGTTGTGAAATATCTTTGTCAAGGGGTTGACAACAAGTAGCAAAGTATGCAACGCTAAAAGCGTATGAAGAAAAAAGTCGTTCGCCGCAAGCAAGCTGCGCGACCAGTTCGAAGAGGTGAGAAGAAAAATTTTCTTCTTCTTCTGAAAAGCTGGATGTTTGTCGTTATGGTAGCCTTGATGCTTGGCATCGGAGCTATCGTTGGGTCTTTCATAAGCACCCAAATGGATGCGACAAATGGAACAGTTGCTGGCGTTTCCATCGAAGTTGAATAATAGTCTCCTCTATTTATCATGCTGTCCGCCAATAAGCGGATCAGTATTTTTTTTGTGGACCTGACCGGAGTCGAACCGGTGATCTCCGCAATGCGAATGCGGCGCATTACCAACTGTGCTACAGGCCCAAAAAATAACTTGTGGACCCGAGGGGAATTGAACCCCTTTCTACTCCGTGCCACGGAGTCGTTCTACCGGTATACTACGGGCCCGGTGAAATCAAGTATACTAGCCTCACTATTAGCAATCAATAGAGATTAACTGCTAGCAATAGTGTAAGATTGATTGCTATTTCAGATACGACCGCGGGTCGACGACTGCTCCATTTTTCCGGACTTCAAAATGTAAATGCGTTCCTGTTGACCTTCCTGTAGAACCCATTTTTCCAATAATTTGTCCCTTGGTTACTTTGTCTCCCGGTTTTACATATATTGCTTGCATATGTCCGTATAACGTAACAATCCCTCCTCCGTGATCAATCATCACATGATCACCATATCCCCACTTCGAATACTCAGCTAAAATGACTATTCCATTATCAGCAGCGGCTATTCCCGGAGCTGCTGGACTCGCTATATCAAGAGCATTATGATACCACGATGGATATTGGGTGACTACACCACTAGTGGGCCAAGCAAGTTGACCCGTACCTCCTGCAAACACTGATGGGGTAAATTTATATGTTGCAACTGGAGCTATTGGCGGCATACCATCTGGCACAACAAGGGTTTGACCAATATTCAAAGCAAATGTTTCGATATCTGAAAAGTCGTTAAACGGGAAGTTAACAATTTTTTGTGCCTCTGTACGATATTTTTTTGCAATCGTATAAATCGTATCCCCTTCCCGTACTTTATACACAATACCCGTCACTGGTGGGATTTTTAATTCTTGATCAATTGACAGCGCATCACCCTTCATGTCATTTGCCCATTTGATGGTATCAACGGAAATTCCAAATTGATCCGCGATTTTTTTCAGAGTATCCCCTTTTTGTACTGCATAGACAATAACTTGATCTCTTGGTTTATCAGACACTTGTGTGTCAACTCCAATGCTTGGATCGAGAGTGACAGCAACAGCTGATGGAGGAGTAAAATCAGCAAGTGTTTGCGGAATTGCTCCGGGATAAGAACTTGCAAGTATGGGTGCGCTCGCTGCTCCAAAAATAGCTAGAAGGATGAGAGAAATATGTAAAAATGGCCATTGATACGTTCCTCTACGGGCCATGAGGATATCAACAAAAATATCTTTTTTTGACTCGAACACTTTTCCGAATCGTACCGCGTGTCGTTCCAGATAAAACCACCATCCTCGACTCCACTCGCGCGCATCTCGTAAAATTTCTTTAAATATATGTTTCATACAATATATGTAGGGTAACAAAAATTATTCACTTGCGCAAATTGTGATGTTTAAATATGTTAAAAAGTAAATACAATCAAATTATATTAGCTAATATATAAATATATAATAAGATATCAAAGTATTATTAATGATATATTAACTGATCTACTATGAAAATTTATCCTGCAGTTTTTCTAATCTATTCACTATTTTTATTAAGCAAAATTAAATCACTTAATAATGATTTATTCATTCCACCATTCTTATTATGGGATATAGATTCATTGTTGTATCAAAAAAATCGTTCTTTCAACTATTTTACTTCAAAGAAAAAGAAACTGCATGAATTTTGGCTATATAACAGTACATACTAGTATCATTATATAATAACTGACCAAATATATCCTATAATTAACACCTTATTTCCCACAAAATACTACCCCATAGTTTAGCCTCGAATGAATATTTGTTGTTGAGGCTATTTGACATTCAGCACCATCCCCGATGTAATACTAGTATGACCAAAATCTTTACTTCAAAAACCCACCCAAATACCTCAACTTTTCTCCGCACAGGCATACACACTAACAATGGTCACTCATTACACGTTTCACACAAAGAGATATGAAAATGTTACCAACTCCATCACAGTTCACTATAGGTCAGGTCGCAAAACTTCTTTCTTTATCAAAAAATACTATTCGCAATTGGATAAAGGTTGGGAAACTAGAGGCAACAATTGATGTAAATGGGATTCATCTTATTTCTCAAAAAGCAATTGATGTTATCAAAACAAAACAAAGTATATCAACAGATTCAAATTTTGAATCCTTAAATAACTCAAAAGATATCAAAATACCTCAACGTCCTTTATCTCTTAGCGAAGCGGCTCACATGTTAAAAATATCAAAAAACACGCTTCTTCGATGGGAAAAGGCAGGTCTTATTTATAGTGCGAGGACCAATGGAAACGCTAGACGATATTATCCTGATGATTTACTCGCTATCACAAAATCTCGCACTCCCTATCAACGAATGCCGACTTTACCTCAATCTCGTCCAAAGGACGATCAGCCTTTGGCTGAAAAGGCCGAACATGAATTACCAGGAGACCCAACATTTTCAGAATTACACACGACACCTTCTGAACTTGAAGATCTATCAAAAGAACCAACATCAGATCTTCCACCACTCCCTGTTTCAACAAATGAAAACATTATTGTAGAACCAATAAAAAATGAATCAAAAGATAGAAAACTGTATCAAAACACACTCCATTTTACTCATGTTTTGAAAAAAACACCGTGGCCAATTATTGCCGCAGTATTTCTTCTCTTTCTTGGCATCGGAATTGTCGCTACACAAGTGATCGGTGTACAAAATCAACGATCAATAAGTTCAAAAGCGGCTGAAACAAAAAAAACAACGGTATTATCAAAACCAAATCCTACTCCTTCAAATCCTTCGGGGTCAATAGGAATGGTATTGGGTGCAACAGGGCAAACTGGTTCAGCTGGTCCAACGGGAGCAACAGGGGCAAGTGGTGCTATTGGTCCACAAGGCGCAACAGGAACAACTGGTTCAGCTGGTCCAACGGGAGCAAGTGGTGTTGCTGGTTCAACCGGCGCATCTGGAGCAGCAGGAACAACTGGAGCAACTGGAGGAGTTGGTGCAACTGGAGGTATTGGTGTAAATGGAACTACAGGATCAAGTGGTCCAACAGGAGCAACAGGGGCAACAGGAACAATGGGTCCAACGGGAGCAACCGGAGCAACCGGGGCAACTGGTATTGCAGGTCCAACCGGAGCAACCGGAGCAACTGGAGAAAATGGTGTAAGTGGTCCAACGGGAGCAACCGGAGCAACCGGAGCAACTGGTGAGATTGGTCCAACTGGAATAACTGGCGATCTTGGACCAACAGGAGCTACAGGATCAACTGGCGCAACTGGAGCTACAGGCGCAACTGGAGAAAATGGTGCAAGCGGCCCGACTGGAGCAACTGGAGCTACAGGCGCAACAGGGGCTACTGGTGCAACGGGGAATGTCGGACGGAGTGGTCCAACAGGCGCAACAGGCGCAACAGGGGCTACCGGCGCAACAGGGGCTACTGGTAGTGTGGGTTATGCTGGTCCAACAGGCGCAACAGGCGCAACAGGGGCTACCGGCGCAACAGGAACAGGAGGAACAAATGGCCCAACTGGAGTATTAGGACCAACAGGATCAACTGGCGCAACAGGTGCAACAGGAATATACGGTGCCACTGGAACATCCGGAGAACAAGGTCCAACTGGGTCAACTGGCGCAACAGGTGCAACTGGCTTTGTTGGCCCAACTGGTGCAACAGGTGCAACTGGAGCAACTGGAGAAATTGGACCAACAGGAGCAACCGGTGATAATGGCCCAACTGGCGCAACAGGTGCAACTGGAGCAACTGGAGAAATTGGACCAACAGGATCAACTGGTGACAAAGGACCAACTGGGGCAACTGGAGAACTTGGAATTACTGGTCCAACCGGTGATTTTGGCCCAACAGGAGCAACTGGCGCTACAGGGGCAACAGGAGCTATTGGTGTAACTGGCCCAACAGGTGCAACTGGCGCTACAGGTGCAACTGGAACAATTGGACGGAGTGGCCCAACCGGCGCAACAGGAGCAACTGGAGCCACTGGAGCCACTGGAGCCACTGGTGAAAATGGTGTTAGTGGACCAACAGGAGCAACCGGCGCAACAGGAGCAACCGGCGCAACAGGAGCAACAGGAGCAACTGGCGTTGATGGTATAGGTGGTCCAACAGGTGCCACAGGAGCTACCGGAGCAACTGGCGTTGCTGGACCAACGGGTGAAATGGGCATGGGAGGAATTAATGGTACACCAGTACTCGGAATTTTGGATAATCTTATTTTTCCTTATCCAGTAGTCAATCGCAGCATTGCACTCGGAAGTACAACATTTGATCCATCTGATAATCCAAGCACAACATCAACCGCAAGTGCGCTTATTCTTCTTGATGGAAATACGGGAGACGTAAAAATATCAAATGGTAACTTTTACGATCTTTCGACATCAGCAGTCAGCGCAACGGGAGTTTGTATTAATACGGTTACTGGACAAGTGGGCCAATGCACATCAGACGTACGCTTAAAAGAAAACATCAATACAATTACGGGGAATGCACTTGATCTTGTTGGTAAACTTCGTCCAGTCACATTTGATTTTATCAAAGGCAACAAAAATGAATCCGGATTTATCGCCCAGGAAGTTCAAACCGTTGTACCAAATCTTGTACGAGAAAATCCTGAAGATGGACTCCTGACATTTTCATCAAGCTCTCTTATTCCCTATATTGTCAAAGCAATCCAAGAAATGACCCAAGTATTTACTCCACAAAAAATTATTTCTCCTTTAGCAAATATTGACAATTTAAGAACAAATATCATCTCTCCCCTTTCTGGTGATTCAGTAAAAGTGCAATTATCCACAGTTGATTCCAACTTTGTTATCACCAATGAATATCATGAACCGGTTGCATCGATATCTGCAGAAGGCGTTGCTTCATTTGAAAATTTAATAGTTCACATGGATGCAACAATTGCTGGAGAACTAACTGTAGACAGTGTTCATTCGAAAGAAGCGCATATAGACAGCACATTATACGCGTCACGAATTGTCACAAGTTTTGGCGATATTGAAGAAAGAATCGCTTCTATTTCCTCACTTATTGCAAATATTGCAACGACATCAGGTGTGCTTTCAGAAGCAACAGAAAGCGCGATAGCTGAAATAATTACTCCGCCAACAGTGGATTTAAATCCTGAATTACCCGCAACCACCGCTGCGTTCTTAGCAAAATTATTTGAGAATCAAACTGATCAGAATCATATTGATCTTTCAGGACGAAATCTTACACTTGATACAGTTCTTCTTAATAATAATCTCTCAGTTCTTGGTGGCGCAGTCTTGGGTGAAACCATGATTGCAGGATCACTCATGGTCGATGGAACCATCCGAATCACCAGTGACGGAATTCAAACCGCAGGAGAACCGCTTTATTTACAAAAGCTTCAACTTGCCAATCTAGATATTATGGGTGGTTCAATTGTAATTAACACCTCTGGAGATGCGCTGTTTACTAAAAACGTAAAAATTCAAGGAATTCTTGGAATTGATACTGTGCAGCCACTTGAAACACATGATATTACCTTTGATCTTGCCCAAGTTCCACTTCAAGAGTCAACTGATTCTGCTACTCCGAGTGCATTTGGAAAGCTTATTGTAAAAGGGAGTGATGGCATAGCAGTAGCAACTTTTTCTCCTGATGGGTCAGCAAGTATAAGTGGAACGCTAACAGCAAAAGAGCTCGCTTCAGAAAAATTTACTGTAGAAGTAGATAAAAGTGCAACGAATTCAGCTCAAACTGCATCAGTTGGAGAATCAATGATTGAGAAAGGAACGAGTTCAATAACCATTAACACGGACAAGGTTGGGCCAAAATCACTCATCTTTATCACTCCCACCACCCCAACTGATAGAACATTATCTGTTGTAAATAAAGAAGTAGGTTCGTTTACCGTCACCCTCACCTCACCAACTCTCACCGATATTTCCTTTAACTGGTGGGTGATAAATTAGCATTCATTTGTCATCCTGAATTTATTTCAGGATCCAAAATTTTGATATTATCCTAATAATAGAATATATTGTTAATATGGTTGATGAACATACTAAAATTATAGGAAGACTCCATACAATCGCCTCACCCAGAGGACTAAACGTCTATAACCCTTTTTTTAATGAAGCAAAAATTAATGCACTGTATCTCTTATTTTTTAATCCAGACCCAAAGCCATTAGTTGAAGGACTGAAACAATTAAATTTGACGGGAGCAATTACAGCTGGTTTTGAATCAGATTCACGCTTACCTTTATTGCTTGATGAATTAGATGATGTAACAAAATATGTTGGAAAAGTTGGATTCATAAAAAATAGCAATGGCATACTAAAAGGATACACTCAATCAGGTGATGGAATGCTCAAAACGATTGAAAAAACAGGTAATATAGCTAATAAAAAAATTGTTATTGTAGGCGCGGGTAATGTTACTAAGGCTTTACTTTATAAAATATCAAAATATTCCCATCAGCCAAAAGAGGTTGAGTTATATAATCGAACAATTGATAAAGCAGAAAAATTAAAAAGTGATTTTGTGTTTGTTAAGAAGGTTTCTTTACTTGATAAACTAGTTGAAGCTGAAGGTGATATTCTAGTTAATCTTACAAAAATGGGTGGAAGTGAGCCAGATACCATTTTTAATGAAAAACTGGTTGGTAATTTTAATTCGATAGTTGATGTAACTTTCGAAACTGAGAACACCAATTTAATTCAATTAGCCAAGAAACTCAACAAAAATTATGCCACCGGATGGGACATGTTTACTTATCAAGGTTTAGTAATTATGGAAACTCTTCTAGAAACTTCAATTGATGCCAACTTACTAAAAAAACATGTAGCCGCAGGACTTTCAGAAGTTGTTAAGTAGAGATGCTGAAATGAATTCAGCATGACAAGAGCGTTATCCCTGACTTAAACTTTCTAAAAACTCTTCATTGGTTTTGGTTTTGCCGAGTCGATCAATCATCATGACAGTTTGCTCATCATCACCAAGTAAGGTGATCATATGCCGAAGTGTAATAATGCGCTTCATCGCCTCTTCTCCGAGCATGAGCTCATCATGACGCGTGCCTGACCCCGCGATATCTATTGCGGGGAATACGCGTCGTTCCTGGAGTTTCCGTGAAAGATGCAACTCCATATTGCCAGTTCCCTTAAATTCTTCATAAATAAGGTCATCCATGCGGCTTCCGGTATCTACAAGCGCAGTGCCAATGACGGTAAGAGACCCGTTTGTTGATTTTCCACTATCTGCTGCTGCCTCAATACAACGCGCAGCTCCAAGGAATTTTTTTGCAGGAAACAGTGCTGCCGGATCAAATCCTCCAGATAATGTTCTTCCTGATGGATTCACAACAAGATTATATGCTCTTGCAAGCCTTGTGATTGAATCCAAAAGCACAACGACGTCTTTTCCCATTTCAACCAACCGTTTTGCCCGATCTAAGGCAATTTCAGCAACTCTTGTTTGTGCTTGTGGTGATTCATCAAAATTACTTGCCAATACTTCTCCTTTGATGCTTCTGGTCAAATCCGTTACTTCTTCTGGTCGTTCACCGATAAGTGCTGCCATGAGATGTACGTTTGGATAGTTAGCAGTCACTCCAGCAGCTATTTCTTTCAAAATCGTTGTTTTTCCTGCTTTTGGCGGAGAAACAATAAGTCCCCGTTGACCAAAGCCGATGGGACAAAGAAGATCCATGATTCTCGTTGAAAGCGGTTGTTGCCCTGTTTCAAGGCGTAAAAGTGTATTGGGATAAATTGGCGTGAGATCATCAAATCGAGGTCGATTTACCATTTCCTCAGCAACCACTTCATTTATTTTTTCAACTTTCAAAAGTCCCCAGTACCGTTCGTTTTCTTTTGGCTGTCTGGCTTGTCCTTCTACTTCATCGCCGTTTCGAAGTAAGAAACGTCTTATTTGTGATTGGGAAATATACACATCTTTGTCGCTTGGAGTAAACTTCGGACGCAAAAATCCATGTCCTTCTGGAGTAAGATCTAAAACTCCCTTGACTGTTTCAGTTGGAACATTGATATCAACCGTAAACCCAGCCCCATCGGGAGCGGGAACAAAATCCCGTTGAACAGGTCTATTATACCCACCTTGATATCCTCGAGACTGATACCCTTGTTGCTGATATCCGCCTTGATTTCCGTACGAACGAAGGGCTCCCATTGGCCTGTCATATCTTCCTCCACCACGATTGTATTGTTGTGGTCGATACCCGCCTGGAGCTGTTGATCGATAGACTGGCTGCGGAGTCGTAGTTGATGTGGTAGGGGCCACTACTTGTTCAATAGAGATCTCAGGAACAACTGTCGTTTCCTTTGAAGGAACAACTGGTGCCTCAGAACCTGGTCCACCAATGAGATCATCGATAGATAATCCTTGTTTTGGGACTTCAACTGGTTCCGGTGTTTTGGATTCTTTTAGTTCTTTTGGGACTTTCACTTCTTCAGTTTTTTTCTTAGAAGTTGTTTTTTTTACAGAGGCTTTGTAGGCCATAATATAGGAAGTCGTGTGCTTCAGACGGTGAAAACGGAAGTTTTAGATCGTTTTACGTATCAGCAACAACGCTTTTTGGAAATTTAGATTAATACATACAGCAAATTCGTCACTTGTTTAGGAATTTTCTTGGAAATTACATTTCTTACAAGAGGAATCAACTAACCAAGGCGTATTTAACCATGTTTTACATACTCTGTCAAGAGTTGATACACCATCATACCTTTTGACTTTTATTCATTATTATTGTATATATTACCTATTCTGCTCATTCTGCCAACCATTTCTCTTATCAATTGCGATAAATAAGAAATGTTTTGCTCTTTACCAAACGAGGGAACATGAATGGTTAGGAATTCATTGTAGATTAATTAGTTAATTTATAACGAGTTCCTAATCATTCAATTAGGATAATGGAGGCGCCGTGTTAAATAAAATCGTAAAACAAATAAAAGAAATACCTATCGGGGGATTCATCGTTCTTCTTATCCTGGGAGGATTTATTGTTCTTCTGCTCGTTGAAAGTGTTTTAATAGGATTCTGGCCAACCGTTCTTGGCATAATCTTAATCTCTCTTGGAATCATCGGTTTATTCAGCCGAATTCTGAGGAATGCTTACAGATTAAAATGAACACTTTCGACTCCCTAAGGGGTGTGCAGACCATCGCACACCCACTGGGTTTTTCTTTGTTCTTCTTTGTTCCCTCGTTTGTCTTTATTTCACTTCATAAACAGTGGTTGTTCCCGACTGAAACGCAACGCGGCCGAGCTGGAGAAACTTTTCCTCTTGTAAATTTGCGTATTTCTCGCGTTCCTGCTTGCCAACAATAATATAGCGGACATGGTATTTTTCAAGTATCAACCGCACATCTTGAACATCTGTTGATTCATAAATCATTCGCACGTCTTCCTGCCGAGGAGACACGATATCGTAGCTTCCTCGCCATAACCACTGATGTACCGCCCATCCAGTGATCGTTGGAAGCCCGGTAAAGGAAGAAATGTGGTTGTAATCAGTATAGCTATCCCCCGCAGCCTCGACGATGACCGCATCCTTAGATTGACTATTCAGCCATTCAATCGCAGCGCTACTATCTGGCAGTTCTTTTTCTAACCATCCAAGTCCGTAGATTCCTTCATATTTTTTCAGTTCTCCAAAGTATGAACGGATCGAAAATATGGGAAATATCGATACAAGAAACACTTGGGGAACAAAAAGAAAAATAATGACTGCTCTAAGAATTCGTTGTGATTTATCCTTCATGAAAAAAACAACGTGCGTTATCACAAATCCGGAAATAACCGACCACCAGATAAATGCCTGGTAACCGAGTTTGAACATGGTATTGCTACGAAAATGCGCGGGGTAAATATCTTTGACGTACAGAAATTCAGGGAAAATAATAAGTGCAATTCCTACAATATAGAACACTTTTAGTGTTCGTTGGATTGGACTATTCTGATCGTCTTTTTTCCATAATTTCTTTACAAATAGCCAAGCGCCACTGAACCAAAAAAATCCCCACAAAAGCCACATCATCCACAATGGTGAGCGTTGACACTTTTCCACTTCTTCAAAGATAAAGGGGCCAATCTTGGAATCCGCTAAAAACGCAGGTGGACAATTAACGCCAATGCCTGTGGCGAATGAATTAAAGTAAAACAGAAATGGAAGAGCGGTTGCTAGTGCAACTAGCGCGACATATCCGATTGGATATATGAAATTCCACCACTGTGTTTTCCATTTTTTTCTGTTTGGAAGAATCATAAATACAAACCACCCAACGGCAAATAACAGTCCGTAGATAGGGCCGTCAAGTGCATTAGTCATAAGAAGAACTCCGAGGAGAAAACCATAAAACACCATGTGAGATATTCGTTTTATAACTTCTGAAGTAAACATATAGAGAAGCAGTGCGATAGCAAGTAACACAAATGGAAGAGAGAGTACATGACCATGCACATCAGATACAACAAACGAGTAACTGGGAAATTCATGAATGGTAAAGGGAATAAACCGAGTTGCATTGGCGTACCAGTACATCTGCATTCCTTCTCCAACTCTCGATAAAAATTCGGAAAACGACCATAGGAGCGTCCAAAACGGTTTCACATCTTCTCCAGTATATCCTTTGGTAAATGCGTAAAGCGTTTGCATGTTACCAGCAAGAGTGACAAGAAATGACGTAAGCACACCGCTTACTATGGCAATAAACCATGAAGCGACCTTTTTTAAACGAATAATCTGGACGCCTATAGAAAAACTCATGGTCGCTGTAAGAGCAAACAGTGTGGCGAGCATGAGGTTAAAAGTATATGCAAGGGAGATTCCTGATACTTTTGTCAACACCGCAGTAACGAGATGTCCAAAATAGTAATAATTGATGTATCCCCCAGCCCACCACATATCCATGGCCGGAAAATACTGAGTATTGAGAATAGATTGCATAAATCCGTAATCCATGAATTTTTCAAGTCCGCGAATTGATGGCTCATGCGCTTTCACCCAGCTCCACAAAAGAAGAAGAAAGAAAAAACACAATTCTTCCATTCCTATGACATTGGCCCAATATAGTAATCGTTTCTTATTCTGAATAATTGCTTGCTTACTTGAATGAAAAAATACCGGTGCAATACCAACAAAAAACACAATTCCCATCACAAAAAATACGGTCTGCTGGGTAAATGGAGCAATATGAAGCGTCCCCAAAATATATATTATGTAGGAAACAACCGCAAATCCGACTGCTTTTGCAAAAAAGTATCCCCGATCAAACCATGTAGGAAATAGTCGTTTGGTTAGTGGAAATGCGCACGCGCCAACAAGAAAAAGAATGCTCCACCATTGAAGAACAATAAATAAATCATCGAACCACATACGAAACAAAGTATAAACGATACAAGAGGAAGTATAAAGAGATAAAACGAATGATTAATTGACTTGTTGAGGAAATTTTCCGTGAGCAGCATCAATAATTGTTTGCGCCCATTGCTCAATATTCCGCTCTTCAGCTTCTTTCGTTACCCATGCATTCGCCGGTCCTGCCAAGATATTTCCTTTGTATTTATTAAACATCCCCCCACCATTTTCTTCAAAGGCATATCCAAATATCTTATGGTGCTTCACCATATTAACGAGTAAATCATGATTATAGATATTATGTACAATACCAATAAACATCGCACTTGGTTGTATCATGGAAAGAACCTTATCGCTAAGTATCCCTTGTGTATGTATGTTTTGACTCATCGCTGGAACAATCACATCTGAGGTTTTTATTAATTTAGGAAGTGACACATATACAAAACGTTGATCTCGGCTCTTGCGTGACCAGTATTGCACATTCATACCAATACCTTTTGCTATTTCAGCAATCCTTGTTCCAATATGACCAAGCCCAATAATACCAATGGTTTTCCCAACTAGTTCAATTCCTTGTTGTGTCACACATTCCTCTTTCCAATTGTTTTGCGCTATGATTGGTACACGGCGAGCAAGATTAAACACAAGCATCATTGCCCACTCTGCGACAGCTTCCGTTGACCAATGACGTAAATTTATTACAGGAATACTTTTCATTGCTGCACGTTTTGTATCAATCCAGCTAAACGATGTTGTTTGGAGACAAATCGCTTTCACGTGTGGAATGGTAAAAAGCTCGTTTGGCGCTTTCCAATAGCAAAAATCCGGATCAAGAGCGATAACACAAGGTTCTACTCCTTTCCATAAAGGAGAAAGTGACTGAATCGAATCTGGTTTTGAAAAAACCATAACATTCCCAACGTCCCGTAGCTTTGCTTGAATCTGTTTTGAGGCTAATCGATTATAATTTGGGCTGAGTATAAATATATTCATAAGCATCGTCATAATTTGTGGACATATGACTGCTAAAGGATATAACTACCTTTGACTTTTGTAAAAATGTTGTCCATAATGGTAGACATGAATATTCAAACAACATTAGAACAATTTGGACTAAGTAAAAAAGAAGCTCAAGTTTTTATTACACTCAATAAACATGGTTCAATAACTGTTCTTGAACTTTCCCGACATCTTCAAATTAAACGCACCAGTCTATATCGAATACTTGAGGAATTAATAAGAAAAGGCATCGTTGAGACACAAGTTGATGCGAAAACCACCTATTACACGGCAAGCGGGTCAAAACAATTTGAAAGTTTAGTAGTTGAGCAGGAATCAAAAACAAAACTTCTTCAACAGGCATTTCAGGAATTAACGGTCAACCTTCCTCTTACGACTACACAAAACCAAAAAGAAACTTCTGTCCGATTTTTTCGTAAACAATTGGGGTTAAAACAAATGGAATGGCGGATGATTGAAGCATCAAAAAATAAAGAACTTCTTATAATAGGCACAAATCAATGGTATAAAACTCTTGGATTCGATTTCGCTGAAACTATTCGTGAAGCAATTGTTGAAAACAATATTATCATCTATGAACTGATTAAACATGAAGACGCGGAAGATGTACTTAATCCAAACGGAACAACAACGTGGACCTCTAATAAAGAGTATGTCATTCATCATTTTCGACATCGTGAATTACCACATCAAGTACTTCAGCTCACACAAGACTTTTATGTTTTTGGGGATGCTATTCAATTCCACGGATATCAAGAAGAAGACGTGATGGGAATCGAAATCCAAAGCAGAGACTTTGCGCAGATGTTTCGACAAATCTTTTGGCACTATTGGAACCATGCTACAGTAATTGATAAATTCGGGTCAAAGATAAAAATGAGTAACAAATAAATAGTAATCTATTACGATTCAGTAGAATCTTCACTTGACAAATCGCAGAATTTTGCAACATACTGATGATAGCTGTTATTTTTTATGCCTAAAACCGTAGACACTGTCCCCCAACCACCACTTCTGATTAAACAGAAACAAACTCTCCTTGTTATTGCTATTCTTTTGGTTCTTCTTCCTATATCAATATGGGCGGTAAATCAAATGACAGCAAAACCACCAAAGGCAGCGAATCTTCCTCTTGGAAGTGTCCGTATTAATCCAGAACAAATTGTCACAGATCTTGGAGGAACAACAATATATTTATCTGCTCTTGCCTATGACACTGGCGGCTCCCCTATCTCATCAGGCATTTCCTACCAATGGGGCTTTAGTACGACAAATTCTATTGGCGTATTTACACCAAACGGCACAACGAATCTTGCGTCGTTTAAACCATCACAAACCATAAAGGGCCGTGGTGACATCTGGGTAAAAGCGTTTGGGGTAAATGGCCAAACCGCAACAAAATCTATCCCTGTATATGTTGGTGTCGTACCAGAAATAACGCTTCTTGATAGTGTTCGGATTAATCCAGAAAAAATTGATACAGTAAGAAATGCTCCAAGCATTCAACTATCTGCACTTGCATATAAAAATGGGGTTCCTGTATGGGATGGTATTTCTTATGAATGGGGCATTAGCACAATTAACTCCATTGGACAACTAATTTTAAATTCAAATACAAAACTTGCATCGTTTGAACCGTCTCATATGGCAACTGGTTCGGGTGATATTTGGGTGCGGGCAAGTGATGAAAGTGGACATATTGCAATTCGTTCAATACCCGTTATTGTTGGATACCCAATTATCTCTCCTACTCCAACGCCAAACCCGATACCAGTACATTCTATCAAAGTGCTTCAACCAAATGGGAATGAAACACTCATAGAAGGACAAAAATATACTGTCACATGGGATATGAGTAATGTTGTCGCAGCTGAAGTATATCTCACAACCGATACTAATTATGTAATAACTAAATTACCTCTCGTATCTCCGTATTCAAACACCTCACTCACATGGTACGTTTCAAGATATGGATATACAATCCCAAAATACAAAATCAAATTAGTGGGACACCGAGAAAATTTTCTACCAGATCTCATTGATTATTCAGATAACACTTTTGCTATTATTACACCTACTCCTATTCCAACATCAATACCGCAGCCAACAGCAACACCAATCCCCACTCCTACACCAATTGTTTGTTTACCAGCTGATATAAATCGCGATGGAACTGTTAATATGAACGATAGAAACACATTGTTAACATACTATTTAACAACAGGTCCAATACTAAAACGAACTGATATAAATAATGATGGTGTTGTTGATATAACCGATTATTCAATCCTTGTGGCTAATTTTGGAAAAACAACAGGGGTGTGTCAATAATATGAATAAACGTCAGGGAATCATCTTAGCAAGTCTTTTCCTTTTATTAGGAACCTTGATTCTAGTTATTTTCGCAACACAGAAACCTCAAGAACTGCGTCAAAAAGCAGCTACACCAACAGGTCCTGTAGAATTAATTGTTTCACCTAGCACTTCAATTGTAACCGGAGGAACACCTGCATCAATCAGTTTATCAGTAAACATACCGACACAAACAAACATAGATGGATTTCAAATTATTGCAAACTTAAGTGGAAATATCCCGATGCTCAATTACGAACAACCCACTCTTCCGGGAATGACACTTCTCAAATATGGTCTAACTGGAACATCTGACACCAAACAACTCTCCATTGTTTATATTTCTGATGATCCATTAAAACCGTATATTGGACAGGGTCTTATATCACTTGGAAAAATCAAATTTCCAGCTCCAACCAGCGGATCATTAACACTAAGCTTTAATACAACACTCACAAAAATTGCAGAAAACCAGACAACAAAAGATATTGTCCGTGTTCCATCACCCATCACTTATACCTTTGTTCCTCCAACGGTAAAAGTTCTATTTCCAAATGGCGGAGAAATTCTTAGTTCCGGACAATTTGAGCGGATTAACTGGGATATGTCAGAAGGTCTCCAATATGTAAATATCTATCTT
>Ga0209727_1001037_pt1 | contig 25453 bp, 48 predicted proteins | sample RifGroC1_FD_183995 | JGI IMG/M metagenome (GOLD analysis project Ga0209727, IMG submission 183995) | Groundwater microbial communities from Rifle, Colorado, USA - Groundwater C1 (SPAdes) (version 2) | ecosystem: Environmental > Aquatic > Deep subsurface > Groundwater | place: Rifle, Colorado...
GAGGGTCTGCGTTTTTTTGTTATAATTCCATTGGCAACTTTGGTATAGCATCCTTCAGAATCTAAATGATAACCATTAGAATTTCCCTCGATTGTTGCAATATCGCCCTTCGAATCAATATACCAGACAAGTGCAATGGTGTGGAATCCAGAATTTGCCAATGATGAACGTGCGAATCCCACAGCTCCCGGAGCCGGAATCTTATCAACACGGATTCCGAGTTTTTTTGCTTTGGCAATATATTCAGTTGAAGAAACACAATTACGACAATTTATGAAAGGATTTACTTTTCCTGTAAATGGAAATGCAATATTATCAATCAAAATAGCGGTTGCGGCACAATATGCAGGATTGCCACCAGGAGGACGAAAAACAGGAGAGGAAAAATTCTTTTCAATTGAACCGATAATATTAGTTATACACTGCCCTGTATGCTTTGAAGGATTGATAGCAGAGCAATTCGACAATAAAAGATTTTCAGCTACTTTTATTCTTGCTAATCCCGTTTGTGTCGTTTTCAGTTCCATAATCAAATCGAACAATTATTATTAATTTTAAAATTATCTGATTCTATGAATTTTTTCTTTTGTTCATCATCGCCTTGACGGAAAGTATCATAATGAATAGGAATAGATTGTTTACAATTCAATTCTTTATTCATTTCCTGAGCTTCCCTGCTATTGAGATGAATAGGATTCATCAAATATTCAGGAGAATCAGGAGAAATCGGTAATAAACAATAATCAAAATTATTATATTTATCTTTTAATAATTTAATGAAAGTTCCATAAGCCGTATCACCTGCAAAATAAATTGTTCCTGACTTTCCTTTAATTACATATCCTCCCCAAAGGGTTTGATTATAATGCAATAATCTACCTGAATAATGTTGTGCGGGAACAAAAATATATTCAATTTCATTGATATAATTTTCCCACCATTCCATTTCCTGTACATTAGTAATCCCAAGTGAATTCAATAATCGTTTATTTCCTTTTGGTACTAAAAATTGAGGATGAAATTTTTTATTTAATGCTAATAATGTATTCCTATCAAAATGGTCGCAATGATTATGACTAATAAGGACAACATCAATTTGGGGTAAATCCTCAAACTTTATACATGGTTCTTTATATCTTGGCTTATAGCTACAAGCAAGCTTCGAGTAGTTCGGGTCCGTAATAATATTTTTCCCATCTAATTGAATTAAAACAGTCGAATGTCCGATCGGAATAATTTTTAAATTATTCGATGCTTCAGGAACAATCGGAGTAACAGGAATTTTCTCATAATGTTTCATATTGAAAATTCTCTTGATATTCCATATAAATAAATCAATACTCGGAAGAACTTCTGATTTATCAATATTCTGATAAATTGCAGTATTCCGTCTATAAACATCAAGAAGATAAAATCCTGTTAATGTAATCCCGGTAACAAATAATATTTTTTCAAATAATTTCATTTAAAAATCAAATATAAAATTCCTACCAAACCAATTCCTACTAATATTTCCTGTTTTGAATACCGTACTCCATATTGTGCATAATTTGCAAATTGTTCACAATTATTTGTAAGCCAATTATGCGGTTTACCAAGTTCCTGCTTTGCTCTTTCAATTACTTTTTGCCTTCCATCATCATTCCCGTTAAATTTCCTTACTTTAATAATTTTAGGATATTTACTCCGAAAAAAGTCTATAGTTGATTGAACAACTCCATTTTCAATAGTATTTTCAAATAAATATTCTACCCCATTTTCGATGTAATAAATTCCATAATGAACACAAAAAATACTTCTTCTGCAATGTACCTCGACTGCATCGGCAATCTGCAAATTATATTTTTCGGCAAATGTCATAATCAAACCCCCAGGGTAAATCCATCCTTGCTCGTTTGCTCGGCAATTTCCTTCTTTTTGTCAACTTCCTTCTTCTTTTTGAATCCGAATAAAAGAGCTGCCACAGAAGCAATCGTTCCTGAGCTAATCAATAATATTTTTTTTGCTTTTTTCATAATCGCAAAATTACACTTTTTTCTAATAAGAAGGCTTCGATTCTCCCCCAGTTGCAGTGGAAGGGTCAAGAACCTTTTTTACTGCTTCTGTAATCGGGGAAGAAGTATTCAATTGTGTAGGACAAGCCTTTTCGTCCTGTTTTTTTTGATAATACATTCCTGCACCTGCTCCAACAGCCACACCAATTAATAATGATAATATTTTCATAAAACACCTGATTAAATAATTAAAAAATAACAATTAAAAATTTATTAAAAAAACATTTTTCCTATAACATAAATTAATATTTTCAAACTATAAATCACTACAAAAATAACTCCGGCTACAATAATAAATCCTAATAAATATCGTATTTTAAGATATTTTCTAATTTTAGCAAATGTGCCATTCTCTTTCCATTGATTCAATGTTGTTGCTATTAAATTCCAAAGTAAATCCATGTTATTTCTCCAATAGATTTTATCTTTTCCATGTGTTAAATACATTTCCGAACCAATCCCATGCGGCTTCCAAAGGACCAACGGGACTTCCTGAACGATATTTCCCCTGACTCCACTCCTTACCCGTTGCCTTATATCCCTGAATCCCCTGTATTTCAGCTTCTTTTTGCTTTTTTCTCAGATACAAGCCTAAAATAACGGACAATCCTATTGCACTCAAGCCGATAACCATTGTCTTTTTTTCTTTCTTGTCCATAACCACTTTTAATAATTAACAATTAATAATTAACAATTAATTTTCAATAAATTTTCAATAATTTAATTTAAAACTCAACACTTAACACTCAACACTTATCTTATGTATTTTTTATAAACAAATACGGAAGAAACACCAACAATTCCCCCCATCAATAAAAACAGCACGGATTCAGGGATTTTTGACGTAAAAAATTCATTTATTGAATTTAATCCGAATCCGATTGCAGGATTATTATTACATCCGCAACAAGCCGGTTCACCTTCATATTCCCAGTGCCAGCACTCATTCGTATAATTCACAAAACCGAAATTTATAGCATTGATTTTAAGCCAGTCAAATGCTTTTGAGTTGCAATTACTAAAAAGTGGCTGAATATCAATTGTACGTCCCCAGCCATGGTTTGAAGAACCGGGACAAGCCATCAAACTTCTATCAGTTTTTAAATTTTTTCCCTTATAAACACATACATCCGGTGAACTTTTGCCTGATGCCATCCTTTCTAATATTTTTTCGGCCTGATAATCGGGACTTCTATAAGCACTCGTAAGCCACATATTGATTCCGGCATTCGAGGCAGCTTTTTTCATTCGTTTCCAGGCATCAGCGGCAGGTGCGATAAGCAAATATTTCCCTTCGGCACTAACCAAGCGGTTTTGCTTCAAATCCAACTGGGATTTCTCATTTTTCCAGTTGCAGCGATATTGCTTTGATGCCTCGATATAATTCATGACCAACAATTCATAATTAACAATTCACAATTCATAATTAATTTAAAAACTCAACACTTAACATTTAACACTCAACATTTCTAAAATCCACCCTTACCGGATGATAAAACATATAATTAAATTGCTCATTTTCCTGTAAATTTGCCCAAAATTCATAATCCGATGCATCCCTCATTGTTTCAGGACTGTACCAACGCTTTCCACCGGGAATATTTATATCGTTTATTTTAAAATCATTCAGGCAAGCCAAACTCGCAACTGCCGTTTCATACCAGGCATATTTTCCTTCGGAATATTCTTTGTCGAGCATTTCCAAGCATTTATTAGAATAACGGTGAATTGCACCAAACATGGCACGCTTTTTGTTATTGGAAATAGGGAAATTAAATGTATTCCAGTACCATTCGGGACCTAAATTTTGTAGATAAGTTCCGAGTAAATCGTCATTTCTTGCATCCATTTCCTCGAAAAATTCATTAGAACGATTGCCTTTCCAAACATCCCATTCAAAGCTGTAATAATAATCATAATCCGGTTTTAATTTATAAAACATCAATACTGCATATTCAGGATTGCAATAAATAATTTGCGAAGTTTGCGGAGGCTTGGGAATCATATTTATAATTTCGGGTGTTGCCTTCAGATATGGCAAATTCAGATAATCATTTATATCAAAATTAAAAGCATTATCTAAGCTCAACCGTTCTTTATCCGTGCAATCATAAAGAATAAACAAATCCTTTGCACTGGGGACATATTGCGAATAATTAAGCCTCGCCTGCCCTGTGAAAGAATAAGTTCTAAATAATATGCAATTTTTCATTTTCCATTCCGCAAAGATTTTACAGCTTCTGTCAATGCAACTACATCTTTAGACATTGAATTTTGATTTTCAAAAATTTTATCAATTTTAAAGAAAATTGCTTCAAAATTATGTTTTGTTTCTTTTTTAAATTCATCGAGATTTTCCCCGATATTGCCTACTTTTTCTTCTAAAACTGCCACTTTTTTCTCCATAATAGTAAAATTCTCATTTTTAATGATGCCACTCTCTTTCACATGATTTTGAAATTCCTTCTCAAATTCATTTATATTTTCATTTTTTTCTTTTTTCAATCCTGCAATAATATTATTTTTTTTATTAATTATTCTCCAAATCCAACCGATCATAAGACTGATTACAGTTATCCCAAATAATAATATTGCACCTAATTCTATTGTCATATCTTCAATAATTCATAATCAATTTTAACATTTAACACTCAACATTTAACACTTAAAACTCATTTTTTTTTCATCATCCCACGTCCATATTTCTTTTTAATTCAACATAAGTTACTCCATCCCATAAAAATTCAAATATATCCTTTCTGAAAGCAGTTATGGTTAATGTCGGAGCTGTGGCACCAGCCCATTCTATCGGTGCGAACCATGTAACAAGGCGGCTTCCCGTTACATCCTGTTGCAATATCAGTGTAAATCTTTGCCCGGTTGATAAATTCGATGTAGCCAAAGTCCTGTCGCCTCCTAACTGAACATAATGAACATTACTCGTTGCCATGCTGAATGTGATTGTAGCTCCATCTGTATCAGTTGTATAATTATCAACAATAGCTTTATTTGTTAATTTTTGCGTAGTATCATCCCCGACCAACTTCGTACCACCTGCCGGAAAAACAATTGATATTGTAGTTGAAGCTGTTTGTCCTGTATTACCAATTAATTGCACTTGCTTTGTAGCATCTAATACGCTTTGTATAGTGAAGGAAGTATCCTTAATGGTTATTGCATTAGTATTATCAAGTGTTTTATTCGTCAAAGTATCGGTTGTATTCTTCGCGACAAGCGTATCGGTTGCATCAGGCAAAGTAAGTGTTTTTGCAGTTGTAAAAGCTGTGGCAATCGTTCCCGTTATATTTGTTGTATTACCTGTAACATCAAGAGTAAGTCTCTTTGTTGCATCCGTGTTATCTATAATAAAAGTAGTTGAATCTGATAAGGATTTATTTGTCAAAGTAACCGAAGCTGCATTTTTTGTTGCATCCGAGGTATTGTCAACATTTCCAAGCCCTACATCGCCTTTAACTATTCCCGTTGGTGAATTCACAACCGGACTTGTTAAGGTTTTATTTGTTAAAGTCTGAGTATTCGTAGTGCCTACAATCGCCCCCGTTGCTCCGTGTGTTGCCGTTACTGAGGCATGAGTATCAACTTTCGATTGAGAACCGGCAGTAGATTCCATAGTAATATCTGCATCCTGCAAAGTAATATTTCTTGTATTTGCAGTGGCAATTCCCGAAGCAACAAATTTAGCCTGTTTTGCAATATCCGTACCATCCTGGATTGTCAGATTTGCAGCTTTTATTGTTAAAGTTGTTGTATTATCAAGTGTTTTATTTGTTAAAGTTGCAGTTGCAGCTCTTTCAGTTGCATTTGAAGTATTATCAACATTTCCAAGCCCTACCATTGAAGAAGTAATTCCTCCAACAGTCCCAGTGAATGTTGGTGATGCAATAGGTGCTTTCAATCCAAGGGCAGTATTCAGATCAGTTTGGTTAGATAATGTTCCGGAAATTCCACCCCAAACAATAGCACCTGAAAGAGATTGTAAATCAAGTGTGTTTGTAGTTGTATTCCATGTGAGAACATATCCGTTAGTTTTACTTGCTAAATCCAACGAACCAATATAACCGGCATTTAATGTACTTATATCGAATTTCGTGGTAGAAGAATTATAGACAGGAACCTGCCCTGTTACTAATGAAGTATAACTGACATCAGGCAAATTTACCAATTTTTGAGGAAACCCGCCTCCACCGGTATTCGGGAATTTATGCTCTATCATTATTTTTTAATTCAATACTCAACATTTATTTTATGGAGCCTGTAATTCGAGCCGGTTAGTAGTTCCGTTCCATTTTAATACATAACCGTTTGTTTTATTTGTTAAATCCAACGAACCAATATTGCCTGCATTCAGCGTGCTTATATCGAATTTAGTGGTAGAAGAATTATAAACAGGGACCTGTCCTGAAATTAATGAAGCATCATTAACATCAGGCAAATCCTTTAATTTCTCCACAAAATGCGGAGACGGCATTATTTTATGATTCGTTATATCCATTTATTTTACCACCAGTGCCTTTTTCTTAAATATTTCGTATAATCCCCTGTAATTCTTTTTGGACCCTGCCATATTTTATAATCAATTACTGAGCTGAGCCAGCAATCGTAAATAGCATAATTATTTTTAATTTTATCAATTGCAAGAGTAATCCTTTTTTTTGGTTTTTTCATTCCGAATAAATTATTATATTTTTTTGCAAGTTTACTCTCACAATTGCCGGATTCATTCATGCTTAATTCAAAGGAACTTTCAGGATATTGAATATTCAAATCATAGATTGCCATTTTGACATTTTCAGGTGTCAAGGGGGTATCCCTATATAAAAGATAATAATTTGCTTCGTTGAAATATCCGATTGACATTAATAAAAATACAATTTTCAACATCTGAAACCTCCGATAAATTATTTCAAAGAACAAATATAATCAATGAATAATTAATAATTATTCATTATAATTACTTAGTATTGAAGCCGATTAAACCACGTATCCTGAGCAATCGAGAAAGCGGATGAAAAATATTCCTTTTCACTTTTTTTACTCCCTGCCCTTCACGTGGATTTGAACCTCCGGTATTAAATCCGACACAAATAATCCATCCGGCTTTACCTACTATAATAGTTTTTTCAATATGTCCTGTCCATTTATCAATTACTTTCCAAAAAATTAAATCATTTATTTCAGGCATATAAGCAACTTTTTTACCTCTTTTTTGTGCATCATTGAATATTCCATTTGCCAAAGCAGTCCGTTTAATTGGAATTTCCTTGCGGCTGATTTTTAATGAATCACAGGCAGTTTGGAAACACCAATATTGACCTGCGGCACAATAGGGATATTTCCCTTGGGGATTCAAACCGACAGAAGCAAGGTATTTTTCAATCATTGGACCATCATTATTTCCGGTTAATTCTTTTGTCCCGATTTGGGATATTGCAATATTTTTCGATAAGCATAATAAATCTTTTCGGCATGGTAATTCATATTTTACCTGTGAAAAACAGGCTACCACCATAAATAGCAAGAAAAAAGCTATTATAATATAAATTGCAACATCCTGAAATTTTCTCACGGAGTTACACCCGGATTAATTGAACTACCGAACTGTGCTATATATGTTCCCATCGCCACTAATCCCACTAAAATATGAACTGCAAGAAAAATATAACCTAAATTTTTAGTGTTATCGGAATCATCAGCAGTAAAATCGATTTTGGTGAAAACGAACTGAGCTAATCCTGATAGTCCCAAGGCAAGTGCCTCAAATGATAAAATCACATAAAGTGTTTTTACCAATTCCTGTTGGAAAGCCATTGAATATATTGCAAATAGCAATAATATTGCCCAAAGTGCATGACGGTAAATAAAATTCCATGCTTTCTGTAAAAACGTTGCATCGTCTGCCATATCAAACCTCTGAATATTTTTTAATAAAATTATAAATATCTTGCCTGAATTCACGAGCTGGGGTGCCTTCATTTATTATAGTAAAATCAATAAAATTTAATAAATTTAATAAATCACCCGGAATATTAGTTTTCTTTTCAACCGGAATAATATCATCATTTCTTAATAAATTTTTAGTTTTTATATAATGCCCGATTGAAACCAATAATTTTTGATAATTAACAGGAACAAATTTTGTATAATCAAACCCCTCAAGGAGTGTGATTAACCACAACGGCATATCTTTTGCAAATATTCCCATTACATTCTATCCCCTTCTTCATCGGACATAGTTCCGTCATCAGGTAAATTATCTAATTCTACATTCCAATCCTTTGTTTTTCCCGTAGGAGTTCCCTGTGTAACTGGTTGCTGAGCCGGAGGATTCCCATTTCCATTATTTCCTGGTAAACCAAAATCAGGATTTGGCGGACCTGCCATCAGGGCATTTACCATTGCTGGATTTGCCCCTGCAAATTTTTGAAGAAAGATTCCACCTAATGCCTGTCCAAACGGAGTTTCAAGAAAATTTATCGCCTTTTCACCGATTGCACCAAGTCCATTGGCTTTTTTGGCTTCATCCATTTTATCAGATAAAACATCAAATTTTTCCTGCCATTCACCTGTTTGTGTCTCCATCTTTTTATTGAATTTTTCAGCTTGTTCAGTTTGAGACTTAAATCTTTCAAATTCACCGGTTTTGATTGCAAGCTGATTTTTCAATTCATTGATTCCATCATTTTTTTCACTGATAGTTTTTTCATAATCGCTTGTCAAACCACGAATTTCATCATTCAATCTTGAAATTTCTTTTAATGCTTCTGTCCATTGAGTTTTAAAATATTCCTCATTGGGTGAAGTTGCAGGACGGTTCTGAATTTGCTCATTCATTTTTTCGATAGTTTCTTTCAGGCTAACAATATCACTATCTTTTTGCTTCAGAATCAAATCCTGATTAATTTTCATTTGCTCGATTTGCTCTTTATGATATTCCTTCAGAAGTGCAATAATATCAGAATTATCATCTTTTTTGGGTTCTTCCTTCGGTAAATCACCTAAAGACTGGTGAGCCAAAGGACTACCCTTATCAACATACTTCAGACTGCCATCAGGTTGAAATTCATATAAACTGAAGATTACTTCAGTTGGTAAATTATCAGGATTTTTGCTTAAATATTCCGAAAAATCAGCTGCCTTTTCAAGCAATGCACTTCCCGGAATAATAATGGATTGTGGGGTTCGGGAAAAACTTGGTTGTGTAATTCCGCCATCTTTATTTTTAAATTTAGTGGATTTTTTTTCTGCCCGTACAAATCCAATTTGATACTTTTTAGTTTTATCAAAATTATTTTTGACCATGATTAACCTCTATTTAATAATAAACTTTTTATAAACATACAATAAAATAATTCCTACACCTCCACCGATAAAAAATACTGCATAATTCGGTAAAATATTAAATGCAATTCCTTTAAATAATGACTTACTGCCGAATACCTCCTTACTTAAAGCAATAAAATCGGTAGAGTTATAAAATTTATTTACTGTATCATAATATGCCAATCCCTGCGAAAATAACTTGTATTTTTCATTATATCCTCCGAGATGGTAAGCTATGACTGACTTTCGCCAGTCTTTGTAATAAGCGAATTGGTATGCAAGATATGCCAAACCAATTTTAACATTATATTCAGGGTCGAACATTTTTTCAACCGGAGCCACAGGGATTTTAAGAATTTTTTCCTCGATTCCTTTCTTAGTTCCCTCCAAAACCTGCATTAATCCTCTTGCTGTAGAAGTTTGATTTTGTGCTTCAGTATTAAATGAACGGCTTTCGGTTTTTGCAACTGCAAATCCCCAGTTAGTCAATTCAATAGCATTGATTCCTGAAAATTTCGGATAATTCTTAATTAACCAATCGGAAGTTTTTGCTAAAATATTGTAAATTTGTTGTGGGGATAAAAGCATAGCCATCTCCCTAATTATGTGCAATAATTAAACGGCAATACAAGGGAAATCTCCGCACCCGGTTTGTCGCACCATCAGGAACATAATTTGCACAAAAAGCATAAATCCGCAAATCATCTATGCCGCTTTCAAAGAAATCGGAATAAATTTTGCGTTCATACGGCAACCGGGTACCCATGGATAAATCTGCCCGGTTTTTCTTTGTACTCGTTGAAGCAAAAGCATGAGTACTCTCAAATTCAGGCAATAAATTTTTACCATTGACTTTAATAGCAGGACTGAAATAATTAGGAATCCAATCCACTGGAATAGACCTCATTAAAGTTGTCTGCACTTCAATATTATTTTGCGTGCCGATGCTCGTTTTCAATGTAGTATTCAATGATGTAGTTTGGTCTCCTGTAACCGCATTGTCATTTTTAACATCGAATGCCGTGAATTCACACCCTACAATCATAACATGACTTGCATCTTTTAAAAATGAAATATCCCGAACAGGACGCAATCTCGAAGGATAAGGCAAGGTAGTCAAATCCTCCAGTCCCGTTGTAAGTGCAGTGTCATCACCGAGTTTGTCGAGTTCTGCGGTATTGAAATAACCATCCCAACGGTCAGCAACATAAGTTTCCGTCAATATTTCCGTTGTTTCTGTAGTTGACAAAAACAATAATTCTTTAATGTAAGGACGGGGCCAGTTATTGCTATTATACGCAGTAACCAAATACGGATAATCACCGAGAAATTCACCTAATGGCATAATTCCTCCTTATAATAATACTTTTTTCAATTCTTCATCATTCGAATCAATTTCATAGCCATTGAAACTAACCCGAAAAGTCAAAGTATCACCGGTATAACCCGGAGTTCCTGCATTTGTATGTGCAATCGTTATATCAATCTGCGTGTTTGCCGGAATAATCCAGGGTCTGTAAGTCTGCAATCCAGCATGATGATTGAAAGACCACATTTCCTGCGGATTATCCTCTATGTTGGTGCTTCCTTCTTTCAATTGAATAGTAATTAACTCATTTGTTGCAACAGTCTCATATTGCTTAATACCATTCAAATAAAAATCAATTTCCATAGAAGTAACCTTAAAATTGTATCCCGGTTTTATATTCCCTGTTACTGAACTACCGACAGTTCCAGTTAAACTTTTTACAATTGCACCGGTTTGTTTTGAAATTAAACTCATATTTTTATTTCCTGAAAATTATAAAAATTTCTTTAATAATCCTCCCCCGTTTGTACGGGGGAGAGTTTTGTAATTGAACATTCCTTTTTAGGAAGGAATTGCCTGACGGCATCTGAAATAGAAGTCCATAGACCAACCCTGGGAACTGGTTACACCTGTTCCACCGGTTGTTCCTGTCAGATAGCCTAATGCTGTTGTACCTGTTTTCGATACAACATTTGTTGCAACAATCAATTTAATCGTTGCATTACCACCATAAGGATACTCAATCGGAGTTTTCAGATTGAGGAACTGCTGATAATTCGGCTGTACATTCCATGTGCCTGCAATTGTATATATCAACTGATACGGTAACAAAAGCACAAGCGGAATATCCGACAATACGACTTTGTTCACTTCAAACCTAAGTCTTGAATAATGCAACAGACGGTACATCTGGAACTGTAACGGTTCGGATGTGTTCTGTTGGTCAAATTCCATAGCGACTTCTGCACGAATACCATCAATCACAAAGTTCATTTGTGTTGATTTACTCTGCAAAAGTTCTGTACGGTACTGCTCTGCCTTTGCATTTCCCTGGTCAGATAATACAGTATCAGCTAAAGTCTGGGCTGAACCCCAAACTAATGATTCATGATAAATATACCATGTGGCAATGTTATCGGCACCCGGTTTGGGTAATCCGAAATCTGTTCTTGGTGCTGCCATAATTTTTTAACCTTTCAAATAATAATAAAAAATAATTAATTATAAAATTTACTTAAACAAAATTTTCGTTTTGTATTGATAATTCATCAAAAGCCGGTACATTCGATTCGAGCATCTTTGAAGCAGATGCGTCATCAACATAATCACTTACGCCAGCCGGCACTAATGAATTACCCGGATTAAAGAATGTATTTACATTTGAATCCGGTATATAAGCAGCTAAACTGCCCTGTCCTTGCGAAGCAGGATTACCTGTCGCAAACTGATAACTTCCCATTCTCCACAATGGCATTTTTAATTTATCCTGAAAAAACGGGGTAAACTGTGCCATTATAAAATGTGTTACGGCAATACCAAAAGCGGCACGACTGATTGCCGGCTTCTTCAGGATTGCTCCCGTAGCCCATGCTCCGAGGAAACTTACGGCCCAAGCCAAATACCCCTGCATCCCAAATACTGTTGCGATTCCGAGATAAGGAACGATAGCCCATAATCCGGTCAAATCGTCTATGACCTCCTTCTTGCTAAGAGCAGTTTTCAGATTAGCTGCAAAATTAATTTTGCCGCCAAATCCAGACTTACTCCTTCTGTGAGATTTTTTCTTTTTTGCCATTTTCATAGCTCCTTGATAAAATTTATAAATGATTAATTAAAAAAAATTATTTCCTTTTTCCTTTATTTCCCGATATAGCAGGTGCCAGATAATAAACCCCAAATACGATAGCCAATATCCCAAGAAATGGCAGAAACATATTAGCAATCGGTTCGGCACAGTTTTCACCGGTACACGGCTCCTCAATAATTAGATAATTCGGAGGTCCTGATAAATTCGAACCTTTTAAAAAAGCATCTGGATTATTTGTGTACATTTTCCACCTTATTTCTTTACTACAAAATAAATTCCACCGACAAGCAAAACACCAAGCAAAGACCAATATTTCCAACTATCATTTGTATTTGCAGATAAGTTACTTTTACCGTTACAATTGCCACATCCGCAATCTCCAAGTCCTGACATGGAATAACCGCCTTCAGTCAATGCCTTTTGAATTTGGGTACAATCAATTTTATATTTGCTTGACTGCTCAACAGGTTTGCAAACTCTCGAAGTATATGGCACATCAAATGGAATATCTGCTTCGCTTGTTTGTGTCAGATTCACATACATCGGTATAACCGCATCAACTTCCACGCAATCACAGGGACAAGGTGTATTTTGCGAAGCAACTGTAGCAGTAGTGGCAAGTGCTGCACCTACTGCAGGAAGCTGTCCTAATCCCTTCATTTCCTGTAATTTTGTCTGAATTTGCGACATCACATTATTACAATCCCATGAATATTTCTTTGAAGCATCCCTAGGAGTACATTTCATTGTTCTTCCATTGACATTTACAGGAATCGAGCTATCGGTTTTATTTTTCGATAAATAAAACTTTTGGATTCCCTGCACATCATTACAATCACAAGGACAAGGTCCCGTTGGTGTATCAGGTACAGTTGTTCCGGGACAGGCTTCATCGCATTTAATCACTTTACCATTGCAAGGCTTCATACAATTTCCGTATTGGTCCGCAACACAAGGAGCAGAACAAGTTACCTTTCCGCCTCCTGAGCATGAAGGACATATTTTCATCCATTCATAAGTTTGAGTAGTACTAACTGAAAATAAACCATAATGACTGATAATTTGAGAAGGAGTATCAGAGTTCCACCAAGTGTTTGTATCGGGATTTAATGGATTTTCAGAGCTTGCCCATTTTTTTAATCCATAAATTCTCCGTAAATGATATTGAGTAGGAGTAGCGGGATTGCAAGGGGCTTCAACAATTTCCATTTCCTGAAATCCATTTCCATGTTTACCGAATTTTGCAACGAGTGGAGCCATCTGTCCTTCTGACGTTTTACCTTCACAAAGGCAAAATGAGAATTCTCCTGTATCCGTAACATAACCTATACGCTTGCTATTCCATGCTTTAATACCTTCCTGGTACACCCATTCAAGAAATGCAGCATTAAAAATTTGCAAAACAATGCTTGTTTTCATTTTTTCTGCATTTTGGAGGATATAAGTAAACCACTCCCTTGCATTATTGCAATTCACATCATGCCAGGTAGGTTCATCAGGTAAAACCCCTATGCCATGAATAGTACCACTTTGCGTTGTCTCTGCGGTTTCCTGCGGAAAATTACGAGGTCTTGCCGTTTTCCCCCGCCATGCGGCATACCTCAATTTTCCGGCACCAAGCCCACCAACATTGCCTGTTAAAAAATTTTCGGCTTCGATTGCATTTGTGTACATATTAAACCTTTTTTAAAATTTTCAATTATTAATTTTCAATGCTTTAATTATCAATTTTTAATTATTAATTATCAATTTTTAATTATTTTTACTCAACACTCAACACTTAACACTCAACACTTTTTTTTATAGCCATTCCGGATAAAAAATACGTCTCGGTTTCACCTTTTTTGATGCTACTTTCGGAACATTTGGATTCACTATCGGCACTTCCACAGGCCCCTCAATTTCCGGCTTTTGTATTATTAACGGTTCTTCAGGAAATATATCAGTTCCTCCCTGTTTTACAGTGTAAACCGATCCATTTGGAAAATTCACATCCATATCCGAAGTAAAATCCTGAGTTTTGAAAACCGGCTGAATGATGTTCGGATTCATAACCATCGGCTGAACCATCGGGGGATTTTCAACACTCCTCGATATATCATTTTGGGAATCAACATTGAAATTGATATTAATACCATTAGGACTGCAACAATCCTTATTTCTCATGCCTCTATTCTCAGGCTGTCTTGATTCTACTTCAGGACAATTTCCTCCGCAATCTACTTTTCTCGTGGAAACAACATTTCCAAGAAATTCATCAGGATTATTTGTGTACATTGACATTTTATTTCCCTTTTATAATTTTCAATTCAACACTCAACATTTAACATTCTTTAAAACTATTTTCCTCTATTTATTTCCATTTTTAACCAAATTCAACATAATTATGACTAAATATATCCGCAGGAATAACGTAGCTTCCCTTAACTTCTCCCTGAATGATATAAGCATATTCACCGACTAATTCAGAAGGAGTATTTGCAGGCAACACAAACCCTTTCACGCCTTTTTTCATATTTTGCTTTGCTTCCTCTATGAATGCAAGTAATTGTAATCTATTCAATGAATTTGGCATTGCTTTTTGTCCCTGGAATGTACTGGTTATTGCTTTTAATTCATTTGCATTAATATTTGTATTATTTACAAGAATTTGCATAGCACCAATGGAATTGGGAATTGCCGGAGCAATCTCATTATTAGCTGCGACATTTTGGACATATTGCCTTATTGGTGCGTGAAGTAATCCATTACCAACGGCTTCTGTTTGAGTTTTTATTTTATCATATTCATAAACCAAACCGGCAATCATTTCAGAATTTTTATAAGATTGTACTTGCTTTTCGACTTCATTAACCGGTAAACCGGAAAATTTTGCTAATCCCGAAATATCTTTTTTTGAAGCCATATTTACAATTTGAGAAATATCCGATTTGCCTGAAACCCCAAAAACATCAGCTATATCCTTGTAATTTCCAGTTAATACGGAATTATACATTTTCGAGCCGTCAGATGCCAATTTCTCCAAAATTTTTGTATCGAATCCCAATATTTTGGATGTGCCATTTTTTGAAGCCGGTGCCAAGGATGGAGCAAGAGAAATCGCAACTTCACCCAAATCTTTTAATGTTAAAATCCCTGTTTGTGCATACTTAAAAGCTATTCCTGTTAAAGATTTGAAAGCAGTACCTAATAAACCGGCGGATAATGGACCTATAAAAGCAGTTGCAATTAAAGCGGCAATTAAAATCAAATAAGCGGCATATTCTTCGAAAAATGTCGATAAAGTTATAATCTTGGTATCATTTTTGATATAAAGATAAGGAACAGGACTTTTTCCTTCCTGTTCACGCTGAAGCATCATATTACGCCATTGACCACCTTCACCAAGAAATTTCAAAGTATCAGCTTCAAGCGAACCACCGCCTGTATCTCTTGAAAATTGTGTTGCCTGACGCATTATAGTTTCTTTGCTAAAACCCATATTGAAAATTGAAGCACAAAGCATGGCTCTGAATGGTGAAGGAGATATGGGTTCTTCTCTTTCGATTTCTACAGTATCATCAGATTTATTATATGTAGGATTAGTTTTCCTAACATTATTTTTATATTCTTCAGAATAACTTGCCGGTGCATCTGCTACCTTAACACGTGTTTTTACTTTATGCGTCCCTGAGCAATTACATTCTCCATCAGGATTGCCGCCCATACAATCAGCGTAACCTATAATTATAGTATTTCCGGCTTTATCCGTGAGAATATGTGCAAGCCCATCATCCATAGCGGCTCTTGCATTTTCCATATCAAATAAAATGGAATAATGAGGCAATGCCTTTGCCTCGATATTATACAGATTTTCCCTTGCCTTATTTTTATCGGCACTAAAATTGAAAGATAATCCTACATTATCCTCAAGGGTAATCAGTTCCATTCCACCTTCAATATTTTCCATGCTTCCGGGCATTTTTTAAAAAATAATTCACAATTAATAATTAACAATTCACAATTAAATTTTCGATATTTTATTTGCTAATTTTTCCTTTTTCCCTTTTTGGGTTTTAACAATAAATAAAGAACTAAAAGCGAAGCCCCCCCGATTCCAACATAAAGCAGTGTATTCGACTTTTTCGGTTCTTCAGTAGTGGATGTTGGAGTTGGAGTTCCGCCAGATTCATTAGTGCCAGAACCCGTGTCCAAACCGATTGCTTTTTTACCTGCTTTTGACCATTTATCAACAGTATCAGATGCGGCAGATTTTAAATCGTTCCAGGCATCATCAAAAACCCCTTCGAGTTTATCCGCTTTCAAAAAAGCATCAGGATTGTTTGTGTACATTGACATATTTAACCTTTTATAAAATTTTCAATTATTAATTTTCAATCATTTAATTTAAAATTCAACACTCAAAACTCAAAACTTAACACTCAACACTTTTTCTATTTTCCCTTAAAAATAAAATACCCACCGATAACAGCAGCTACAATTATTGCGGGCCATCCCCATTTTGGCATAACAAATCCTGGAGATGTTGCATCTTTACGGGCAGTTGCCAAATCACAAATTTTCTTACCCAGAGCTGTTGCATATTTCTGATAAGCACTGGATGTTGTATCAGATATTTGCAATATTTCAGCCGCAGTCATATTTGTTGCCACTTCGACTGCTTTTTGAGTAATTTCCGCATCGGTTATTTGGCTAATATCAGCCGTACTGCAATATCCCTGAAGTACATTTCTTGCAATTCCCTTTGCCATATTGGTACTTAAATCAGGAATATCAATGGCACCAACACCCGGCACTTCATACCGTTGTTGAGCTTCATTATAAACTAATTCACTTAATCCATTGATTCCGCTTACAGGCTGTGTCAGGAAATCCTGAGCTTGTTCATTTGATACAAACATTGACATATTTAACCTTTCTAAAATTTTCAATTATTAATTTTCAATTTTCAATAAATTTTCAATGATTTAATTTAGAATTCAACACTTAACACTTAACACTCAACACTTTTTTATTTACCTTTCTGATTATTATAAATTTTTATTCCTAATATTACTACTGCAAGAATTACAAGCCCATAAAATATGTATTCAGGCAAAGTCTTTGCCTTGGCAACAACTCCGGCAGTACATATTTTTTCCATCAATGGCTTGATAATATTTTTTTTTGCAGTGTCAAATTTTCCCGAAAGTAATTCCGTTCCGGCAAGCAACAATACATCATTTGGCACAGTTGCGATATAATCATTAATAATTTTTGTAACTTCTGCATCAGTAAGTTCATCCCTCAAACCCTGCATCCCCTGTTGCATCGGATAACACACCATTGCAGCTCCCTGTTGTTGTTGCATCCGGGGACGGTAGTAAACCTGACGTTGACCGTAATAGGGCTGAATCGCCTGATTTTGAGGTATTATGTTATAAGTTTGGTCCATAATTTTATTAATTCATAATTCACAATTCACAATTCATAATTAAATTCTCTGAAATATTTATCTTCATCTTCATAATTCTCAATTTTCAATTCTCAATTTTTAAAAACATTTTTCTTGAACATTTTTTGCGAAGCTTTATTTATATAATCCTTAAATGCTTCACCTATTCCACGTTTGCAGAATTGCACTCCGACCTGAACAAGCTGGTCAGTCAATGGAGTTGTATTACCCTGGATTGCCTGCGACAAAATACTGATTCTTTGGGATGAGGATAATTTATTCCAATGGTCCTCAAATATTTGCTTTGCCTTAGCAGTGTCCAAAGCACCAAGCCCTTCTGATTCCATCGGTCCCGATTCATTCCCGAAGAAAGCCCCTATATCCGAACTATTTATATACATACTCATAGAAATTCATAATTAATAATTAACAATTCATAATTAAATTTTTTATTATTTCTTCTTACGTCTTTTACTTTTTTGCCATGCCCATTTACCGGAAGCATATTTACCTCCGACTAAATAAGCGGCTGTACCAACAAGTAAATATCCGATTACTCCACCGCCAAATAATGTCCCAAGTCCATTTGTTGCACTCAAAAATTTGTCCGGTTCATTTGTGTACATTTTCCACCTATCTATAAATTTTTCAATTATTAATTTTCAATTCAACACTCAACACTTAACACTTAACACTTAACACTCAACACTTAACACTTAACACTCAACACTTAACACTTCTTAGTGTTTCTTCTTCTTATCAGTTGCCTTCAGTACCACATAAGTAATCCCAAGAACAACTATAATTCCACCAAAAACAATCAATCCAGTGTTCGTTGAAGTTCCCTTCAACCCAGTTAATTGTTGGTTATTTCCATTTTCGCAACCGCATCCCATCTTATTTCCTCAAAGAATTTTTAATTATCAATAATTTAATTATTCACTATTCACTATTCACTATTCACTATTTTTATTTCCCTTTCTTCTTTCTTGTTACAAATTTGTAAGTGCCATAACCGGCAGCCGTAAGAATCAAAAGATTCAAAACCATCATTGCACTACCAAGCAACAAAGCAGTTTTTTGTGCTGAAGCATCCAATTTTGTATCAGTTTCTGCACTTAATCCCGTGATTGTGAATGGAAATTGATTATTCATAATATATTCCTAATATTTTTTAATTTTTATTCAAAATTCAACACTTAACACTTAACACTCAAAACTCAACACTTAACACTTAACACTCAACACTCAACACTCAACACTTAACACTTCTTAGTGTTTCCTTTTATTTTTCCATTTATCTTTTGTTAAAAATAATCCCACACCTCCGGCAAATATCAAACCTCCCAGAACAAACCACCATGTTTTACTTGCCGGTTTATGAATTAAGAATGCACAATCCTTGAAGTCATCAGGAGTTTTTCTTTCGCCATCCAAAATTCCATAATACATATTGTAGAGAACAGCTTTCACTAAATTGGAATCCTTACCCATGTCTTTCGATACGGCATCCTCAATTTCATATAATTTATTTTGATTTTGCTTTACCCTGTCGTAAAAATCAATTTTTTCTTCAGACAAAAGCCGAGCATAAGAATCCACAACAACAGCTTTCACAAATTCCATTTTGTAGCAGGGATTATTCAGGTCTGTACATCCCGCATTATAATTCACACGGTTGTAAATTTCTGTCAAACATTTATCCATTGCCATTATTTAACCCTTACCCTTCTTTTTCTTTGTGTTTGAATTTGTCTTTTTAAGCCATTTAATCCACGCATGGTTTTTTGTCTTTCATGTTCATTTTTATTTTTAATGACAAACCAGCCGGCAGTACCGAATGCTGTAGCTCCCAAAAAGAAATAAATCCATTTCGACATTTTCTTTTTTATTAAAATTTCGCAGTCTTTGAATACATCGTTGTTATTTTTCAGTCCATCCACAATACCATAATACATATTGTATAGAACCGCCTTAACTCTACCCGGCTCTTTTTCATTCAATTCTTTAGCAAGTATATTCTCAATTTCAGTAATTACATCTGCTCCGGCTTTTTCCCTGTCATAAGTTTTAATTTTACCATCCTGGAGCATTTTTGAGTATGTATTGATTACATTTGCGACATAATCATTAGAATAACAGGCTTTTTCGATACATCCTGAATTATAATTCACACGGGTATAAGTTTCTTTGATGCAAGCTGAGCTATCGGCTAATCCTGACATTCCTTTTATATTACTTTCCAAAAATTCGGTTTTACATTCACCGGAATTAATTTCGCACTGAGCTGACCTTTTTATTGGTTTTTTCTCCCAATTGAATATTTTTTTTACGGGGTCTGCAGGAATTTCCTTACCATCAATCATTAAAATCAAATAAACATGGGAAAAACCGGTATCAGGTTTCCAGTCAATTACTTTGAAAAATGTAGGGATGCGGAGAAAAATAGTTAAAGCGGCTAAAGATGTAGCCATATCATCGCAATCGCCTTCGTGGATTGAAGTTAGCAGTTTCGAGGGACGAACTACCACTTCTTTCGATTTTGCATTTTTTATTCCGGGAATCAATTTTTTCGCAAGCTCGTCATCATAGATATATTTAACCTTTTTAATAATATATTGAAATGCCTGTTTTGCACGGCACATTTTATCACCGCCGCAATTTCTTATGATTTCAGTACCGATTTTTCGAATAACATCACTTTGGGAATCCTCCTGGGCAAATTGCTGCATTTTCTCCAATGTCCTGAAGATTGCTTTGTCGCCTGTCCCTATGTATTCCCTTACGATTGGCATTATTTAGCTCCAGGTATAATTTGTTTCTTAGGCACCATACGATAGAGGTAAAGTCCTCCGACAGCCACACCGCCAAGTAACAGAACAGGCACAACCCATTTTGCAATATCCCATGAAATTTTAAATGCTTCCCCAAAATCCTGGATTGTACGATTTAAAGTACCTTCCCATCCACCGGAACCGGGAGGAAATGCCTGAATATTTTTATTTGCTTCGGCATTCAATGGATTCAGACATACATTTGATTTTAAATAACCGTCATTTGTTACTTTATATAACCACCACAGGATTGTTTGCACGCGTGGAAGATGTATTCCTGAATGTTCCGATACTGACTTTTCAATTTTTTCTATTGCATTTATATTATTTTTTCGGTCATAAATTGGGATTTGAACTGAGGCATTTTTACTTAAAACTAAATTTTGATAGGTATTTATAACTTTTTTAATTTCTGCCATTTCATAACAGGAAGGACTTGCGATTGCCTGTAACGGATTGAAAGTAATCAAGCCCCTGCAAGGATGCCTGGGTATCAATCCAAATACTTTTTCTTCAGCGTAATAATTAGCCATTGCCCAAACCCAACAGGCACATTGGTCGTATTCACTGAATACACCTCCCGATGTACATGTTGTAGCTGCATTTAATCCGGTATCGCCTAAACTCACTAAATTATTCTGCATATCTTTCCCTGAAATATAAAATTTCAAGACAAAAATATACTTATGGCACTATTATTGCAAGGAAATGGTTACTAAGACAGTTTTAGTTAAAGTTGAGAAATGTAAGATTGGCACTATTATTGCAAGGAATTTACTAAAAACATAGAAAAATCAGTATTTCTACTGAGAATCTGCTAAAAGCAGTTTTTCTGCATTTTTTAATAATAAATTATTGAATTGCCGCTTTAATTTGCGTTCATGGAGAATCCGCTTATGATGCTTTTTATAATATTTTTTTGAATGCCTGATTTGATTATCCGGATTCATTGCATATTTTGCCCTGCGAACTTCTTTGTCATCCATAGCTATCAAAAAAAAATATATATTACACTGCAAAGCAAATTAAAGAAATAATTAATAATTAACAATTCATAATTAATAATTGTGGATAAAAAAAATTGCACCGGCTTTGTGGGACCGATGCAATCGAACAAAAACAAAATGAAGCAGATGAAATAATCAATACAAATATAAGAAAATAATTGATAATTCACAAATTATTTTCTTTCATCAGTAAAATCGCTTTTATCGCAATACAAAGTTTTATGGCAAAGGGACAATACTATTCGTGCAGGAACAGGGAATTTAGCTGTAGTTATAGGATATTGAGCATCGGAACTTAAATCTGAAGAAGTTGCTTTTATTTCCTCAAGTTTCACTGGTTCACCAAACAAAGCACACCAGTCGCCACAACTCTTAGGATTGTCAGACCTATTTTCTGATTGCCATGTTCTGAATGGACAAAATTTTTGTTTAAAAATTAGAAAACCTTCATTAATTTCTTTTATAGAAACCTGCAAATATCCTTCGGAATCAATTTTTATCTTCATTTCTTTTCTCCGGTTTGTTTGTAAATTAATTTAATCCCATTTGAGTGATAAAAGAATCATCAATAAAAGGTTCTAATCTTGATTGATTAATTATTATTATTAATTCCTGATTAATTTTCAGCCCGTTTTTTTTGTAATATTCTTCAACTATTTTAATCGTTGCATCAACTTGAATTTTAGATATTTCTTTTGCTATCCTAATAATAATTTCTTCTACTTTCATTTCTTTTCTCTGGTTTGGTTTGATAATATAACGGATATACCCAGTAAAATAAACGAAGTTTGTAATTCTTGTTGCCAAAAATATACCATTGAAGCAATAAATAATATTATTGCTACTACTATTGTTAAAATAAGCTGTATCTTCATTTCTTTTCTCCTTGTTTATAATTGATAATTTCTTTCATCACTTCTAAATATTTAGTAGGATTGCCATAAAATAGGTTTTTCAATCCTTCGTAAAAAGTTATAATTTTTTCATGTGTTTCAAATATTTCTTTCGGTAAATGAAATGTGTATTCCTGTTTGTAATTCCATTGTATCTTTTCGCCTGTTCTGTAAAACTCAATTAAAGCCTTCATTATAGTTCTGGATTTATCCGCACAACAAACCCTGCCCTCTTTGTGTTCTATCATTTTTTCAAAATGGGATTCTATAAACCGTGAACGCATTAAAAGAAAAACAACATCATTATCATTGCAGATTTTTGTTTTAATAAATGCTTCCAATACATTCTCATAATCATAGATTAATGAAAAATAGAAATCCTGATAATCTTTAATTTCTTTTACAGGTTTTTCTTGGATTAACTTCTCGAACAATTCAATATTTTCTTTTGAAACAGAATCTAAAATACTACCAATTACTCCTTTTATAGCAGTGTTAACTTTTCCCATTATTTCTTTTCTCCTGTATGTGAATTAATTTCATAATTCTTTTACTCATTTTTTTAAATCTTAAACCTTCGACCCAAGTTTTATTTATTTTTCGTTGTTTTGCTCTTTGTCTATCTAAGCCTTTGCCGAAATTTAGTTCTTTCACGAACTTCCTTTTTTATAATACTCAATAATTATTTTTGCAACTTCTTCTGTGAGGTTGTCGGAATGATGAAATTGCTTTTGTCCTTTTGGATAAGTCTTTATCTGTCCGCAATGGTTGTTATAAACATCAATAGTAACAGGTATTGGACTTACCCTCAGCAACTCACTAAGTGTGGGTGCGGGGTAATGCTCTGGATAAGGCAAATGATGTTCTTTTAAATAATCTATATTTGCTTTTATTTCTTTACCCTCATTTTCAAATATTACTTTTTCCGTCTCAATCTGCAAATACTTTGTCAGTGTTTTACTGGTTTCAAATGTTGGTGTTTCAATGCTCATAATTATACCCTTTCAATATGAATACTTGCTAAATCTTCAAGTTTAATATTATTGATTTTTAGTTCCTTATTAACTACTTTCAAAATCTTGCTTGGTTTAACATCAAAATTAAATGGATAAGGAGTTACTCCTCGCTTATACTCAATTTGAACTTTATATTTTTGTTTCACTCCACCTCCATCATTGTTGGTGTTGCGTTGCGGATTTTTTCACCTATACAATCATTTGGATAAAATTCATCATAAACTTTTTTAGAAGCCTCACCCTTATCATTAAGTGCGGTCTGGAGCATCTCTGTTGCGTTTTCAATGGTAATATATTCGCCACTATCTTTATAGTCTTCGGATGCTACCTGAATGTAAACAAGCTGTTTGTATTCATTAATCATATACTCAATATATTTGTCTTGCTCTGTCATAACCCCTCCAGTTGTTTTATTTTATCGATTAAATTATCTCTTTGAATAAGTAATGATACTTCTTTAAATTTATCGGTCAACCAGCTCCAACTCTTTTTATATTCCTCTTCCATAAAATCGAATATTTCAATTTGTTTATCAGCTAATTCAATCTTTTTAAGGTCAAGTTCGGATTTGATTAGTGGGCGGATTTGCTCTAATTTTTCCAACATCAATAATTCGTCTTGAAAAGAATGGTCTTCCTGCCGGATTTCATCTAACAACTCTATTATTTCATCGATTATCATACTGTTCCCTTTTCTTAATATAAATCCTCCGAAAACAATGTGTCGTCTTTCATTGTTTCTTTATAAACTTGTCCCATTTTACGAGCTAATCTCATAGCTTCTTCTCTGTCTAAAAATCTGTTATTAGAAGTTAAAAATCCTTGTTTGCATAATTTTTTATCAATGTGAAATTTAGAAATAATTTCAAAGATGCAACAATGCCTATGCCCTGAAATTACAAATCCATTTGTTAAATTAATTGGCTGGTCAATATATATTTGATTGTCATTTACCCAAATCGCCGCACATAAAATAATTTCTTCTTTTTGTTTATGTGGTAATTCTTTAACTATTTTTATCGTCCCAACATCTACTCTCGGAGTAGTAGTTGTTGTTATACCCATATTATTCATCATACTATTTCCTTTCGGATTTGTTTGAGTAAATTGATTTTACTACTTAATTTTTCTCTTCGATACCAATTGTATTGAAAGTTATCATCTTCAGAATGGTTCTCATTAATCCATTTAGTCAATAGCCTGTGTTTTTTTGATAACTCTGCAATCTTCTCATCAATTATTGAAAGTATTTGCTCTGGTGTTTTCATACTATTTCCTTCCAAATATTTTTAAAGCTATAAATACAGATCAACGCAAATTCCATGGGGTAAAGATTAATAAATTCACCGCCACTTGCCATCACCTCTCCTCTCTTGATTATATAGGGTAGATATATCATAATGAAAGCTCCAATCCAATATAAAACTATTTTTATAGTTTCTTTCATACTATTTCCTTTCGGATTTGGTTGAGTAAATTGATTTTACCACTTAATTTTTCTCTTCGATACCAATTATATTGAAAGTTATCATCCCAAGAATGTTTCTCATTAATCCATTTAGTTAATAGCCTGTGTTTTTTTGATAACTCTGCAATTTTCTTATTAATTATTTCCAATATTTCTTCTGCTGTTTTCATATGTCACCTAATTTGTTTGTGCTAAATCACCTTTTTAGCTCTTTATTTATGATAAAATTTTTCTAATTTAATTTTCGTGATATCCTCAAGTGCAATAAAGAGATTTTCTATTTCGGGATTC
>Ga0209727_1001038_pt1 | contig 25451 bp, 26 predicted proteins | sample RifGroC1_FD_183995 | JGI IMG/M metagenome (GOLD analysis project Ga0209727, IMG submission 183995) | Groundwater microbial communities from Rifle, Colorado, USA - Groundwater C1 (SPAdes) (version 2) | ecosystem: Environmental > Aquatic > Deep subsurface > Groundwater | place: Rifle, Colorado...
TAGAGACTGAAGCGGCGATAAAAGCCGGGACACCTGAAAGATATAGGCTATTGGCATATAAAGTGCGGGAAATATTGGGGTGTCCAGACCAGTTTTGGCTGCATCAATCTATGTGTTAGGATGGGGTATGCCAGATGAAAGAGGTCGAACAGAACCAAGGGTGGAGACGCGGATGCCGGAGAAGATTAAGGCTTTGTTTGATGTGGCTGTGCAAGCCGGATTTGCGGCGGTAAAACGCGAGCCGGGCGGGAGCTACCGGTTTATAGCAACGAAAGGGGATACCGAGGTGTGGTTAACGGTTAATCAAGATGGTAACAAGGTCGACGGGTTGACGGCAGTTGATTTGAAAAGCAAACAAATAATTAGTGAGGTGGCGACCGTTGAGAAGTGGGTGGATCTTCTTGCCGAGGCGGGCGTAAATGCCAAGGAGGGAATAGGTGCTTATTTAAAGATTGAGCCAATAAGAACTGATTTTTACATGGAACAGCCAAAACTGAATGGTTTAGGCATAACCTTTCAGGAAAGGAAAGGGGGGAAATTTTATCCAACCAGTTTGGGACTGATTGAGGTTGCTTGATTTGACACAACCTTTGTTTTTGGGGTATAAGATGTCTGGTATGTCAGGTAGAGAGTTACTAAAACCAGCTTGGGTTAGGGGTCTTGAGGGAAGTGAAATGTTGACTGAAGAACCGTGGGCTTTGAGCCTGGTCCAGAAAAGATGGTTGGAGCGGGCTTGGAAGAGTGAGTTTGGTTTTGTGCCTGAGGCGATTCCGCGTTATACCGAGGGGCGCGGGTTTTTTTATGTAGCGGCGATAAATGTTCATTGGCATCACATAAGAGGAGTCGCCATAAGTATTTACAATGACGGAGAAGATCCTCACCGACCAAAAAACATCGTGCCGCTTTCGGCCAGAGCCCACATCGGCAAGGGAGTAGGGCCGTGGGGAGTAGAAGACGATGAGGAGGTCATTCACGAGAGCGCTTTGGAGGCGCTGCGGAGTTACCCCTTTTACAAGGAAGCGGGGGGGAGAAGTCCTTTCGAAGTGATGAGAGAGGAGGGCCGATCACTGGCCAGGCGGGGTTTGACGAGACATTTCAGTCTTTGGGACCGGCATTTTGAAGACTTGGCGATGAGAGTGACGGGGGCTTATTTGGCGGAAAACCGAGGCGACTATTGGCCCAAGACAAAATGGCGGGGGTGAGTGATTTGCCTATTGTCAAAGGGTTCTTTACTGTATAGGATACCCTAAGTTAGTACCTAATAATCGCTTTATGCCAAAACTAGAGCAAAAAGAGGGTCTGTTCCGAACAGTAAGACAGTATCCTCCAGATAGGTCTAACAAGGAAAGGGTTGGGGATTTTGAGGAAATGATGACTCTAGCTCAAAGATTGGAGCTAGACAATATGGGTAAGTTGGTAGTGGTAAGAAGGGTGGAGGATAATCGGCCCAAGCAAATATTGATTCTTTCCGACTTTCATTTGGGAAGCGTGGCGTCAAATTTAGAGGATATGAAGAGGCTCCGTGATTACGTCCTGGCTAATCCCGATGTGGGAGTGCTCTTCGCCGGAGATGAAATGGAGGGAAATTCCGGAGGGAAATATAACAGCACGATCGACGCGAAGACTAAGATTGACGCCCAACAGCAAGTGGAGTTTTTGAGGATAATGTTTTTTGAGCCATTGGCCGAAACCGGGCAGGTTTGCGGGATGGTGTCGGAGTATTGGGCCCATCCGGGTTGGATTTTTGACGCCACCACCCTGAACATTTGGAGGACGATGATTTGGGATCTGGGGATTCCGTTAATTCAAAATGGCGGTGACCAGGTGATTCAGTTCCCGAATGGATATGAACACGCGATAAAAGTTTGGCATAATCCGCCCGGAGCCAGTAAGGACGACGAACTTTCCGGTCAAAGGACGGTAATGCAAAAAACGAGCGAGAGCGCCAGACCGAAGGGGTCGGTGGCGGGACACATTCATAGAATGGGAGTGGCAGAAGAAGTATATGCCGGGGCTAAATATAAGGTTTACTATATCTCGGCGGGTGCGGTAAAGGGCTCAAATCCTGACATGCCGAGGGATCCTTTTGGGGTACGACTTGGACTGGGCTTGGCCGAACCACAGGGTCAGGGGGTAACGATAGTTCCCAGAAGAGGCCGTAAGCCGGATATAAATATCCCATTTGGATCCTTGAGAGAGGGGGGGGTAGCGATTAAGGCGGTGTCGCTCTTAGATCGAATTGAGGCTCAAGGGATAAAAGGCGAACTTCTTGAAAAAATTCGCAATAATGTCGAAGATTCACCAAAAATTTTCTATCGTTCGGACTCTAGTAGATTGGGACACCGGTATAAAGATGAAAGACCTCTTGATAGTCTCAGAGTCGGAGGAGAGACAATAATGAATCCTTATTCTCACATGGAGATGAAAGTTCCTTACAGTTTATTATCCTATGAAGTTCAGACAAAGCTTCCTATAGCCCTACATTTGATTGCTAACGCTCGAATTGGAGCGGGAACAGAAGGCTATAAAGGCCTACGGGGATATGTGAAGAACTTGGCAGAGAGGCCCCACGCTTTGATGGTGTTTCTGCGGAACATGATAGATAAAGAAGCTGGACATCTATCCAACAGAATTGAGGTTTTGGATAAATTAGTCGACTTAATCAAGGGTAATTCTGATCAGACACTGGCAATTATGATGTGTGAATCCATGCGACAGGATGCTTGGAAGTCCGCCAGGGCCACTGATGAGGTTGAAAGATACGTTGATGAACAAGGCAGGACTAAGACGAGAAAAATTTATACACCCCCAGTGGCTCCGGCCTCGTATGTTGCCACAGCCACCGGGACCCCCTTGGTCCACCACCTTTCTCTGTTAAAGTTAGCCATTGGGCCCGGGAGGGGACCAAAGACAATCTACTCGGGAGTTCTAGCGGACAAACTGGATGGTCATGGGTCAAACGCGAGGCCCGAATGGGGTTTAAGCAGGCTTTATGATTTACATATTCACGAAAAGCCCGGTTTTGTGACAGGCGGACACATGAAGCATGCGGGGGCGATGAGAGTTTTTGACCTAAAAAATGCTGAAACCGACAACCCGATATTTGTCGCTCCTGGGTGGTGGGCCGACGCAGTGGACTCTATGGGTAAAGGAAACGTTCAGGTTGGAGCCGAACCAGGACAGGCGATAATCTTCATGCCGGGGAAAGGTCCGGCAGACTATTTAACTTTTCCGACAGTGAGTGTGGGAGAAACCGAATACATGCATGACGCCTTGATGTTGCTTCGTGGTTTGGAGATCATGGGCATAGCCGAAAAAGTGTTGGGAAAGAAAAAGTAATTCCTAACCAAGATGCCTTTTTTCGGCGGCGATGGTTGTAGTTTCACCGTGGCCTGGGTAGATGGCGGTTTCCGGCGGAAGTTTGAAGATTTTAGCCAGTGATTTAGTCAATTGAAGCGGTTTGGAGTAGGAAAAATCGGTGCGGCCGACGGAGTCTTTGAAAAGAGTATCGCCGGTAAAAAGAATGGAATGTTGTGGTTCCACCTCGGAGGAGTCCCTACGGGCCACCGTCCGAGGAGAAACCTCGTGAGAATATAGACAGATGCTACCGGGGGTGTGGCCGGGGGTTTCGATGACGGTGAGCGTCTCATTGCCAACTTTTATTTCGTCGCCTTCTTTGATAAATTGATCCACCGGCGGCACTTTGAGGGTCTTTTTTTTCAACCAGTGGAGGGCACTTTGATTGGCTGAAGTATAGAGTTTTGCGTCGGCTTGGTGGAGGTAGATGGGTAAATTGAAGTTGAGTTTCAGTTCGAGACAGCCAAGGACGTGGTCGAAGTGGCCATGGGTGAGGACAATAGCAGTCGGTTTTAGTTTTTTGTTGATGATTGTTTCGGTGATAAAGTCAGCGTCATCACCAGGGTCGATGATGATACATTCACCGTCCCAGGAGGAAGCGACGAGGTAGCAGTTGGTGGCCAGGTCGCCGACGGTCAGGGTTTGAATATTTAGCACTAGACTATTTTAGATTTAAAAATCTTCCGGGATATCGGCATCGAGGAAAAAATGGGCGAAATTGAGAAGGATTTTGAGTTCGTCAGTAGCGGTGGAATCGATTCTTGGACCCAGATAGGGAAAGATTTGGCTGGCGACCCACTCGGCCAGGGCGATCTGGTCGGCTTCCTCGGGGACGATGTGCTCGTGCATGTTGGGTGTAATGCCCAGTTCGAGGAGTTTGGCCTCAAGTATTTCCAGATGGGGGTAGAGGTTGAGGAGATCATTGCGGTGGAGGTAGGGCATATACGGAGTGCGGTTTTTGACTTTGAGAACGCTTTCCAGGATGGGAAGAATTTCGAGACAGATATTTCTAATTTCGGCGCTTTGGGCATTTTGGTTGAAAAAATTGCGGCTCGGCTGCCAGGATTCGGTGGTCATGGGCTGATTTTACACCGGTTTGACAAGCCTATTCCGGAAATGTTAGCTTTAATTGATGGAAACAAAAACCCCTTTCTTTAATAAATTGGCAATGAGTGTCTGGTGGGTCTTGATTTTGTTCCTAGGTATCTTTGTTTTCCCCTGGCGGTTTATTGACTGGGGTTCGCTGACACTGGCTAACGAGAGAACGATTACGGTTACCGGGACAAGCGAGCAACAGACAAAAAACCAAATCGCCATGTTTACCGCCGGGGTGACGAGCGTCAAAGACAAGAAAGAGGATGCGGTCAGTGAGGTGAACGCCAAGATGGAGGAGATGGTGACCGCTTTGAAGAATTTCGGCATTGCCACTCCCGACATTAAGACCCAGAATGCCAGTATCTATCAAATGCAGGAAACATATTATGAGGATGGACGACAAAAAAGCCGGCCGGGCCAGTGGTCGGTCAGCAACAATATCGAAATAGTTTTGCGGGATGTGGATAAGGCCTCCGCGTTGTCCGATTTATTGGCAAAAAGCGGGGCGAATAATGTTTACGGACCGACCTTTTCGCTGGACCAGACGACTGGTTTCGAAGAGAAATTAGCGGCGGCGGCGATCGAAGATGCCAGAAAGAAAGCGGCGGCAATGGCGGTTTCGAGCGGCGCGACGCTGGGGGAAGTAGTAAACGTGGTTGAAGGCTATAACGCGCCGATTTATCCCGTCTACGCTCTGGGAGGCCGGGGGGGCGGTGGCGGAGCGGCAGTGGAGCCGGGCTCTTCAACGGTAGCTAAAACAGTAACGGTAACCTTTAGGTTGCGGTAATTGGAGCGGCCAGGTGAGTGTTCGGATACCTTCCGGTACTCTCTACGGAGGAGATTGAGGAAAACGTTCTTGAAAAAATCAAAGATGACCTGAAAGAAGTTGGGTTGTGAGACGGCTGGGGGAGGCGTGGATTGGAGACTGACTGGAGTTGGGGTTAAGGTGGGAGTGGTAGTTGGAGTTCCGATGACAAGAATCGTCGGTGACGGAGTAGAGGTGAGTGGGGGGGTGGGCGAAGGCTGGAAACCGGTTGGAGTCGGAGTGGAAGTGACGGTTGGCGAAGCCGTGACGGTAGCCGTGGGTGAACCGGTTGGAGTCGGAGTGGAAGTGACGGTTGGCGAAGCCGTGACGGTAGCCGTGGGTGAACCGGTTGGGGTTACAGTGGCCTTGGGTGAAACACTGATGCTTCCAGCGTCGCCTAAGAGGTTCGAGCCTATGGCGTTTCCCTGGCTATCTATTCCAGCGATTTGGGATTCTGTCGAGATGGAAATTAGTCCTGAACCAGAGAAGTCTGTTTTTGCTTTTAGTTTGAGTTGGGCCACGACTCCGGAGCCGGTTTTTGGAGTTGTGCCGCTACCGAGAACGATACTTGCTACTCCAGTCATTGATTTAGCCTCAGTTAATATCGTTGGAAGATAATCGGAAGGTGAAAGACTGATGAAATCAAACTTTTCAGCGGGGTATTTTATTTTCAGGTCAACCGCACTGATCTTATAGAGGTGGGGGTTGGAGAGCACATTTATGGTAGCTTCTTCCCCAGGGCCGATATTGGCTTGTCCCGATAAGGTCAAATCGACGAGATCGAGCGATGCCCTTGTTGTCGTCTGTTGACGCTGTTTGGTTAAGACAAGAGTCGCCCCCAGGCCGATGAATATTATGAGGGCGACTGTGAGTGGAAGAAATAGTTTTTTGTATTTAGGAGGGATTTTTAATTTGGGGGATTCTATCTCGATTTCGACTGGGATTGGTGCGTCGGCCGACGGAAATGGGGATTGCGTTTGGATTGAGGTTTGCGGTGGGTTGTCCATACGGAATATTTTTATAGCACGCGAACGGAGGTGACGTTTATTGTCCCCGATACTTGGAGGGGTCCTTCGTACGCTGTGATGGTACCGATAACCTCTATTTTGTCCCCACCGGCATATTTTCCCTGCACGATATCATTTTGGATGTCATGCAATGCCCAATAGGTTCCGTCATCAGCCTGTAGACCTATGGCGCACATCATGGGTTGGACACCACCGGTATTTTTGAACGGCAGGCAGTCTACTTTTCCCTTGACAGTTATTTTTTGACCCAGGGGAACCGATGGGGTTGGTGAAGGGGTGGGGGTGATTGGTGCGGCCTTTTTTATTTGCAGAAACGCGACACCGGCAAATGCTCCGATGGCCAACAGAAGAATTAAAATAACGATTATTGAGGCAATTTTTTTCTGCTTCACATTATTTTCCAAAGCTTCCTACCAGGATATTATAGTCGAAAATATCCACCTTGCCGTTAGCATCCAGGTCGGCCGGGAGGGAGCCGGACTTACCAAAGTCTGCGATCAGGAGATTGTAGTCGAAGATATCCACCTTGCCGTCGGAGTTGAGATCGCCGGATTTTGAGGGAGGAAGGGGCAGTGACGGCTCAGCGGTGGTGACCCAGCAAGTAGTGCCAGCGCAACTTTTCAAGCCCGTCAGGGTTGACTGGAGTGAACTGATGACCGAAGCGTACCGTGGGTTATTGTGAGCGCTTGTAAGCTCATAAGGATCGTTTTTAAGATCATAAAATTCCTTTTCAATTCCGTTTACAGTCGCATGTTCGGCATACTTATAACTATTAGTTCGAACTGCTTGGTAAGTTCCTAATAAAGGGGTATTTGCCGGAGGAAACCTGTCAAGCCCTTGTAAAAGAATCGTTGTTCTCCAGGGAGTTGAGGGGTTTTGCAGAAGTGGAATTAAAGATTTTCCATCTAAGGCACGGCCGGGTGTAACATTTTTTGCAAAGTCTATGATGGTTGCTGGCAAATCGACATTGCTGACGAGACTGGTCCTGGTTTCACCGTTGGGAATACCCGGACCGCGTATGACCAACGGTACACGAATCGACTCCTCATAGACGAGACGCTTATTGGTTGGCAGACGATGTTCTCCATTAAAAAAACCGTTATCGGAAGTAAAGATAATGACCGTATTGTCGAGCTTCCCGGATGCTTCCAGGATATCTATTACTGTCTTAACCATATCATCAACCGCCAGTAACCTCTCCCTTTGTAGACGGAAATCGGTTTGTATGCTATCAATGGTAGCCCCACTCATAAGCGGGCGGCTTTGTATAAAACTCGGCTTATCGGACACATCGCTCTCGTTAAAAGAAGGGGCTTGGGGTAATGCAAGTGATGAAAAAAGACCTTCATACCTGGGTGTTGGAGATCCATTACTGATGGGTATATGGGGTGCCATTGGTGTGAGCCATAAAAAGAATGGTTGTGACGAATCTGTCCGACTGCTAATATAGTCGGCGGCTTTTTTCGCAAGGACATCGGTTTGGTAATCTGCCAAAGAATTTCCGTATGTGTGGAGTGTCCCATTTTCACTGATGGTATAGTTGTAATACTTATATGTGGACTTATCCACGAGTCCGTTCCAAAAGTGCCAGCCGGGTGGGACAGTCGTTCCCGGAATCTCCGTACCGTACCCGTTTAGATACTTTCCAATAAGTGCCGTATGATATCCGGATTGTTGGAGCCATACAGGAAGGGTATTCTGAGCAGTAGGATGCAGTTTACCGTATCCGCCAAGCGGCGGTTCGATGTCTAATATACTATGGTTATGAGAATATTGACCGGTTATGAATGTTGCCCTAGATGGACAACATACTGCATTGTCTACAAAACTATTTTTGAAGGTAACCCCTTTGTCAGCAAGAAGGCTTTTTGTCTTGGTCATAATTGACATCGACCCCATATCGTCCTGGTCGTCTGTCATGATGACAATAATGTTCGGTCGAGTATCAGACTGAGCAAGAGCTGAGCGTACAGGCAGTCCGAAGGGTTCTCCTTGGATAAAAAATAACGCGGCCATAATAATGAGCAGAATAAGTTTTTTCATTGCTATTTCCCAAAATTGGCAACTAATTGATTATAGTCGAAAATAGCCGTCTGGCCACTGACATCCTAATTCTCATCTGGTGGCTAAAGCGACGCTTGGGTGAGGCTGGGCGTGGCGTGAATAAGTTAAGATACATATGCGACATTGGTCGCCATGGATCATAGCGCCAAAGCCCACCTGGTTTTTAGTAGAATACCCGGCATAAGGAGGTATCTATCTATGATCCCAAGCCTGCGTCAATTTAATACCAGTGAAGTGGCTCAGAAACGATTAGAAATCATCCAGTTCATGAACAAGCACGGGGAGGTGGCAACTAAAGAAGCTTTTGGGGCTGATCGGAAGGTGATCGGTCGTTGGCGGCAATGGCGGTTTCGAGCGGAGCTAGCTTGGGGGAGGTGATGAGTGTGGTTGAAGGCTATAACGCGCCGATTTATCCCGTCTACGCCCTGGGAGGCCGGGGCGGCGGCGGCGGGGCGGCAGTTGAGCCGGGCTCTTCAACGGTAGCGAAAACAGTAACGGTAACCTTTAGGCTACGATAAGGTCCCTGGGGTTGCAGGTTGGGCGTAGTATAATGCAGACATGCCGACAGCGATTGAGAAAATAGAGTATCAAAAGCCAATTTGGCAGGAATTTAGTTGGGGGGTCAATGGACAAAAGATCTCTGGGGTTTACAGTGAGCTTGAAGGAGGAAGTGAAAACTTGGTGAGAGTTAAAGTGGCGATTCCGGTTCCGGCTGATGCGCAAAATGTGATGATTGATATTCGTTCCAGAAAACGAGTAGAAAGGAGTGCTGAGGGTCCAAGTCAGAGAGTCAGAGATGTAGAGGAAGAATTTTATTTGGTTTCTTATTGGTCTCCTGGATTGAAGATTGGTGACTTGATTTCTATTCCGAGGGAACTGGCCGAAATCCGCGAGGGTGAGGCTGAGCCGAGATTTATTCAAATCGAACAAGTTTCGGTTTATAGCTATGGCGTTGGAAATACACCAACGTATTCAAATCTGATGTAGCCAGGTTGCAAGTAGGGTGAGGCTGGGCACGCCTATTGCAAGTCCAGGCTGATTCTGGTATTATATGGCTTGCTCGCGGACTAATATGATAACTTTTCTAAAAAACATTCTAAAAAGCCCCTAGGGCCTTTGCTGTTTTGAAGCTATCATGGATCCCGCTTGAGCGGGATTTTTTTTGACAAGTTAAGATAAGACTGGGCCTGTAGCTCAGTTGGCTAGAGCACTACATTTGCAATGTAGGGGTCAAGGGTTCGAATCCCTTCAGGTCCACAGCCAACCCGAGCGGTCGCCTGAGGCGACAGGTCGTCGGTTCGAATCCGACTGGGTCCACCCTCCCGCAGTCGCTTCGCGACAGCTATGGCGGGCAGGCCCGAGATCTTACGCATGGGAAAGTCCCATCCGCAAGCTCTTGGAGCTTGGAATTGCTCCTTGAAAAGTGAATAGAATGTAATACGTTGGTCGCCTTAGGCGACTAATGTAAGTAGATCGCATCAAAAACTTGATTTATTCTACTCAAGCAGTCAGTGGATGCCTTGGCAATAAGAGCCGAAGAAGGACGTTTCAAGCCGGCGAAAGTCTACGGGGAGGTGGCTAAGAACCGTTAATCCGTAGGTGTCCGAATGGGGAAACCCACTCGCCTTAGGCGAGGGTCCCCGCATTTTGCGGGGTCGGGAACTTCCTGAACTGAAATATCTAAGTAAGGAGAGGAAAAGAAATCGAATGAGAGGCCCCTAGTAAGCGACGAGCGAAAAGGGCTGAGTCCAAACCTCCGACGCAAGTCGAGAGGGGTTGTAGGATCAGACACACGCTTTAGAAGAGATAACAGAACACCGTGGAATAGGTGACCAAAGAGAGTGAGAGTCTCGTAAGTGAAATTTGTTCTAAAGTAGTCTGACACCTGAGTATCTCTGGAGACGGCAAACTCCAGTTTGAATCCGGGCCGACCACGGTCCAAGACTAACTACTCTTATTGACCGATAGTGAACTAGTACCGCGAGGGAAAGGTGAAAAGAAGGGTTAGAAACCCAATGAAAAGTACCTGAAACTGATTGCTAACAAACAGACAGAGCCCCGCAAGGGGTGATGTCGTGCCTATTGAAGAATGAACCGGCGAGTTACTCCAGACAGCAAGGTTAAGCCGCTACGCGGTGGAGCCGAAGGGAAACCGAGTCTTAACAGGGCGTTAAGTTGTCTGAGGTAGACCCGAAACCAGGTGAGCTAACCATGAGCAGGGTGAAGGTCCGAGAAATCGGACTGGAGGCCCGAACAGGTGAATGTCGCAAAATTCTCTGATGACTTGTGGTTAGAGGTAATATGCCTAACGAACCTGGAGATAGCTGGTTCTCCCCGAAACATGTCTTGGCATGGCCTCGTGATTTAAGAGCAGGGGGGTAAAGCACTGAATTGATTTCAGGAGTAAAATCTTGGAACCAAATCAAACTCAGAATACCCTGTTTATATGCACGGGAGTCAGTATCCGGGGGCTAAGCTCCGGAGGCAAAAGGGAAACATCCCAGATCCTCAATTAAGGTCTCTAAATCTATATTAAGTGGTAAAGGACGCATTATTTCTCAGACACCTAGGAGGTCGGCTCAGAAGCAGCCATCCTTGAAAGAAAGCGTAACAGCTCACTAGCCGAGAAATGTGTGGCCGAAGATGTAACGAGGCTCAAATATAGTACCGAAATTAGGAAATTCCGTAAGGGATTGGTAGGGGAGCGTTCTTGTGGCTTTGAAGGTGAACTGTAAGGTTTGCTGGAGCAGCAAAGAAGTGAGAATGCCGGTATGAGTAGCGTAAACAAGGTGAGAATCCTTGTAGCCGAATGTCCGAGGTTTCCAACGCTATGTTTGTCAACGTTGGGTAAGGCGACCCTAAGGTGAGGCCTTTTTGGCGTAGCCGATGGATTACGGGTTGATATTCCCGTCCTTATTGATGATCGTTATCAGCTGGGGCGTGACGAAGTTTGATACGGGAAGCGGTGTGTTGAAGATACACACGTTTAAATAGCAAGTCAGTCTCTCTTGGCAAATCCGTAGAGGCGTCCAGCCCGCATGTGCTATAGCGCAAGCTATTGCTGGCGGGTTACACGAGTTATGAATACGAGTCTGCCGTAAGGCGGGCAAGTTCCCTGACTTAAGTTTCCGAGAAAAGCGTCGCAGTGAGAGCGTCAATAATCCGTACCGCAAACCGACACAGGTGGACTAGTCGAGTAGACTAAGGCTAACGAGAGAACCCTTCTTAAGGAACTCGGCAAACTAGCTGGGCGTAAGCTTTGCAAGATGCCCTGTTCTTCGCAAGAAGAACTACAACAAAAGATTACAGAGCGACTGTTTAACTAAAACACAGGTCTGTGCGAAAGCGAAAGCTGAAGTATACGGGCCGAAACCTGCCCAGTGCCGGAAGGTTAAATGCGTGGGTGACCATTCGCAAGAATGGAGGCCTGCAAGTGAAGCCCCGGTGAACGGCAGCAGTAACTATGAAACATTTGTAGTTATAAAAGTTGACTATATGCTGGAACATCCGTACCGAAAGTCGTAAGACGAACGGTTGAAGTATCTGACGTTACCGTGTACTATGGAAATAGGATAAGGTGAAAATACGTTCAGTGCGGAAAATCAGCAGGAAAGACCCCTGGCCAAAAGTCATGGGAATCCTCAGAGACTATACGTCAACCTCCCCCGATTAGTCGGGGTGAGATGAGATAGTCCGACCTCCATATCGATATGGAGATCCCGACAGAAATGTCGGGACGCATCATCTAATTTAGATTGATGTAGCAACATAAGTGAACTGTTCTATGGTTGGATACTAACTGCCATAGTGAGGCGAAAATCCTCCATTTCATAAACGCTTTACACTGCGTCGAAATGAAAATTTGACTATATGCTGGAATAACTCATGTATCCGACAGTACTCGCAAGAGTGAAAATCTGTTCGGTGGAGTCAATCAGCAGGAAAGACCCCTGGCCAAAAGTCATGGGAATCCTCACACACTATACGTCAGAATTCGGTTGCAAAATCGAATAAGAGATAGTGGCGGCTGCATAGCGATATGCAGGACTACCTGGTTTTAAGGGTAGTCACAATCCCGCTTGGCGGGACGAAGAATACAAGCGAAATTCCTTGTCGGGTAAGTTCCGACCTGCACGAAAGGTGTAACGACTTTGTAACTGTCTTGAGAGGGGACTCGGCGAATTTGAAATGGCTGTGAAGATGCGGCCTACTGGCAGCAGGACAAAAAGACCCCGTGGAGCTTTACTATAACTTGGCACTGAAATGTGTGTTGTAACTGTCGAGAATAGGAGGGAGAGTCGAGTATTTATATTCGACTCGTCAGTGGAATACCTTTCTTTGTGACGTACATTTCTCACTTAAGTCAACTGCAAACGTTGACGAGGACACTGTCTGGTGGATAGTTTAACTGGGGAGGTTGCTTGCTAAAGAGTAACGCAAGCGTACAAAGGTACCCTTAGTTCCGATGGAAACGGAACCGGAAGCATATAGGTATATGGGTGCTTAACTGCGAGACAAACAGGTCGAGCAGATACGAAAGTAGGTCTAAGTGATCCTCGTGTACTTCGTGGGAAGTACCGGGCTTAACGGATAAAAGCTACCCCGGGGATAACAGAGTAGTCGCGTCTGAGCGTCCACAGCGACGACGCGGTTCGCTACCTCAACATATCGGGGACTCTTGATAGTGATATCAAGATGCTGTTTCTCGTAAGACAAGATTTAAAATTGTTTTATGGAGAAGAAATATCAACTCATAACGGTGAAACCCTCCTTCTTTGAACCACCTTGTTTTCGGGTTAGTTTCGGACTAAACTGATAATTGGGATTAGAAAAGGGTAATACCGTGGGAAGTTTATCGGAAGTACAAAAATCGTTAATTGAAGGATGTCTATTGGGTGATGGATATATGCGTTGTAAAACCAACGCCCATCTTCAAATAACCCACAGCATCAATCAGAAAGATTACGTTGATTGGAAGTTTAAGAATTTGTCGGAGTTTGTTTTAACTCCGCCAAAATCATATAAGGGTAATGGAACAAGAATTGGTTACCGCTTCTTTACCAGAAGCTTGCCTATTTTTACAGATTACTATTTTCGCTTTTACAAAAAGCAAAAAATAATTCCAAAAGATCTAAATCTGACTGCTTTAACTTTAGCTGTTTGGTATATGGACGATGGCTCAAAAAGTCGTCAGAGCTGTTACTTAAACACGCAACAGTTTACTTCAAAAGATCAAGAATTCTTGATCGATATATTACGTGATAAATATGATCTTCGAGCACATCGAGACAAAGATAAACAATACTTTCGTCTTCGATTTAACACAGAAGATTCACAAAAATTTATCCGGATTATTAGGCAATTTATTTTGCCTAGTATGCAATATAAGATTCCGATATAACCCCGTATCGACTGATATCCGACGAAGTTTCGTCGAGATTGAGATAGGTCTTTGACCTATCAAACGTTGACATCTCTTGTAACGAAGAGATGAAGGTATAGTCAGGCTAATTAGAAATAATTAGGTTTAAATGCGATGTCGGCTCAGCACATCCTGGCGCTGGAGAAGGTGCCAAGGGTTGGTCTGTTCGCCCATTAAAGTGCTACATGAGCTGGGTTCAAACCGTCAATTTGGCGGCCTCTCCGAGTAATCGGAGTTGCAAAATCGACTCATATTGGTGAAGTCCTAGTACATAAATTGTGAAAAACAATCTGTCGTGTGCTAGGATAATACCAAGGGAAGTCGCAATCTCTCATTGATCTATCAATGAAAAATATAGTGGTTACTATTTTTATAGATTGTTGACCCCTTAGAGACTTGTCAATTTAACTAATTGGCAGGCTTCAACATAAAGTTGGAGCAAAACGTCGATCTCCCGATAGTGAAATCGGGATGGTGGTATAGTCCATACCCTTAGTAATAGGGGATTAATTATGCGTGAGACAGGTTGGTCTCTATCCGCTGTCAGCGTGGGGTTTTTGAGGGAGTTTGCCTTCAGTACGAGAGGACCAAGGTGAGCCAATCCCTAGTGATTCAGTTGTTGCCGTCAGGCGCATAGCTGAGTAGCTACATTGGTATGAGATAACCGCTGAATGCATCTAAGCGGGAAGCTCTTCCTAAGATGAGAAACCCATGGTCGCCGCAAGGCGACCGAAAGATCCGTGGCAGATTACCACGTTAATAGACGAGAGGTGTAAGCAATGCAAGTTGTTTAGCTGACTCGCACTAATGATCAAAGGATAAATCAAATTTTTCCGATGCAATTTATGCTACATTTCTATTCACTACTCAGGGAGTACCCAACTTCGCCTCCGGCTTCGCTGGGCAGGCAAGCAAATTAAAATATTTTTGGTCACTACAGAAAAGGGCTGGTAGCCCAACCTTTTTCTGTCCGGTGATCAGAGCGATTTGGAACCACCTGATCCCATTCCGAACTCAGAAGTGAAACGAGTCAGCGTCGATGCTAGTACTTCCGCAAGGATGTGCGAAAGTAGATCATCGCCGGGCAAACAAAGAGATCCTCCGTAAGGGGGATTTTTTTGTGTAGTAAAGTGATACCTCAAACTAACCTCGAGAGTATAATTGTCGGCATGACAGAAAAACCAAAATGGGTCAAGGAAAAAGAAAGAAGGGATGAATTAGAGGTGCTTGTAAAAGAACATCTTTCATTTGGGTCAGATTATATGGATGATGGAGCCGTACAATATTTACTTACTGGGTCAAACTGGCTGGTCAGGCCTGAACGGCTTGGGTTTTTTCCACTTGATCCATCGGGCGAACGAAGAATTGGATCCGTAACAAATTGGATTGAGAACGACCAAAGGCAGTTTTCTGCCCTGATCAACCTTGGTGATTTGTTGGCTGCGGTAAAAGTTAGTAAAAGATTGACTGTGGAATTAGCTTTGTTTGAATATTTGGTAGAGACAACTAAGGTTGGGCTGAATTCTACGCCAAATAAATAGGCTGTGGTGACTACGATGAAGAATAGTTTAAGAAGAGTAGTTGATTAATAGTTGCGATCGGGGCGTAATATTGTTTTTTCTTTGTTTGCCAAGGGTTGAGAATGACGGTCGCAAAGCTATAGATTTTGGGAGAGTGGTCTCTGCGGGGTGATCTAATTTACCTTGCGGTTTACATGCGCGAATGGTGGGAGCACGTTTTGGAGGGGCACGGCGATATTGGAAATTCTCGACATGCGGTGTTAATTCACGATTTTGTTGAGGAAGATAAGAAGACCGTTTTTCATATCTACGATCCCTTGCAGTGGAAAGATGAGGGAAAAATAAAAGTGACCTTAGACCAACTTTGGCCGGCCTTGTTCTTGATGCGCGGTTTTGAGGGGGACGTAGCTAGACTAATGGGTGACGAGAAGGTTGAGATTGCTATTTTTGCGAAGCGCGGGAATCGATGAAGGCTAAAATTGGTAAGATGGGGATGGATGAAGAAATTGGTATTGGCGGTGATGGGGGTGATTGTGCTTGGTTTGGCTTTTGGGGCGGGGTTTATTTACGGCAAGAAATGGGAGGGGTACAAGATAACCCGGGTGGTGGATGGAGACACGTTAGGAGCAACTGACTTGCGGACCAATCGAGATTGGCGGCTGAGGTTGTGGGGCATCGACGCGCCGGAAGCCAAGGAATGCGGCGCCAAAGAAAGCAAAGAAGAACTGGAGAAAATTGTCGGCGGCAGAAAAGTCGAAATTAAAATTCTGGGCGTGGACGGATTTGGCCGGTATGTCGTCAGATTGTGGGTCGATCAGCGGGAAGTAGCCAAAACAATCGTGGCCGCTGGTTGGGCCCGGGTGGATGTGTCAACCGAAAGTGTCGATGACGATCTGAAACCGAGTTTGGCTGATATCGGAGAGATGAGGCGGTTGGAGGAGAAAGCGAAAGTTGATCGCCTGGGGGTGTGGAGTGATCTGTGTAAATTGGTAAGATAGTTTGTGGAGTATCGGGAGGTTCGTGACTGGAAAAAATTGACGGAATTGGGCAGATTAAGCGGGTTAAAAAAACCGCCGGAGAGGTTATTTTTTTCGGGGGATTGGAACCCGGGGATATTTGAGAATTGCGCGGCGGTGGTAGGTAGCCGGCGGATGACGGAGTATGGCCGCTGGTCGGTAGAAAGACTAGTTGGGGAATTAGTGAATCAAGGAAAGACGATCGTTTCCGGTTTTATGTACGGGGTTGACCAAGCGGCCCACGAGGCGGCGATTGAATTTGGGGGCAAAACAATCGCGGTTTTGGGCTGGGGGATGACCTGGAAACTGGAGAAAAGAGAGCGGGTCCTGGCCGAAAAAATCATTAACAGTGGGGGCTTGCTGATCTCGGAGTGGGAAAATCAGGAACCAACCCTGTGGACCTTTCCGGTCCGAAACAGAATCGTGGCGGCCTTGGCGAGTGCGGTTTATGTCGTCGAGGCGGCGGAAAAAAGCGGTTCGATGATTACAGTTAATGAAGCCCGCAAATTGGGAAGGGAGATCTACGCCGTTCCCGGGCCAATCACCAGCCAGGTTTCCAGCGGAACGAATAACCTAATTGCTTCGGGTAAGGCAAAACCCTGGCTGCCGGGTAAAATAGTGGCGAGGGTTGGGGTGGAAACGCCGGTGTACCGATTAATAAGAGAACGGGGCGGTTTGACGGCCGATGAAATGGGGCGGACTTTGGGGATAGGAGTTGATGTTCTGGGAATTGAGCTAACTCACCTGGTTCTTTCGGGGGTGGTGGTCGAGCGGGACGGACAGTATTATCAAGGTTAGATGCTGACCAAAATCCAGTCGGTGGCCCACGTCGGTTTGATTTCAGTCCCGGTGGCGATTGAAGTCGATGTGGCCAGCCGGGGTTTTCCCGGCTTCACGATAGTGGGTCTGGCCAGCCGGGCGGTGGATGAAGCGCGGGAAAGAGTAAAAACGGCGATTGTTAACAGCGGTTTTGATTTTCCACCCCAAAAAATTACGGTCAATTTGGCGCCGGCCGATTTGCCCAAAGACGGCGCCGCCTATGACCTGCCGATTGCTCTGGGGATACTGGTCGCCGGTGGGCAGATAACAATAGACGAGAAAAAATTGGCGAGTTGTTTGTTTTATGGTGAACTATCCCTGGATGGAGGTTTGCGCCGGACAAAAGGAGTTTTGTTGGTGGCTCTGTTTGCAAAAAGAGAAAAATACAAAGAAATTTTTGTTCCGGTTGAGTCAGCCAATGAAGCGGCGGTGGTGTCCGAAATCGTGGTTCGGCCCTTGCGCCAGCTAGCCCAATTGATCGGGCACCTCACCAAAGCAAAAATCATCAAACCACTAAGATCTTTGCCGGTGGCCGAGGTAATTGAGACAGCGGCGGCGGAGTTTGATTTGGCCGAAATTGCCGGTCAGGAACAAGCCAAACGGGCCCTATTGATCGCCGCGGCGGGAGGGCATAACCTGTTTATGTGGGGCCCGCCGGGGACGGGGAAAACAATGCTGGCCCGGGCGATGAGCGGAATTTTGCCCAGTCTTTCCGAGGAAGAAGCATTAGAAGTGACGCGGATTTATTCGGTGGCTGGTTTATTGAAAAGCGGTGAAGCTTTGATCCGGCGTCGGCCTTTTCGTTCGCCTCATCACGGGGTTTCGGCGGCGGGAATTATCGGCGGCGGCAGCAATCCCGTCCCGGGTGAAGTCAGTCTGGCCCACTTGGGCGTTTTGTTTCTGGATGAGATGCCGGAGTTTCCCCGCAATGTCATCGAAAGCCTGCGCCAACCGATGGAGGACGGAGTGGTGGAAATTGTCAGGGCGACGGCGCATGTATCATATCCGGCTAGTTTTACTTTGTTGGCGGCGGTTAACCCCTGCCCCTGCGGCTATCTGGGGCACCCGACCCGGCCTTGCGTCTGCAGTCAAAAACAAGTTGACAACTATCGGCAAAAGATTTCGGGGCCGATCCTTGACCGGATTGATTTGTTTGTGCGAGTGGGGGTAGTCGAGGTGGAAAAACTATTGGAGAACCAGAGCCGGACGGGGATGACGACGGCAGAAGCCAGAAAACCGGTGCTGGCGGCGCGGCAGAGACAACTAAAGCGGTTTGGGAAAGCAGGGATTTTCACTAACGCCCAAATGGGAAACAAACTAGTGAAACGCTTTTGTCCGTTGGATGAGGAGACGACTCGCCTGTTGCGGACAGCGGTGGAAAAATTCAATCTTTCGGCCCGGTCATACTACCGTCTGATTAAAGTGGCGCGGACAATCGCCGACCTGGCCGGGGAGGAGCCGATCACCTCGGCGCACGTGGCTGAAGCGCTCCAGTATAAGCAATTCGGATGAAACGGGAAAATAAGATTGTCGGAAATAGAGGCGAAGACATCGCCTTGGCCGAGCTTACCAAAAAGGGATATCAACTAGTGGAGAGAAATTTCAGGAACCGCTTTGGGGAGATTGATCTCATTATGGAGGATGAGGCGACGGTGGTGTTTGTGGAGGTAAAGACCAGGGTGGGCGAAGAGTTTGGTCTGCCGGAGGAGGAAGTTTCTGCCCGCAAGTTCGCGCAGGTAAGGCGCATGGGTGAAGTTTTCCTGATTGAAAAAGGGCTGTGGGGGAAAGCCTGCCGGGTCGATGTGGTGGCGATAGTGCTGACCCGGGCCGGGGAGGTGGCGCGCCTGACCCATTATTGCGCTGTTTGAGCTTTCCGTGATAAAATAGGCACTGTCCGAATGGACAAGAAAGGAATTTATGATTAATGGCGACAAAGAAAGCAACTCGTAGATCCGCCGAACCGGTGGATAAGCCCGCGAAAGCGGCGGTCAAGAAGCCGAGGGTTAAAAAAGTTACCCCAAAGAAGGTTGAGGTGAATACTTCGACAAGCTCAGTACGAGTACGGGCGGTGCCCAAGGTGGAAACTAAGGCCGAATCTCTAATGGATCGGCTGATGGCGAAGGCCGGGGCAACCCTGGTCACCCCGAAGCGAGGCCAGCAGGTGGAAGGAACCGTTACCTTTGTCAGTAGAAGGATGGTTCTGGTCAACATTGGCGCCAAAACAGAAGGGGTGGTCGCTGACGCCGAGGCAAAAGAAGCGTCCGATATTATCGAATCCCTGAAGGTTGGTGATCCAATTTCCGTTTTTATCAAACATCCGGAGAATGATCAGGGACAAATCCTTTTGTCGCTACGCAAGGCAGTGGAGGAAGGCCGCTGGTCGGTCTTTAAGAAATGGATGGATGAGGACCGCGAAGTCGAGGTCGCCGGCCTGGAAGTTAACAAGGGCGGCATGGTGGTCAAGATTGGCGAAATTCGCGGCTTTGTGCCGGCTTCTCAATTTGGGGAGAAACATTTGGGGAACATGGAGGAGTTGTTGGGTAAGACTTTCAAAGCCAAGGTAATCGAGGTCGACAAGGCCCAGAACCGGTTGATCTTCTCCGAAAAACTCGTTTCTGACGCCGAAGGATTGGCTAAGAAGGACGAAGCGTTGGCCGATGTGGTCGCCGGCGCGAAGCTGGTGGGGACCGTCTCCGGCATTATGCCCTTTGGTGTCTTTGTCACTGTCAATGTGCCCGTCAAAGGTAAAGCGGGCCTGCCCGCAGTCGCTATGCGTCAGCTATTGCAGGCGGGTGAGGTGGCCAAGGTCGAGGGCCTGGTTCATATCAGCGAGATCTCTTGGGAGAAAGTTGACGATCCCAACACGATGTTCAAGGTCGGTCAGGAAGTTAGCGTGATGGTGATCGGTATCGAGAAAGAGGCGGGTAAGCTCAATCTATCGATCAAACAACTTTCCGGCGATCCCTGGAGCGACATTGAGACCAAGTATGCGGTTGGTACCAAGCATCAGGGTAAGGTTTTTCGCATCGCTGCCTATGGCGTTTTCGTCAATTTCGAGAGGGGTATTGATGGCCTAATCCATGTCAGCAAACAGCCGCAAGGCAAGGAGTTTGCGGTGGGCGAAACCGTCGACGTCTATGTCGAGATGCTGGATGCAAAGAGTCGCAGGATGAGCCTGGGGGTAGTTCTGACCGAAGTTCCGGTTGAATATCGTTAATATCAGTTAAAATACAAATATGGCAAAAACAAAGATGGTGGTTAAAGAAGACCAGATTTTGGTCGACGTCGAGCTGATCTTCAAGGAGATCGAGGAGGCCAAGGGGGACTGGAAAAAAGTCCGCGAGGAGTTTCGCAAATACCTCGAGTCGATGAAGGAGAAATAAGATGACCGAAAGGACGGCACAAGAAAAGCGGATAATAAGGGGAGACAGCGAGTTGAGAATTGGCTTCAGTAGGGCGGTTGATTATTTATTGGTTGAACTTGAAGAAGTTGCTAAAAAACTGAGCATTGACCCCGATGAACTGCTGAAAGTGCTCCAAGATAGGAGAATGGGGACATATGACGAGGCGCTCAAAGAGGCAGTAAGGTTGCATTCTGGTTACCCGATAGTGTAGGATAATTTTTACCTTTACAAGTTAATTTTTGGCTATGGGACTTTCTTGTCGTCCGGAAGTTGTTAGCGGTTTAGCAATGGGCAGTCTGCCCGGATATCTAGAGGAGGTATTGCACTTTTCCTCGGGCTGGGGAGATTTGGCGCGCGCCAGAGAGGCGGCGGCGGAGGGTGGGGCTTGCCCACGAGCCTGGATAATGAATATTCCGGCCGGAAAGGTTTATCTGGAGTGGAATCAAGAACGCCATGATTGGGAGGCGACGGCTTTGTCTAAGAAATTGGAAAACTTCGACCTCTGTCTGAAGCGGTCAGAAACAGGGTTGGATCTGAAATGGCTTTGGCCGGAAGGTAAGTTTCGATCTCCCGAAGTAGACCTGGTCTTAAAAAGGGGTCTGAAAAAAATTATCAAAGAAAGGGGCGGAGCCGAGATTGGCCTGTTGGGAGGAATTTTCCACTTGGTTTTGGGGCCAGATGAGGTGTCGATTACGATGCAGGTGGCGACGGGTGAAAATGGCGGTCTGTGGTTGGAAACGGTCCCTTATAGCCTGGCGAATGAATTACTGGCTGACTTGCAGAACTTTCTTGAGGCAAACCTGGGCAAGGGAGTGTTTTAGCCGTCAAGAGGTCCGACCTCTAAATGTCGAGAGTCAAATGAGAGATTTTTTCGTAGTTTGGGTTCGTTTCTTCGACAAAATATCGGTAGGATAAGGTTGGATTTGTTGTAGAGAATGGTTTCAGAATTTCATTCGGTTTGATCCACTCTTGAGTGCGTTTGCCGAGATAATTTTGATAGCTAGAATAGGGGTAAGCGTCAAGAGGTCCGACCTCTTCACCGAAGTTCATGGCCGCCAGCGCCACTGTTCGATGCCGAGAAGTCGGCTGGAGAGGTCGTCCGGCGAATGAAGGTTGGCGGCATTAATCTCCCGACGGATATATTCGTGGGTTTGGATTGGGACATAGAGGTCTTTTAACTCTTTGGCGTTTGGATTTTTGACAAAATCGGTCACCACGACCTTGTCGGCTGACAATACTTTCATTACCCTGACTATCATTCGACCTTCCGGTCCTCGGGGGGGGATGATGATTAGGCCTTCGCAACCAATTGGCACGGTTTCAGTTTGATTGATTAGGCCGTACAATTTTTTGGTCTGTCTTTCTATAGTCATGTTATTTACTATTTTTAATGATTTTTGACAGGTGAGGATGGGTCGAGGGACTGTAGATATGTTTGTAACCCAATTTTTTGGCTTCCTTGAGGCGTCTGTCGCCAAAGGCGACCGAGCGGATTTCGCCCAAAAGGCCCAGCTCGCCAAAGCAAATTGAGCTGTCGGGCAGAGCTTTGTTTTTGACCGAACTGATAATAGCCAAGGCGATGGCCAGGTCGACGCCCGGTTCGTTGACGGTCAGGCCGCCGGTAATGTTGACGAAAACGTCCTTGGTACCGAGGGGTAGCCGGAGATGCTTGGTCAGGATAGCGCAGATGAGCTGGAGGCGGTTGGTGTTGACGCCTTTGGCGACGCGGCGGGGGATGGGGATGGCGCTGTCGACGACGAGGGCCTGGATTTCGGCGGTCATCGGCCGGGTACCTTCCATAACCAGGGCGAGAATAGAGCCGGGGGTGCCCTTGAGGCGACCTTCGAGTAAAAATTTACTGGGATCAGATACTTCTTCCAGGCCGCCGTTGGTCATGCGGAAAATACCGGTTTCGTCGGTCGGGCCGAAGCGGTTTTTGATACCCCGCAAGAGCCGCAGTTCGTGCTGGCGGTCGCCGGTTAACTCGAGGACGGTATCGACCATGTGCTCGAGAAGCTTCGGTCCGGCGATGGTGCCTTTTTTGGTGACGTGGCCGACGATGATGATGGGAATATTGGTTTCTTTGGCGGCTCTAATAAGAAGGCTGGCGCAGTCCCGGATCTGGGAGGGCGAACCGGCGGTGGTGGGATTGGCCTCGGTGGCGATACTTTGGATTGAGTCAACAATGACGAGACTGGGCTTGAGGCGGCCGGCGCCGGCGAGGATTTCTTCGAGGGAAGAAGTGTTGAGAAGACTGATGTGCCGGGTGTCCTTTTTGGTGATCCGGCTGATGCGGGTAGCCACCTGGCCGACGTTTTCCTCGGAACAGATATAGAGCAGGGGTGAGGGGAGGCTGATCGCCAGCTGGGTGAGGAGGGTTGATTTACCGATACCCGGTTGGCCGGCAATAAGATAAACGCCGCCCGGGGTGAGGCCGGCGCCCAGAACCCGGTCAAATTCTTCGATGTGAGTCGGAAAGGCTTGATGGCCCTCGTTTTTGAGGGCTTGTTTGGGGGTGAGGGGGGTAGCGGCTGGCCCCGCTAAGCGGGGTTTCGCTTTGCTCGACTTGGTAAAGTTAGTGACTTCAACCAGAGTATTCCATTCGTGGCAGATAGGGCATTGGCCCAACCACTTGGGAAATTCGTTGCCGCAGGAATTACACATAAAGAGGGTCGTCGACTTGGCCATAAGGACAGTATACAGAAGTTTTCCACAAGAGGCGAAATTTTTCTTTTTCGGTCGTTTTTGAAGCTAAAAATAGGTCTGAAAATATTACAGGGTCGCCTGTTTTTCAAAGTATTAATGTTTATAGGTTGAAAAATTTGACAGGAAATGATATAGTGAGGGCAGATGAAAACCCTGATCAGAGCACTCTTTTCAAACAAGAGGAAAGCGGTAAAGCGACTTAGTCGGGCTTTATCGGGCAGCCTGGAAGCTAATCAGTTGATCAAGATGGCCCGTCTGGGCCAAACACTGGTGGTGATGAGCCGCTAAATGATCTTTGAAACATCAAAAAGAGCCTTACCACCGTAGCCTTCTCGAATGGCAAAGCTCTTTTAATTTATTGAGTTCGTTCCAGGACAGGTGGAACGAATTCACCTTTAAAATAACACCCCCCAAATAGCCTGTCAAGGAAAATAGTCCCCGTTGTGACGGGTGGAGCGTTGGGCAGGCTCTCCACTCGTCACACTGGGGATTTTTTGATGTATGGGGCTAATTTGAATAAGCAATTTTGACGAAAGCCGTGTCTTTTCGGAATAACTGGGAAAGTGGCCCTATTTTTTTGGCGGAGCTTTTTTGCGGATGAATAGTATATAAACGGGAACGGCAAGGAAAGGGATTAGTAAGAGAAGAAAACCGAGAAATTCCAGGTACTGGGGGAGATAGAAAACGGCCACGCCAACAGCTTCGCAGTTAGGCGGGCAGGCCGGTAAGCTCCAAGAATTAAACCACTGTTCGTTACTCACTGCTTGGAGATCGTTTTTTTGATTTGAAAAATACCAGAATGGAAGTTTGGTAATTAGGAGCCAGGGGGGAAGTTTAAGATCAGTTTCGGAGATGGCCAAAGCTTTCCAGTAGGTGGATTTGGTTTGGTAGAGATTGAGCTGATGTGGTGCCACCCCGGGGGAATCCGTTCCGGCTACCCCCGGGGAGTCACTTATGCTGGCGGTGTAGAGGAATTCGGCCGGGTGGCCCGCCTGCAACGCTTGATGCGTAACATCTGCGGGCAGGGTGGAGGAATCTATGGTGATGTTTTTGAGAAATTGGAGAGGGAAGGGGACAACGGTGATTGACTTGATTAGATTTTCGGTAGGCCGGTTGCCAAAAGACTGATTGAAGAGATGGAGGGTGTAGCCGGGCGGTTCGTTGTTGTTGACAATAGGTTGGAGGATGAGCTGTCGGCCATTGATCAGCCGTTCGAAAATGTCGCAGCGGCGAGTGGCGTGATTTTCCAGGCAGACGGTAGGCGAAAGACCGGTTAGATTTTGGGTGTCGAAAATAAGGGCGTAATTAGTATCGTGGGGAAGCTGCTTGCCGTTAAGCTGGTCGCAGGAATTGGCGTTTAGGCTGGTATAGAGGAAACCGCTGTCAGTAATTTGGCGGGTAAACTCGCCCTGGTTAAAGTTGTCGCAATTTCTGGCTTCGGAGTTCATGTTTTCCGCCGGTGCGGTAACGGTATAAGGAGTATCAAGAAGGGGGATAGAAACGGAGAGTAGGCTGCCCTCTGTCGCGGTAATAGAATTGCCAGGGACGAAATTAGGGATAAAACTGGTTTCGCCGAGGAGGGGCAGGTAGCTAACCGAGACATTTTGATAGATGACCTCCTGGGTTGATTTGGATTCATTGGCTTCCAGAATCAGATTGGCCTGCAGCGGTTCAAGTAGGGGTTGGGCGAAGACGCGGGTGAAGGTGGGTTCCTTTTTGGCGGATAGGGATTGGGGACTGGTCAGGCCGCCAAGGGTGCGGTTGGTAACACTGGCGTTGGCCGGAGTGCCGGTGGGGCTGTGATAGGTGAATTCGAGGGAGATTAATTGATTGATTGATCCTGGGGGAAGCGGGGCGGAGAGACAACCGACCAGGTCAGTGCCGAAGAGGGAAATGGTTTTGGCCGCGACAATTTTTTCGATTTTGCGGTTGGGTTTGGCGGTATAGCACTGGGCGGGGGTGGCCTGGCTCAGGGCGCTGGTCAGATCGAGTTTGAAGGCGGGGGTGTTTGAGTAGACGGAGACTCTGGAGGACTCACGGCTGGGGAGATAGAGGTTGGTGAGGGGGTAGAAGCTGCTTTGGATGGTTAATTCGTCGGGCAATTGGACTTCCAGGTAGTGGTCATTGATGCCTAAGATAAGGCCGGAGCTATCTTCCGGCAGAACAAAGTCGAGAAAGACGGGGAGGGAGGTGGGGCTAACGATCTTTTGGTTGA
>Ga0209727_1001039_pt1 | contig 25421 bp, 28 predicted proteins | sample RifGroC1_FD_183995 | JGI IMG/M metagenome (GOLD analysis project Ga0209727, IMG submission 183995) | Groundwater microbial communities from Rifle, Colorado, USA - Groundwater C1 (SPAdes) (version 2) | ecosystem: Environmental > Aquatic > Deep subsurface > Groundwater | place: Rifle, Colorado...
AGCCTCATCCAAGACCACCGACTCGAAATAATTCAAGTTGAGACTGTGACTTCTAATATGATCCGTAAGTCTTCCCGGAGTTCCTATTACAAAATTAGGGCTCCTTCTCAAGTCTTCTTTCTGTCTCCACATATTGGCGCCTCCTATACAAAGGGCTGAATAAATTTGAAGACCGTTTGTGAACGAATATAATTCGTCTTTAGTTTGTGCAGCCAGTTCACGGGTAGGGCTTATAATCAAAACTCTTTGATTTCTGTTTTTTAAAACCTTTTCAATTAGAGGGATTAAGAATGCAGCGGTTTTTCCTGTCCCTGTATTTGCCATACCGATCAGGTCCCGGCCCTCGAGTACCCACGGAATTGCTTGGTCCTGAATTGGGGTGGGTGTGACATAACCTTTTCCCGTAACGTTTTGTTTTATTGCATCGGAAATTTCAAAATCGGAAAATTGATGAGTTACAACATATTCTTTAGTGTCATCAACACGCGGGGGAAGATTGACTACCTGGCTCGGATCAAAAGTTTTAATTCTCCTTCCGCCAGCAAAAGACCTGCCTCCGCCGTATGATCCACGGGCCTGAGGTTTACCACTACGCCGATTGTAATGTTGTCGATACATTTTAAGAAAACAGAACTGCTTAAAGAAAAAAGAAAATTGCTCGCCTAGTGAAGAAAAAGATACAAATAAAAACTAAATTTGGGGTACCTTTATCTATTTAACTAAAACTAAATTTAACTAACTTTTAAGCAGATCTGATTCCTCAAATCTGCAACTCAAGAAGTAACTATATCATAAATTATTAGGGATGTCAAGCTATAGGATGCAGGCTCGCTTTGAGATTAATTTGCCAGTTCCTTTTAACTTCCCGGTAAATCCGCAATCGGCACCGTCTATTACTTCTTTTTATCAAGCCGATCCAGTTTTAGAATCTTTACTCCGAAATATACTACTAAAGCTATAACCAGAAAATCTATGGTTGTATTTACAAAACTACCCCACATCAGTTTAGCGTTCCCGATTGGTAAATACGACTCGTCCAAGTTACCCGCAGCACCCAAGATCATTCCTAGAACCGGGTTAATGATATCCGATACCAACGAGGATACAACTTTTGATATAGCACCTCCGAGTATAAATCCGACAGCCAGTCCCACAACCCCTTGTTCACGAATAAATTCAATAAATCCTTTCATTATTTTCACCCCCTTTCTTAAATAAATATGGATAACACAGTAAAATTTTACCACCATAACCCAGATTTTTTCCCAATAAAGAATATTTTTCCACAACAATAAAAGCCTGGTAATTGCAGTCGGGGAGCGTGAATGTAAGTTATTTGCAGATGTTACTCAGCAAGTTTTACATTTTTTGCACTTGGGCCTTTTTCACCATCTACGACATCGAATGTAACGGTTGCTCCAACTTGAAGCGCGTCAAATTCAACACCAATTAAATCTTTAGAGTGAAAAAAAAGATCTTTTACTTCTCCGTCACGAGAGATGAATCCAAATCCTCTGTCTGTTTTTGTTTTGATTGTTCCTTTCATTTGTTCCTCCTTTCTATTTTTACAGTGTACCACTTTCTTGAGCTTAAAACGAATAAAATTACAGTTTCGGGCATGACACCCTTTGAAGTAAGACACAAAAATGGTACCTTTTTATCTCTCTTTCTTTGGGAAGAACTTTCGGAAAGGTAGCAATAGTCCCGCGAGACTCAAAATAATAAACACTGTTAATGGCGGAAGCAATGAAGGTATTGATTCAGGGGGTAATGTTAAGCTAAGCCCCACCCAACTTAAAAAATAAGCCGGAATAAACCAGAATGCATACCATGCCCACTTTTGCGCACGTCTGAAAGCAGTTGCAGAGACGACTATGAGAAAAAAGGCAAATCCCAAATCAGACAAACCTCCACCGCTAAAATAGAAATTGTACAAGTTAAAAAACGATGGATTCAAAACTTTCAGTTCATCTATTGTTTTACCGCTAATAGACTGTACCAACGTTGGGTCTGTATTAAAGCCAAATGCATGAGGTATGGCACCTGCTAAAACCATTACTCCTATAACAGGGAAAACTATCCAAGCATACTTTTCATAAAATTTTTCGTGCATTGTATTATTCATAATTATTAATCACCTCTTTTATTGGAAATTTCAATTTTCATTGTTTTGTTTCACAGTTTAGTATTTATTAGACACCCAAAGAAGTCAATATGGAGCTTTGTGGCTGGGACTGGTTGATGATTTCCGAACCGCTGATTGGCTCAATATCATCGCTTACCCGGAATTGGTATGGCAGAAGGCAAACAGTTTTCTCCGATATATTCGTTGTAGTTACGTAAGAGGACAGGAGCTTCCTTTTCAAGAACTCTTAAACTTCTCACTATAATTTTTATCCACCACACCCTCCATCATTGCTAGAATTCTTACAGAACTCTGCCTGATAGGCATATTAGAATGAGCTTTGTTTATATGAAAGGAGGTGGGTGAAATATGAAGGATGTAAAAAACGCAATTAGTCATCTTAAAGATCATCAAAAATATCCGGCCACAAAGGCGGATCTTGTAAAAGAATGCGATGATTTGTCAGATTTTTCTGGTGAGGATAAAAAGTGGTTTATGGATCATTTGATGGATAAAACTTATGAGTCTGCGGATGAAGTTATTAAAGAGCTTGGTTTAGTTTAATCTTAATTGCTTAGTACTGGGGGTGATTTAAGTGATTATAGGGGTTGAGAGTATGGTATTGTTCGGTGGAAACGCCAAGAAATTGGCCGGTTTCTGCCGTTTCCTTAGCCGTGCTCTTTTATTCTTCTTTTTTTAGATCTTTTGTGTATTCGTAATATAATTTCCCAGATTTTGAACTTCTGAGTATATAAACGTAACACATAAATCGTCTGTGGCTTTAGCGAAAGACGAGCTGCGAACCGTGGACAAAGTTCGAACCTATTCTGCCACTATTAAAATCCTTTGCCAAGGTTACCTGTACAAGTCTTTTATAAGCAAATGATTTACCTGAACTTGGAAGAATATTAGTGTAATGCATCTTAGTATGCCATTCCGTAGCCTCGGCGAAGGATGTGCTGCGGGACAGGGATTCGGACCCCGATACGCAGATCCAGAATCTGCAGTCCTACCGTTAGACGATCCCGCAAGGTAAGCATGGGTATTCTAACATTTTGAGGATTAATGTGGAATTGCTAGGTGGTAGGAGGATGAGATATTTTTAAGATTTCTAAAAATAGCTAATCGCTACCACCTTTTTGTTCTTGAAATTAATTAAGATTGGACTCCACCCCGATCAGGTATTGGATCCGAGGATCGAAGGCATATTTAACTGCCTTAAACCGTTCATGATCCTGAACCCGACCCAACTTAAGCGATAAAATTTTCCCCACGCAGGTGTCGGGATCGTTCCATCCGCCATCAGAAAAACCCAGTCTTTTCAGTGAAATACCTACGTCACTCCCCAACAAGCTAGTCAATAGTTTTTTGGTCGTGTGATCAACCGGAAGCTTGTTCATATCTCGGAATCGGTACTCAATATCGAGAGGCAGATGATATTCTGCTGCCCTGACACGGCATTCGATTTCCGGATCCCAAAATTTGAGATCGTAGAACCAACTAACCAGACAATCCTCATCGGGATCAATTGACCCCAACTTAACCAGTTGCAAACGGACTAAAGCCATTTTTTCCCTCACCTTTCTTACGATATGGTTGGAATTGACGCTTATCTTTCAAAGAACTAAGCCTATAATATCACTATCCGAGAAAACAGTCAATTTAGCCTCACTGGAAGATTTTGGGGAGGAATAGGATTGCGCCGACAAAGACAGCGGCGATTGAGGATACTAGTACGGCTCCTGCCGAAACGTCTTTTGCAATTTTCGCTTTTTCCTGGATTTCGGGACTGATCATGTCAACAATGGCTTCTACGGCCGTGTTTATAAGCTCCAAAATAAGAACGGAAGCTATAACTAAAATAAGACTAAACCATTCCTGCTCAGAGATTTTAAAGATAAACCCTAAAATGATTGCTGCAACACCCATAAATACCTGAATTCTGAAGTTTCCTCCTTTTTTAAATTCTCCCCAAATACCTTCAAGCGCAAATGCAAAACTCCTGGCCAAACCGTGCTTCGTCTTCATAGATAAATGATATCATGATTTATATGGAAAGTGCCGCAATTGAGTTTTTTGCCACCTTTTTAATATGGATTTTATATGCAGGACTCGTGGTTCTTTGGTTTATCGATGGAAAAATAAGAAAGGAGCAAGTTATACATGCACTTTTTGCAGGGCTTATGGCTTGGGTTATAGCGTTTCTAATAAAGGGGTTTTTCCCAACTTTGCGTCCGTTTTTGGTGAATGGTGAGGAAGCCCTTGTTTTGATTACACCGGCTCGGCATTTCCTTCGGCACACACAGCGTTGGCTTTTAGTCTTGCCATTACCATTTTTATGCATGACCGAAAAATCGGGTGGTGGTATATAGCTTGTGCACTATTAATAGGTATTGCCAGGGTTTTGGCAAATGTTCATTATCCGGTAGACATTATTGGAGGTGCACTCATTGGAACCCTGATAGCTGTAGTTGTTGAAAAAACCCACATGTTCAAGCTTCTTGTAAAGAAAGAAAATAGAAGGAAAAAGTAGTTATTAATTGGGGTTGACAATTAGCAGACCTGATAGTAGACTGCTAAATTACATGGTAAGAAGCAGTAGTAAAATAACAGATTCATATAGAACGGTTCCGATAGTTCCGGTCAGGGGTTCTGTAGTTTTTCCTCATACTGACACACTGGTTTCTTTTGGAAGAGTAAAAAGTGTAGCTGCAGTTAATTCCGCCTTTCAGGATGACAGAGTGATCGCTATTTTTTCTCAGAAGGATCCCAGAACGGCTGACCCCAGTGAAGAAGATTTAAATTCCATAGGTACAATTGCGACCATTACGCAAATGATGACCACCGAGGGTGAAATACACGCCCTTATTAGGGGCCAAGCCAGAATTACACTTCGTGAACTTATTGCCGAGGAGCCGTTTTTAATCGGCAAGGTGGAAGAAATTGTGGAAGAAATTGAAGAAACTCCGGAAGTGGGTGTTTTAGCCAAAAAAATCCAAGATCTTTTCAAAAAAGCAATAAACTTGGGTAAACAGGCGGAAATAATGACTGTTATGAAACTCGTTTCAACTTCGGCCGAGCCGATTGAAGTAAGTGATCAGGTGGCCTCTCTTCTTGAAATAAAGCCGGCCGAAAAGCAAAAGATCCTTGAGGAATTGAATGTTAAAAAGAGATTGGGGATCGTTTTGGAGTACTTATCCAAAGAGGTTAACGCTTTAGAGATCGAGCAAACTATTTCTTCAAAGACTCAAAAAAGGTTTGAAGACCAAATGAAAAAGGCAATGCTTCGTGAGAAGAAAAGAACAATTGAGCAGGAACTTGGAGAGATTGATGAAGATGGGGAAATGACAAATGAGGAGTTTAAAGAGTACAAAACAAAAATTAAAAATGCAGGGATGCCGATGGATGTTAAAGACAGAGCGGAAAAGGAACTTAAACGCTTAAGCGAAATGTCTCCCAATAATCCCGAGGGAGCCTATATTCGAAATTACCTTGATTGGATTTGCGACATGCCATGGAGCAAGGCGACCCCGAATAACGTTGCCATGAATAAAGCCTCAAAGATTTTGGAAAATGAACACTATGGTATAGATAAAGCGAAAGAACGCATTTTGGAATTTTTGGCTGTTATGAAACTCAAAAAGGAAGCAAAACGTTCCGGACAAAAGAAAGGGGTCGACGGGAAAAGCAGTGTACACCCGACAATTCTTTGCTTTATAGGGCCTCCAGGTGTCGGAAAAACCTCCATAGGCAGGTCAATTGCCAAAGCATTGAACCGTAAATTCGTCAGAGTATCTTTGGGAGGTATCAGAGACGAGGCTGAAATTAGAGGTCACAGAAGAACCTATGTCGGTGCAATGCCCGGTAGGATTATCCAGGGAATGAAAAGCGCAGGGACAAAAAACCCTGTTTTTATGCTCGATGAAATTGACAAAATAGGAGTGGACTTTAGAGGGGATCCTTCAAGTGCACTTCTTGAAGCACTAGACCCGGAGCAAAATAAAGAATTTTCAGACCACTACCTGGAGGTTCCGTTTGACCTTTCGGAGGTAATGTTTATTTGTACAGGTAATGTTCTGGACACAATACCGGCACCTTTGAGGGACAGAATGGAAGTAATAACTTTCCCGGGTTATACCGAGGATGAGAAATTCCAAATTGCCAAGAAATTCCTTTGGCCGAAACAGATTGAGGTACAAGGTTTAATCAAAAAAGGTACCCAGATTTCCGACTCTGGAATTAAAGAGGTTGTCGGCAGTTATACAAGGGAGGCAGGAGTAAGAAACTTGGAAAGAAACCTGGCAAGTATTTGCCGTAAAGTTGCCAGACTGGTTGCCGAAGGAAAGAAATATCCACGAAAAATCGAGGCTACGGATGTCAGAAAACTTTTGGGGAGTCAAAGATTCACATCTCAAATAGCCGAGAAAAGAGATGAGATCGGAATGAGTACCGGGCTTTCGGTGACACCGTTCGGTGGCGAGATTCTTTTTATTGAGGTTTCCCTGATGCCGGGCAAAGGAAGATTGACTCTTACAGGACAGCTGGGTGATGTTATGAAAGAATCTGCAAAAGCAGCATTTACCTGGACCAGATCGCATTATCACGAACTGGGACTAAGAGCCGATTTCGCCGAGGGAATTGATGTTCATATACACGTACCTGAAGGTGCGGTACAAAAAGACGGTCCTTCAGCGGGTGTTGCCATTACCACTGCTTTGGTTTCTGCACTGACAGGCATTCCGGTTAAACGCCGTGTAGGTATGACCGGTGAGGTAACCCTGAGGGGTAGGGTTTTGGAAATTGGCGGACTGAAAGAGAAGTCGATTGCCGGTCACAGAGCGGGACTTACTACAATAGTAGTTCCAAAAGACAATAAGAAAGACATGGAAGAAATACCGACTACCGTTAAAAAAGACATAGAGTTTGTTTTTGCAGAAACCGTGGAAGATGTATTGAAAAAGGCCCTCATCTCGTGGCCGTCTAAATCCAAGATTGACGATAAATATTCTCCGATTTCAGCTTCACTTGCAGCAAGTTAACCTTTCTATATAGTAGGGTATGCCCATCATTCGGAAATTGGCCTTCTTCATGATAAAATACGCATGTATTCAGTAAGGCCTGCCAAGTTCTCTTGGCCCCATCGTCTAGTGGTCTAGGACACCAGGTTCTCATCCTGGTAACTTGGGTTCGAGTCCCAATGGGGTCACTCACTTCGTTCGTTTCTCCCTGGATCCTCGATAGTGCAAATCAAAGTAAGGAGCTATGCACACGAGTCCCAATGGGGTCACTTAGTTTGATTCTTAATAAATCTTACACGAACTGAAGCTAGATGTGTTTCAATCTCTTTGATTATCTTACGTTTATTTTTTCGTTTTGTTTAAACATTAATTTTTTCTAAAAGATCCGAAATTTCTTTCTCAAAAATTTCTTTTGGCCTAAAACCTATGAATTCATGGACGATTTTACCGTTCTTAAAGACTTTCATATTCGGTATGCTTTGAATCTGAAACATCGCTGCCAAACTTTGGTTTTGCGCCTCCTCCGTGTTTAATTTTGAGATTTTGAATTTACCATCAAATTTATCGGCCATGTCCTCGAGTACCGGCGCCATCATTCGGCACGGCGTGCACCAAGGTGCCCAAAAATCAACCAAAGTGGGGGTGTCTGATTTTATAACCTCATTCTCAAAATTTTCCGGCGACAAATCAATTGGTTTTGACATAGCTTTTTATATTAATTAATAAATCTTTATCCTCTTTTTTCAAGGATTTCATACAGGTATTAAACTGTTCTTCGATAACGGTATCCATCACACTTCCGACGGCTGATTTGATTGCCTTTAACTGGGTTAATACTTGGAGACAGTCAGTTTGCCTATCCACCATTTTTTTAACTCCTTCAATCTGACCGGTAATATTGTTGAGGCGGGCTGCAATTGATTTCATGAAGATAATATAACATACACCCCCTGGGGGTGTCAATACACCAGCCCGGATTGAACCAGGCCGGTGTATTAATCAATTTTTATTGGGCAAACAATCTAAAAAACCAGCCAAATAGACTTCTGGTTTGTATTTCTGCCACAATTTTATCCTGCAAGGCTACGTTTTCCTGAATCAAAGCCTGTATAGTTGCTTTAACCGCCGCGATATCGCTTTGATTGGTAAGCTGAGTCGCGAGCGCGGTTAGCTCTTGAATTCTCAGCTGATTCTCAACAATTTGCTGTTGGAGGCTTTTAACTGCCTCGAAATCCGTACCCGTTAAAAATCTCGCCAACTTTCCTTTTGTTTCAAGTTTATCTAATTGCGCTTGAATCTGGGTTTGGGCTTGATTTTGTGCCTGAGCGATCTGTCTAACTTGTTGGCCAATTCCGCCGGTTGTTCTCACTTGTAGTAGAGTCTGAACCTGCTTGGCAACTTCGCTCATGTGCTCGGCGCTTAAACCAGCGCTTTGCGAACCGATCCCTTGTCCGTCCCCGAGGTTTTCCTCTTCCTGGGTATTTACCTGTAATTGTGAGTCCTCTCCTGCGTTTTGGGTTTTAACCTGATTTTTATTCTGAACGCCTGTCGGAGAAGGAGACGCATTTAGTAACTGTTGGGTTCCTTGTCCCGTTTGGGCTCCTACACCACTACTGGCAGCGTAAACAGTGGAGGCCAAACCAAAAACAGCCAACACCGGGATTATATATAATAATTTCTTCAATTTATATTCACCCCCTTTATTGTTACCATATTCACTTTATAAATCATCACCTTCTATTATATCCGTTGCCCTTACCGTTTTGTAAACCGCCTTTTCCCTGATTTTCTATTCTTTGGTAAAAACCCTTCATTAAGCCACCTCTTGACCAGATATCGTTTAACCCTAAGCCGTCAATAACAAATCCAGCGATAGCTACTGTTGCGATAAACCCGATGATCATAAGAAGAAAATTTTTCTTGTACGAAAAATCGTATTTCCTAAGTAGCAGTATTCCGATCCCAATCCCCAGAATTGCTAAAATCGGGATCCAGAAAGGAAAACTCTCAAACATTATCGCGAGCCTTCCATAACCCGGCCCCTGCTTTTTGATAAGAAATATAGTCAGATTAATCAGAAACGCTACCGCAACTGCCGCAGCAATTGTTCCTAAAAGCATAAAGACAGAGCCGGCTACGAAATACCACCTTGGCTTCATGGCAATCTCGCCGGAGGTGACTCTCGACATGACTTCTTTTTCAATATCTATTTTATTTGTTGACATATCTTTTTCATTATAACTTTTGCACGGTTTATCCTTGTTCCGACCGTGCCTACCGGAATTCTTAAAATGTCGCTTATTTCCTCATAGGATTTTTCCTCCAAAAAATAAAGCGACAAGGCCTCCCTATAAATAACCGACATTTTACTTAGGCAGTTATGGGCACGGCCGGCCAGTTCCTTTTTCACAAACCCGTCTTCAATATTTATCCCGCTGTCAAAATCAATATCCCCATATAAAGAAACCTGTTTTTTCTCCCTATGAATTAAGTTTATGGCCTCATTGTGAACAATTCGATATATATAACTGCTGAATTTTTTTTTGGTATCAAAACCGTTTAAGTTTATATAAGTCTTTATAAATGACTCCTGGACAACATCGGAAGCCATATGTTTATCCCCGACTAAATAACTGGCATATCTCATAAGCTTATCCTGATAACGCTTTATTATATGAATATACAGTTCTTTGTCTTTTTTCCGAATTGCCTCTACTATCTTTTCGTCTGATAATTTTTGTATATCTTTCATTATTTTCTATTTTAGTATAAATCCTGTACATATTTTTTCTTCGATCCATTACCAAAACCCCACTTTTGTTAGTGAGGTCTGGTAATAAATCCTTGGCTTTTAACGATTAACGTTTCTGCCGTAGCCCATTCCCTGACCCTGACCGGAACCGTTTTGTAGTCCCAATCCAAGTTCAGTTCTTATTGCATTTGCCTCTGCAGTTTTTCCGTCAATCATCAGTTGATGCATTTCGGCAAACTTCGCAAAGTTGCTCTCGTTGACTACCTGGGTAACTCTACCCCTGCCTTGCATCTGCTGCTTCCATGCATTGTAGTCTTTGTTTTCAAATGCGCTGGTCACTATCTCATGCCTTTCGGCTGTGTAGTTCGGACCGGTAACACTCGGGTCGCCTCTATAGGCAAACGCACTTGAGGAGGTAGCAAATAATGCTCCTATTCCTAGTGCAACTACTGATAAAGCTAAAATTGTTTTGTTCATATTCTTTTCACCCCCTTTCATCTATCTACTAGTTATACAAAGGGAGGGGTGTTTTTCTTTCAAATAAATTAAATTACCCACAGAGGTAAACTGTATCCATAAGGTGAGAGTAAAGCATGTTCCATTCTGAGACTATCAGGCTCACTCGTAGTGCTCGTTTCTCCCCGGATCCTCGATGGTGCAAATCAAAGTATGAAGCTATACACACGAGTCCCAATGGGGGTCACAAGTTGGTTTTTGCTCATCATCAATATTTCTAAAATATTGATATAGTAGTATTAATATTGAGCCAAATCGAAATATTGACATAGCGACTAAAGGTATATAGAATATCCCTCGTTGGCCTAAAAAAGGGATCCCTCCTTACCAAAGAGGGATATTTTTTTTCCAAAGTATAAACATATGAAAAACGTTGTTAAATTAACCCAGGACGGATTGAATGCCTTAAAGGCAGAACTCTGCGAGCTTCGTGATGTCAAAAGACCGAGGCTGGTAGATCGTCTTGCCAATGCCCGTTCGCAGGGAGACCTGAGTGAAAATAGTGATTATCAAAGTGCCAAAGAAGAACTCGAATTCTTGGATGGCCGAATTGACGAACTTGAAGAAGTTATCAAAAAAGCAGATGTGTCGTCTGCCGGAAAAACGGATGGTGTTGATTTGGGAACAAAAGTTACAGTAAAGGTAAACGGTAATAAAACCATTTTTAATATAGTCGGAGAATGGGAAGCAGACCCTGTGAATAAAAAGATTTCCCACGAGTCTCCTTTAGGAAAGGCTTTGTTTGGAAAGAAGATCGGTGACTCCGTTGAGGTAGAGGCTCCGGCAGGGAAGATTGAATACGAGATTGTCGCAATCGAGTAAAAGTCGTTGCGCTTGAGAAAGGCCACAGTTACGAGGTAAGTAAAGCTTGGCCATTCGTTCGACAAATGGTAAACTAAGGCATGGCCCAGCAAAACCTAGAAACACTACGCCAAACAAGAATAGACAAACTTCACGAACTGGAAAAGTTGGGAATTAATCCCTACCCTTCAAAAATTTCATTAACTGGAAAACTCATAAAGATTTCTTCAGTCAGAGACTCTTTAGGAAAAGATATTCTGACAGCAGGGAGAATCTGGTCCATCCGTAAACATGGGGCGGTATCTTTTATGGATCTGAAAGACGATACGGGTACAGTGCAGCTACTTTTCCAGGAGAAAGCGTTACCCGAAAAGTTTTCTATCTTAGGGCTTTTTGATATGGGCGATTTTTTGGCCGTAAAGGGAAAAGTGATTAAGACACAATCGGGTGAAATTACCGTGGATGTATCGGAGTTCGAAATTCTTACAAAATCAATTCGTCCTTTTCCTTCCACTTGGTTTGGTTTGAAAGACGAAGAAGAAAGATACAGACAGCGCTATCTCGACTTGTTACTGAACGATGATGTTAAGGAAGTTTTTAAGAAGAAGGCGATATTTTGGCAAAGTATGCGCGAATTTTTAGTAGATAAAGGGTTTTTGGAAGTTGAAACTCCGGTTTTGGAAAACACCGCAGGGGGCGCCGATGCCAATCCTTTTATTACTCACCATAATGCGCTTGATATAGATCTTTATTTAAGGATTTCCATGGGTGAGCTTTGGCAAAAAAGGCTCATGGTGGCCGGATTCGGAAAAACATTTGAAATCGGCCGACAATTCAGAAACGAAGGAATTGATCGGGAGCACCTTCAGGATTACACGCAAATGGAGTTTTATTGGGGATACGCCAATTATGAGGACTCTATGAAGTTGGTTGAGGAAATGTATAAATATGTGGTTGCAAAAGCATTTGGGACGCTAAAATTTAAAATAGGTAAACACAATCTTAATCTTGGGGAAGATTGGAAAACCATAGACTATCGAAAGACCCTGATTGAGCATACAGGAATAGATATATCAAAAGCCTCCGAAGATGATATCAAAAAAGAATTAAATAAACGCCGTGAAGATTATAAGAAATCCGACAAAAAAGGACGCCTGATAGATTCTTTATGGAAGAGTGTCAGAAGAAATATTACCGGTCCTGCATTTTTAACCGGACATCCTGTTGAGGTTTCACCACTCGCAAAGAGAATTGAGAACGATCCCTCATACGTAGAAAGGTATCAGGTGATTATTGCCGGTAGTGAGGTGGGGAATGGTTATTCTGAGTTAAATGATCCCATTGATCAGGCGAAACGTTTTAGTGAGCAGGAAAAAATGCGTGAGAAAGGGGATCTGGATGCCCAAATGGAAGACAATGATTTTGTAAGGGCTTTGGAATACGGAATGCCCCCGACTTCAGGGTTTGGCGTCTCCGAGCGTTTATTTGCAATTCTGGCTGGTAAATCTATCAGAGAAACGGTATTATTTCCGTTATTACGACCGGAGGGAGGTGAATAATTTATGAAAGATAATTTAATAACCGATTTACTTTTGAGTTTGTCATTTTCGTTTTTTGGCTTACTTTTAGTTTTCGGACTTGGATTTGTTTTTCCTGAAATAAATCCCTACACAGCTATTAAATGGATAGTTATAGTTTGTGCAGTAGTGTTTTTCTATTCCTTTGTCAGTTTTATTTTTGTAAAAACAAAAGAAATAAAAGACTGGAGAAAGGGAGCGAAAAAATCAGTAGAAGTTAAAAAAGTTTCAAAAGCTAAAAAAACTTCTAAAAAGTAAAACAGTATTCAGTTAGGTTAGTAAAAGAAGCATCCTGCCCATAATGCTTCTTGTTCTTGTATTAAGGATATGAACAAAAAAGAAGCTATCGATTTACTGCATAGTAAAGTTAAAAACTTGAATTTAAGAAAACACTGTTACGCCGTTGCGGCAGTGATGAAATCCTTGGCTAATCATTTTGGTGAAGACGAAGAGTTGTGGGAGACGGTAGGACTTCTTCACGACGCGGACTACGAAGAGACAAAATCGGATCCCCAAAAGCACACAATACTTCTGACCGAGTGGCTTAAAGAAAAAGGTGAGGTTAGTCCCGAAATACTTTCGGCGATTTTATCGCACAACTATGCCCATACCGGTCAAAACCCACCAAAAAACAACCTTGAGTGGTCTTTGTATTGTTGCGATGAGTTAACAGGGTTTATTGTTGCAGTGACTTTAGTGAGACCGGAGAAGGACATTTCCAAAGTAAGCGTTGAAAATATTCTGAGTAAATGGAATTCAAAAAGTTTTGCAGCCGGGGTTAAGCGCGAGCAAATTGAAATGTGTAAAGAAAAGCTGGGAATAAAACTTTCCGAATTTGTAGAAATTGCACTTAGGGCAATGCAAGAAATTCATGAGGATTTAGGATTATGACGAAATACTTTTGCCCCATTCCAGAATGTTGATATAATTAGACAATGCTAGACATTAACTTCATCCGCGAACATAAAGATTTGGTTAAAAAAGGAGTTGAAAGTAAAGGATTTGATATTACTTTAATAGATAAAGTACTTGATCTTGATGAAAAAAGAAGAAAATTGCTTCTGGAAGTTGAAGGACTTCGTGCAAGACGCAACCGAATTGCTGAAGAAAAAAAACCTTCAGATGAAGGTAAGAAGATCAAAGAAGAACTAAAAGATAAAGAACCCAAATTGGAGGAGATTCAGGAAGAATATAAAGAGATCTTGTTTAGAATTCCCAATCTTCCCTCCAAAAAATCCCCGGTTGGCAGGAGTGATAAAGAAAACGCTGAAATAAGGACTTGGGGAGAACCAAAGAAGTTTAGTTTTAAAGCAAAAGATCACTTGGAAATCGGTAAGAACTTAAAAATTTTGGATTTTGAGACAGGGGCAAAAGTAACAGGATCTCAATTCTTTTTTCTATATGGCGACGGGGTCCTTTTGGAATTGGCTTTAACTAATTTTGTTTTGGATAAACTTGCAAAAAAAGGATATTTACCGGTCATGACTCCGGATTTGGCCAAAAGCAGATACTATCTTGGTACGGGTTACTCTCCGAAAGGACAGGAGGCACAGACTTATACTATTGATGGTACGGACCTGGGACTTATTGCTACTGCAGAAGTAACCCTGGCAGGTGCACACTCAGACGAAATTATTCCGGAGGAAAAACTCCCCTTGAAATATGTGGGGTATTCTCACTGCTTCAGGCAGGAAGCCGGTGCTTATGGCAAATACTCAAAGGGCTTATACCGGGTGCACCAATTCACAAAAACAGAAATGTTTATTTATTGCAAACCTGAAGATTCAGAAAAATTCCATGAAGAAATATTAAGTCTCGAGGAGGAAATTTTCCAAGATCTGGAGATTCCTTATAGAGTTGTCGAAATGTGTACGGGGGATTTGGGTGCAATGGCCGCAAGAAAGTTTGATATTGAAGTATGGATGCCGGGAAGACAGGACTACGGGGAAGTGACTTCCACCTCCAACGTAACCGATTACCAGGCAAGGAATTTAAATATTAGATTTAGAAATGATGCAGGGGAAACAGAATATGTGCATATGTTAAATGGCACGGCGGTTGTGATGTCGAGAGTCCCCGTCGCAATTTTGGAAAATTATCAGCAGGAAGACGGAAGTGTGAAAATCCCCGAAGTTCTTCAAAAATGGATGGGGAAGGAAAAAATCAGCGCAAGGTAATTTTCCTTACGTCTTTTTCTATCATTTTTTGTTCTTCGTTAAATAAAAAATCGGCTTCTATATTAATTCCTTTAAGGACGTCCGGCAGCCAGTGAATATCGTCATCCCACATTTTGTCATATGGGATTTCATTGATATCAAACCACTTCGGTGACATTTCCTCAGACTCTTTGGGTGTGCCATTCCAACTGTCAGACAGATAAACAACTACTTGCTGATTCCAATCAGGTTTGTCAGAAAAATAGAAATTTAATGTAGCCACTTTGTTTATCGAGAGAAGATTTATCCCAATTTCTTCATTTGCCTCTCTTTTTGCAGCATTCTCAACTGATTCCCCGTCAGTTATTTTTCCTCCTACTCCGTTCCATAAATTTACTCCAAATCCCCGCCTTTTCATTGCTAAAAGAATTTGATTTTCTTTAACAAGGAAAACTAAAGTTGCTTGTCGCAGGGGGTTTAGAGCTTTTCCTTTCGCTTCAAGAATCTCACTTTTCATATTTGTAATATTTCTTTCCTATTAGTTTTTCCGGCAGATAGCTTTCAATGTCGTATTTTTGATAGCCTTCACCATAGCCCACATCTTTCATCAGTTTTGTCACAGGGTTTCTGATTTTAAGGGGAACGGGAAGGTTTCCATATTTATTAACATCAGACAAAGCTTGCATATAGGCATTGTAAGCGGAGCGGTCTTTTTTGGCTGTTGCCAGATAAACAACTCCTGCGGCCAGGTTTTCCTGGCATTCCGGATAGCCAATAGTGTTACATGCCTGAAAAACCGCATTGGCAACTACTAATGCGGTGGGGGAAGAGACATCTTCACTTGCAAATACAACCATTCGTCTGGCGATGTATAAAGGGTCTTGGCCTGCCGCAACCATTCTGGCTAGGTAATATAATGCGGAATCCACGTCACTAGCCCGCATGGATTTGATAAAGGCGGATATTATGTTATAAAAATCCTCGCCCCGTTTGTCAAAAGTATACTGACGGCGTTGCAGTGCTGTTTCAAGATCGGGGACTTTAATGGTTTGGGATACAGCAAGGCTAGCCGCAATTTCCAGAACATTAAGCATTACCCGGGCATCGCCGTTTGAGGCTCCCAATAGAAATTCCTCAGCCTTAATATTTAATTTTTTCTTAAGGTGCTTTAAGGCCTTACCCAAAATTTTAAGCAGATCTTTCTCGGAAAGTTGGTTAAGAATTAAGACGCGGCATCTGGAGAGAAGCGGACCTATTACCTCGAAAGACGGGTTTTCGGTTGTAGCACCAATTAGAATTATGTCACCATGTTCCACATGGGGCAGAAGCTTATCCTGTTGGGCTTTGTTAAACCGGTGAATTTCGTCCAAAAAAATAATCGGAGCGTTAATAAGTTTCAGTTGCTTTTGGTCATTTATCAGAGACTCGATATCCTTTACCTTAGCGTTAACCGCTGAAAATTCAAAAAACTCGCGTTTTAAAGATCCTGCAATAATACGTGCCAAAGTTGTCTTACCGGTTCCTGGAGGTCCCCAAAAGATAAGCGAGGGAAAAAAACTTTCCTTGGCAGAATTTTCAAGAAGTATTTTTACAATTCCGCCCTTTCCTACCAAATTTTCCTGACCCACAAATTCTTTCAAAGTTTTGGGTCTTAAAAGTTCCGGTAACGGTACGTTTGCCATGAGTAATTTATATCACCAAACAAAATCCGAAACAAGTATAATAAACTATGCTTGGAACGAAAGTTATCGAGGAAAAAAAATCAGAATTTAACGGCAACTTGAAAGTCATGAGTACTTTGGGTATGGGAACTTATATCCAATCAGACGGCCTGACCCAATCCGGCGGGATTGTTGAAACAATTTGGAAACAAACCTTGCGTCGCATTAATCATCAACCATCAACGATTAACCATTGTCTGATTCTTGGCTTGGGAGGCGGAACGGTGGCAAAACTTGTTAGAAAGAAATGGCCGGAAGCAAAAATTACGGGAGTAGATATAGACCCGATAATGGTAGAGCTTGGTGAAAAATATCTGGGACTTAGAGAGTTTGATGTTGATACAAAAATCGGAGATGCTTTTGACTATCTTATAAAGTATCAATCATCAGCCATTAATCATTTTGATTTGATAATTGCTGACCTCTATAACGGTGATAAATACCCCGAGAAATTTGAAACTTCGGCTTTTTTAAGCAAGATTAACACTTTTGTTTCGGACGGCGGAATGGTTATTTTCAACCGACTTTATTTCGGAGATAATAGGCCAAAAGCAGTGAAATTTGGGAGAAAACTTGAAAATTTTTTCAAGAAAGCGGACTGGGTTTATCCGGAGGCAAATTTAATGTTTTTGTGCCACAAATAGATTTAGAATTATGCAGATAATAATATTTGCTTTAATAATTATTGCCGAATTTTTAACTACCCCAAAGGTTCTTCTTTTCTACGATCAGATAGAATACTTAAAAATCGTCAGTACACATTCTTTTTTACAGGTTTTTACTTTGGGACATTTTCCTATTCATCCGATTTTTCTTTCGACTTTCTGGATGACATCGCGCATAGTGGTTCCCAATTATACGGCGTTTATCTTTGGGGTAATCTCAGCAATTTTAATGTTCAAAATATGCGCGAAAATTTTCAGTAAGGAAAAATATTTTTGGATTCCGGCTTTGCTATTTCTGCTTTTTCCGGGAGTGTGGCTTATTAATACAAATTTGATGATTCAGTCGGTACTTTTAACTTTTTATCTTTTTGCAATATATTTTTTTATCAAAAGAAAAGCGTTTGCCTTTTTGCTTACTCTGTTTTTAATGATGGGGGTACATGTAGATGCCCTATATTGGATTCCGACTATCTTTCTTATACCGATACTTCTCAAAAAGGAATTAAAAATTGATAAAAAGATTACCATCCGATTTGCAAAGCTTGCGTTTTTATCGGTTGCATTATCGGTTCTTTTTTACGCATTTATATATGTATTTATAAGAAAGGATTTCGGTGGGTCTACGGAACAGATTTTTGCTTACAGTTCTTTTGGTTTTTTGAGAATTATCAGGAACATTTGGGTCGCTTTTATTAACAGTTTTGGAAGTGTTACACCATTTATTTTGCTATTCCTTTTAATTAAAAACGTGCGGTCAAAAATAGAATGGGTGGCATGGTTTGTTTTTGCTCTTCTGATGTCCGTAGGCGGGGCTTATTGGGAGGGGGATCTTATGATGAGGAGAATTGTTTTTGCCGGTGTTATATTATCAATAGCCTTATACAAATATTTAAAGGAAAAGTCCGTATTTTTGATACTATTTCTATTACCGATAGTAGGACTCAACGCTCTCTTATACTATAAAAACTCACCGGATATGCCGCTTATTGTCATGCAGAAAAGTATAGATAAACTTCCCAAAGGTCAAGTGCTTCTGGCATCCCATTATTACTATCCGTTTATAAAATATGATGGAAAAATTTTATGGTTTGAGTCCGGGGATATAAATCAGATTGACGGCCTTTTAAATGATGGAAAAAGAATTTTTATTACCAGGGAATCAATCGCCGCGCCATACCTGTTGGTGGTTGGTAATAATTACCATATTACCTCACTAAGTAAGGTCGGAAACTCCGAAAGCAGGGTCCTTTTTGATAAATATATGTTCGACCTATATGGTGATTCGTTGGAAATTAAACGGATGGGCGACGGGAAGATTTCGGAATCTGCGGGAGAGCCGGTAGTGTTTTATGGAAAAACTTTTTTGCAAAGACTTTCAAGAATGAGGATTAATTATGGAGATGGCGGGGTGTGGATATGGTCAATTGTCTCAGGACACAAAGACGCGGTTTATTGGACATATAAAGACGCCAGGGGTGCTTGGGTTTGGCCTGAAATAAGTATACAATGATACACGTATGTTAAAGATTTTTTCCAAATTATTGGACGTTAATGCAAGAGAAGTAGAAAGGATCAGTAAGGTTGTTGAGCAAATAAATTCATTTGAAGCAAAAGTTAAAAAGCTAAAAGATAAAGATTTTGCCGCAAAAACAGAAGAGTTTAAAAAAAGACTCGAAAAAGGAGAGACTCTGGAAAATCTTTTACCGGAAGCGTACGCAGTGGTTCGTGAAGCCTCCTACCGTGTTTTGGGAAAGAGGCACTATGATGTTCAGCTTATAGCTGCGGTCGCATTATTCGAAGGAAAAGTTGCCGAGCAAAAAACCGGTGAGGGTAAAACTCTTTCTGCTGTTCCGGCACTTTATTTACATGCCCTTACAGGGCGCGGTGCTCATCTGGTGACGGTAAATGATTATCTGGCAAGACGTGATGCCGGATGGAATGCCCCAATTTTTCATCTTCTTGGAATGAGTGTGGGTTCTATAGTTCAGGAAACAAAATCATATATTTATGATCCGGATTTTACCGATTCCAGCCATGGTGATGAAAGACTTGCCCACCTTAAAGTTTCGGAAAGAAGAGACGCTTACGCCTGTGATATTTTGTACGGTACAAATAACGAATTTGGATTCGATTACCTGAGGGATAACATGGTCAACTCCCTTCCGGAAATGGTTCAGAGGGGACATTATTTTGCAATCGTGGACGAGGTTGATTCGATTTTAATCGACGAAGCCCGAACACCTTTAATAATTTCGGCGCCCGATACCGAACCGACACAAAAATACTACAAGTTTGCGGAGATGGTTGATAAGTTAAATCCCGATACGGATTACAAAATCGACGAAAAATCCAAAAGTGCAAGCTTGACCGAAATGGGAATTACCCGGGTAGAAAAAATTCTGGGGGTCGATAATCTTTATGAAAAAGATTTTGAGGCCATTCACCATATTGAAAATGCACTTCGCGCAAGAACTTTGTATTTAAAAGACAAAGACTATGTCATTAAAGAAGATCAGGTCGTAATTGTCGACGAATTTACAGGCAGACTGATGGTGGGCAGGCGTTGGAGTGATGGGCTTCATCAGGCGGTTGAGGCAAAAGAAAGTGTTCCTATTCAGCAGGAAAGTAAAACCCTGGCAACAATTTCCTTCCAAAATTATTTCAGAATGTATGAACACCTAAGCGGTATGACAGGAACTGCCGCAACAGAAGCAGAAGAGTTTAGAAAAATTTACAAACTGGACGTTATTGTTATCCCGACACATAGGCCGATGGTAAGAAAAGATTTGCCCGATGTTATCTATAAAACATTGCGTGGTAAATATGGCGCAATTGTTGATGAAATCGGAGAATGTTATAAAAAAGGGCAGCCAGTGCTGGTGGGCACCACGTCAATTGAAAAAAACGAAATTATTTCGGAATATCTTAAAAGGAAGAAAATTACCCACAATGTTTTAAACGCCAAAAATCACGAAAAGGAGGCAGAAATCATAGCCGAAGCAGGAAAACCCAGCGCGGTTACTGTTGCCACCAACATGGCGGGTCGTGGTGTTGACATCGTTCTTGGCGGAGCGCTTCCCGACAGGATTCCGGGAAAAAACGAGGATGAATATAGGTCATCATCTGCTTATAAGGAATGGGAAAAAATACACGAAAAAGTTATTAACGCCGGAGGACTTCACATAATAGGTACGGAGCGCCACGAGGCAAGACGAGTAGACAATCAGCTTAGAGGAAGATCCGGCCGTCAGGGAGACTCCGGAAGTTCACGCTTTTATCTGTCAATGGAAGACGATTTGATGAGAATTTTTGGTGGAGAACAAATTGGCGGAATTATGGACAGGCTAAGTCTTCCCGAAAATCAACCGATTGAAAATTCGTTGATTAGCCGTGCAATTGAGCAAGCACAGGTAAAAGTTGAAGGATTTCACTTTGATGTCAGAAAACGTCTGGTTGAGTTTGATGATGTTGCAAATCAGCAAAGGGAAATTATCTATAAACTCAGGCGTAAAATTTTAGAATCGAAAGATGTTAAAGAAGAAGTTCAGAATAAGGTAAAGGATCAAATTGAGAAAATCTCCGAAATAGAAAGCTTGGAAGTTGACGGAAAAGTTGACGCGGAAAGGATTGCCATAAGCCTTGCCGAAATAATTCCCTTTGATGACGCTTCGTTAAAAAGAATTACTTCTCAGATTTCAAATCTGGAGTCGCAGGAAAAAATAAAAGATTTTCTTAATTCGATTTTTGCCGACATTTATGAAAAAAGAGAAAAGGATTTAACCTCAACCGTTATGCGCGAAGTTGAGAAATTCGCATATTTAGGTTCAATAGACCACCTTTGGATGGATCATATTGATCACATTGACGACCTCCGGGAAGGCGTTACCTTAAGGGCTTACGGACAAAGGGATCCTTTAATTGAATTTAAAAATGAGGCATATAATTTATTCGAAAATTTGGTTAATAAAATAAATACAGAGCTTTCAAGGAGGATTTTGAGAATAGGAGTTGCAAGGCCCCAACCCGAAATTCCTTTACACTTGGCTCGGGAAAATGTGGACAGGTCCGATCAAACAGGATTGTCCGGCGATGCTGCTTCAACAGCAAGATCCGGAGAACCTGCTTTTTCCTCATCAAGTAGTCAATCATCCAAAAAGCTCGGCCGCAACGACCCTTGTTGGTGTGGATCCGGAAAAAAGTGGAAGCACTGTCATTATCCGCAACTGCCTGCAAACTAAATTAGTCTCTTTGCCCGATTGACTCAATAAATTGAAGAAGCTGTTTAATCAAATTTGAAAGTGCGCTTAAAGCATCGTCATTTGTATTTTCTTCTACTACTGCTTCCGGAGTCTCGGAGGGACTTGCACTGGGGCTTGCGGACGGACTTGGGGAAGGGCTGGGACTTACTGATGGGCTGGCTGTAGGACTGGCAGACGGACTTGGGGATTTGTCTTCTTCTGATTCATCTTCGTAAATATCATCTAATTCCTCCTGGTCGTCAATTTCTTCTTCATCTTCAATTTCAAGGGTTTCGTTCTCCTCCTGGTCGTCATGAGAGCTTGCTCTTACTTGAATCGTTTTGGCTAACATTGCCCCGAAAGCAAGAATGGAAATTATCGAAAGTGTAGTCAGGATCTTTTTCATTTTCATACTAAATACAACGGATAGTATGATAATTTGTTACAAAACAACCCATATTTCGTTCTATTTGATAGAATGTGTGGTAATGTCAGACGATTACAACAGGTTTGTAAAAAGGGCAATCGTCGGTGATAAAAACGCATTCGCCGAGCTTTATAACATATTTTTGGATAGGATTTATAGGTTTACTTATTACCTGGTTGACGATGAATTTTTGGCTGAAGATATTACACAGAATACTTTTGTTAAAGCCTGGAACAAAATCACAACCTTTTCACTAACGGGGGGAACATTCCAATCGTATTTATATACAATTGCCAGAAATCTGGTAATAGATCATCAAAGAAAGAAAAAAGAAATTTCTTTGGAACTGACGATCGGAGATAATTTTAAGTCGGATACGAACATTGAGGAAAACCTCTTAAGAAACGAGTCGATGAGTAAAGTAAGGCAGGTTTTATCGGTTCTTGATGAGGACGATAGGCAAATTATAATCCTGAGGTATTTTGAAGAGCTGTCTTTTAATGAAATCGCTTTAATTACAGCTAAAAAATCAGGTGCTATACGTGTGAAAGTTCATCGGCTATTAGGTATATTGAGAAAGAAATTGGAGGGAAATATATGAGCAATAATAATTTTTTGACAGATCTAAAAAATGAGTACAGAAAGACAAATGCCACCCTGCATTTAAAAACATCCGGGTGGAGCGATGTTGCCAAAAAGATCGACACAAAAGAGCCTTTCTACAAAAGAATATTTTTGAGCGGTTTTGCCCGTGTCTCGCTTGCCGTCTTGGCGCTTTTGATAATATTTTTCGGAACCTATCAAATTGCACTGGCTGCGCTTCCCGGAGATCCGTTTTATTCAGTTAAGATCTTGTCGGAAAAAATTATCGAGGAGACAAGCGGTAGTAACCAAGTCGTAATTGATCACAGAGCTGACGAAATTATTGATTTGTCAAAAGAGCGGGAAGTTAACGGTCAAAATTTAGAGCAGGTTGTTGCAGAGTATAAAGAAAACGTAGACCAGGCCAAGGAAAACTTTGAAGCTACAGGTGAATCAAATGCGGATTTTGAGAATAAACTTAATGAACAACACTCGGAATTTGAACGGATTAGTTCGGACAACCCGGATATTGAAGAAGAAATTGAGGATGCAAAAGAAGCTTCGGATACGGAGGAACACGAGACAGACGATTAGTTAACAGTGGAAGGATAATTTTATCCGTGATAATATTCTTTTCGTGGACGATCAAAACTTAGCCGGTCAAAGCCCTGATAAGAAATATTTATTTGTAACAATCTTTCTCGCACTTCTGATAGTTGTGGGGATTTTTCTTATTGTTTCTAAGAAGGATGAAGTCGGACAGGTATTACAAACTTCGACCCCATCTGATACTATTACATCGGCAATCGAAAGTTCTCAGACGGTAAAAACACCATCGTCAAAAATATCAATTATGAATGCAACTGAATTACAAATAGAAGACATAAAAGTCGGAACGGGCGATATTGCCGTTCCCGGTAAAACTGTTACGGTAAACTATGTAGGAACTTTAACCGATGGAACAAAGTTTGACAGTTCCTACGATAGGAATCAGGCTTTTTCGTTTGCTCTTGGGGCAGGGGAAGTTATTCCGGGTTGGGATCAGGGAGTGGCCGGAATGAAAGTTGGCGGGAAGAGGAAGCTGGTAATTCCGTCAGACCTTGCTTATGGAGACAGTGGAATTCCCGGTGCTATTCCGGGTGGTGCGACATTAATTTTTGAGGTCGAACTTCTGAAAGTTGAATAGCATGGCGCGCAAATTTTTTAAATCCAAAAACGGGAATATTCCCGTACCACTTTTCTTTCCCGACGCGACTCGTGGAGTAATCAAGTCATTAGACACTTCAGATTTAGAAAAAACCCAGACATTGGGAATTTTAGTCAACACTTTTCACTTATGGCAGGAGCTTGGCGGGGATGTCTTGGACAAATTTGAAGGAATCGGAAATTTCATGGATTTTAAGGGTGGAACAATCTCAGACTCGGGAGGTTTCCAGGTAATGTCCGTAATAAAATCCGGTAATGTAAAAGGTAAAGTGACAGACGAAGGAGTAATTTTCCATCCAACCAAAAAATCAAAAAAGATTTTGACTCCCGAAAAGTCCATTGCTTTTCAAATAAAACTGGGAACAGACATGGTTGTTGTTTTGGATGACTTTACGGATCCGAAATCTTCCTATGAAGAAGCAAAAGATTCGGTTATGCGAACAATTTCCTGGGCAAAACGCAGCAAGGCCGAATTTGAAAAAATTTGTAAATCGAAGAAACTTAATGATACAGAAAGGCCTTATATTTTAGGAGTTGTTCAAGGTGGAAAATATCAGGATTTAAGGGAGTATTGTACCAAAGAACTTGTTAAAATCGGCTTTGACGGACTGGGTTACGGTGGATGGCCGATAGACGAAAACGGGGATTTTGATTTTGAATCGGCAAAAACGATTGCGGAAGGTGCCCCCGAGGATTATTTCCTTTATGGATTAGGAGTCGGAAAGCCTGAAGAAATCGTTGCTTTAAGCAAAATGGGTTTTAATATTTTTGACTGTGTTCTTCCGACACGTGATGCCAGGCATGGAAGACTTTACGTCTACGACGCAATTTCTATCGAAGAAATTGATGTTTACAAGCTAAACTTCTATTCGTTTTATACTCCCGATAAGGAAAAATACTTTAAAGACGACAGTTCCGTCAGTACCGCATGTGACTGTGTGCTCTGTAAAAGATATTCAAAAGCATATCTGGCACATTTATTTAGAATAGGTGATTTTACAGCAGGGAGGCTTGCTACTATTCATAATCTTAGGTTTTACTCTCTATTAATGGAGAAGTTACAGAAAAGTATTTAGGTAGGCGGAAAGTGCGCTTGACAAATACCTGATTTAATGACTATACTTGCCCACAACTATGGAAGAGACGCAAAATCAATCTCAAGGATTCTCTCAGGGCACTTCTCAGACCCAAGATAACGGAGTTTCTTTTCCTACGGTCGGTGAACAAAATAAAGGAGGAGGAGCAAAAACCCTTTTAATAATCGGGATTTTGGCTTTAATCGGAATTTTAGGATACGTAATTTACAAAAGTGCCACATCGGATGGTGCAACACCATCTCTGACAGAACCGACTCCTTACCAAAACACAGCCGCGCCTATTCAGGAGCCAACCCCGGTTCCTTCGGTATCACCTTCAGCAAGCCCTTCCGCAAATGTTGATAAGACAAAAGTCAAAATTCAGGTTCAAAACGGCACAGGTATAACAGGGGAAGCAGCTTACTTGCAAACTTTACTAAAAGGATTGGGCTACACTAATGTGACTGTCGGGAATTCCACTACCCAGGACAATACGGACACGGAAGTGAGTTTTTCAAGCTCAGTTTCAAGTGATGTCGTAAACGAAATTACTACAAAACT
>Ga0209727_1001041_pt1 | contig 25373 bp, 20 predicted proteins | sample RifGroC1_FD_183995 | JGI IMG/M metagenome (GOLD analysis project Ga0209727, IMG submission 183995) | Groundwater microbial communities from Rifle, Colorado, USA - Groundwater C1 (SPAdes) (version 2) | ecosystem: Environmental > Aquatic > Deep subsurface > Groundwater | place: Rifle, Colorado...
TAAGAAGTTCGTATGCTGTAATCGCACCACCCGATGTGATACCCGTCCAAACTATCTTAGATAGCCAATTCCCTCTTTCAAATACTTTATACATCTGAGTATTTTGTGCAATAAGAGTATCTAAAATAGGTAATTTATCAGCAAGCTCTCGTATTTTTTCTTCTTGTTCGCTATCCATCGCATGCTCTTCTTCTAAGATTTTTTCAACTCTTTCAAGAACAACAGCCATGCGAACTAATTCTTTTCCATTTTTGATATATGCTGCTTTGAAAGCATCTACATCTTTTCGCAGATAGTCGACTTGTTTTTCAATTGTGTCACATTTATCCATTTTTTATTTCTGGTTTAATTTCTGCTTCGTTTTCAAGCTCTTTCAAAAGATCAAGTTTTCCTTGAAGTTTCACAGCATCAGTGATTATTTCATTTTTTTGTGCATCGATTTGCTGTATCTGAGCTAATTTTTGTTGAAGCAGTGTTTCTAATGTTTTTCTTCTTTCTTGTATGTTTTGCATATATCTATTATACTCTGTTATATTTATTTTGTAATGGTTATGCTACTTTTGTTATTAAAAAATTAAAATCAGCATTTTGAACAGTACCTGTATCATCAAAAACAGTAATTTTAACATCATTTACATTAACTGATTCAACTTTAGCAGAATATGCGCCAGCACCTGCTCCTACTATAGTAGTTGCTACACACGTGTATTCTGTAGAATTAAAACTATGTGAAATAGTATATTTACCAGTTGATGGATTTGTAACAGTGAATGCATTGTTATCACGATCAATAGTTGTTCCGCTGACTCTTCCAAAATAAATAATAGGTTGCTCTATACTTTGAATCGTAACTGTATCTGAAAAATTTCCAAATACACTATAAAAATATGTCCATCTATATGTATTATCGCCTAAATAATAAGATGCTGCCCCCGACGGTAATAAACCATTTTCATCGACAAAAGCAACAACTGTACTGCCATTACCCAATCCTACAGCACCTGTACTTCCACCTAACAAATAAATTACACTAGTTGCTGTTTGACCCAAAATACTAAATATGTAATCATTCGCATATATCTTGCCTATCAAACTATTTGATGCATTGTACAAATCAAATGTCGTAGCTGTTAATTCTGTTCGTTGACCGCTCGTTGCTGTAGTTAATGTAGTACCTGTGATTGTTGATGCGGTAATTGTTCCAGAAAAAGTAGCACTACCACTAGCAGTCAACATACTGAATTTATTAACTCCTCCGTATCGACCATATATTCCAGTTGAATCAATAAAAATTCCAGTAGACGGGGCAGAGCCAGACGACATTTTTGTACTATCTACTGGGATTTTCACATTTCCTGACGAATCTAATCCTGAAAAAGCATAACCTCCACCATTTTTTTGATTTGCTGTTGGTCGAAAATAAGTTGAACCATCTGCGACATTGTCAAGAGAACCGCTCCAAACACCAATGCTGATTGATCCAGTGTTAATTTCATTTGATGTTATTGAATTTGCAATAATTCGATCTGCTGATAATGAACGTTGAGCGATTTGTGTGCTTCCATCAATATTAATATTACTGTCTCGAACTGGAACAATAACTGCTTGTGATGCTGTCAAAGCATTTGCTTTCACATTTGAAAAAACTATTTTTGTCAAATCTGAAATCGTTTGTTTATTCGAAGAAAGTTCAAATGTCATTTTTTTAATCGTGTACGCGCCTGTCGTATCTGCAATAGTCCATCGATCTTCAAGTGTTAAAACTGTAGCAGTATTTGATCGAATAATTCTCGTTTGACCCCCAATTGTAGCAATATAACCTTTGTATTGATCTGTTGTCCAAGCTTTTGATGCATCACCCAGCACTTCGCCGCCTTGTTTGATAATACCTGTGCCCGAATCACTATTTGCAGCAGAAGTGTTAAATGTTTCTTCATCCAAATAAATATAATAATCTGTTGCAGCAGACATTAATCCGGTATTACCTGCTACAATAATTCGTTTAGCAGCATCACCTGATGCACCGGCTGGCAAATACACTGTGCCCGCCGTCCAATCGACTTGACGATATGCGTTTGCACCTGAAGTAGCAGAAAAAATAATATCAGTTGACCAAGTTCGATTTGCTGGACCCAATTGTGCTGCTGTCAATCGTTGAGTAATGTATCCGAACCATGTCATATGTTTATCTAACAATTGTCTTTCTTCTTCAATCATATCAGAAAAACTAACATGCCCATTTGACAATGATAGCACTGCAGAATCAACGGAATATTCAATTGATTCAATTAATAAAATAGCATCAGAACCGACTTGATATGGATTATTTTTTGCATTTAAAATCTTGCAAGTTTGACCGGGTTTGATCGAAGATAAATCATAATCCCCAGTAAGAGTTATTTTGATTGTCATTTTGGGATCTTTTCCATCTTTGAGTTTCGAAGATGTCAACAAGCTTGCTGCAGTTGAATTTGTTATTTTACTGTCAGTAAGATAATCAGCCATGATGTCATAATCCGTCTGACTAGTTGAGTCATCATTCGTTAATTTAATATAGTCTGGATCTGATGTTCCTTTTTCATTCCAAAAATATACTCGATTGACGACATCAACAATTGATTTGTCACCTGATATTTCTTTAATATGTTTCCCAATTTTAAAAGAATGATTTGCTGTTGTTGAAATGTTTTTTACCCATAATTTTCCGTCAGTGTCTATTCGCCAATAAAACCAATATCCTCCAGATTTATTTTTTGGAAGAAATTTTGATGCTTCTCGAAGAGCATCGAGATGTTTCATGTTAAAAAATCGATGAGTGAATGATGTTATAACTCCGTCATTGTCAGTTGTTGAATCTGAATTAGTATAATCATTTGAGAGCATTGAATTTGTCTCAATAGATCTGTAATGAGTGATAATTGCTTCCATCATCTCATCAGCCCTTTGTGAAGTTAATTCAATACCGAGCTCAGAAGCGTCAAGCGAATTTCCAGTTCGATAAAAATCATTTGAAAGTTTTGACACCGCTGAAAGACATGTTACTTCAACACCTTCTTCCTTTCCTCGTAAAAATGGAGAATACGCGACAATATAGCCGTATGCAATTAATTTGTCACCCAACAAATTATATTCATCTTTCAAATAGACTTTAACTCGATTGTTGAATTTAATTGTTGTATTTTCATCAAAGTCGTCAAATTTTCGACTGAGTGAAAACTTAAATTCTGAATCACCACCATTAATTGTTTTTTCGATTGAAAAATCTGAAACAACATCATCTAAAAGACCAAGATAAGTCCCAGATTCATTATAAATTTTATAAATTAATTGTCTTGAGAATGAAGCCATAATATCTTATATCATTATACTATTAAAGTTAGCTGATGTGAACGTGGGAATACGCAGCTTACAAATATGATGCATTATATGTTATACTTTGATTTAATGTTTTAGAAGCTCCTCCACCGATGAGAGTTACAGAGTATGAGTTAGTACTCGTATTGAATCTTGGAAAAACACCAGTAAAATCAATTTCAACTTCACCCGCCCCGATGCTCTGGACGACTGACATGTCATCAGTATCGATTTCCAAATATTCTCCATTTCCATTAAGAGCAAGACTAGCTACTGTTATAGTATCTGTCGTCGTGTTGTTAACTAAAGAGATTGATGTAATATCAGTCGTAGGTGTTCCAGAAACCGTCCAACGAATAATCGGTCTCGGAGAAGCAGAGCCTGTGATAACAATTGTATTCGAAGCAGAAGAAGTATTGACTATTGAATTTGTTACTGTCGTCATAGTCGTCGATTTTCCAAATGGCTGACATTTGAATGAGATAGAATATGGAAGTCTGGTAATATTATAAAATTGTTCTGGAACATCTATATTCTCAACAGAACAAACCCACCTAACAGTCGAACCTCCGTCATCGATATCTAAATTCGCTTCATCTGTATCTAATGCTTTTTTCATATTGTCAATCAATGTTCGAAGAGCTGCTTCTGTGTCAGCTGTAACATTACCAGAAATCGTAATTGATTTATCAGAATAAAATGAATTTACTACACGGAACCCATCTCGTCTAGAAAGAGGTTCGATGTCTAAAGTCTTTTTTGGCGAATTTCGATAGATAATATCTTTTGTCAGAAAATCATCTGATTGCAAATCGAAATTATTATATGTAACATTTTTGATTGACATTTTTATGTAACGTGACGATAACGTTGATTATCGACCAAAACTTGTTTGACCATCTCAGCAATTCTAGAAATATCAGAATTACTTCGAACAGTAGGATTATTAATATTTATTGTAATAGGAGCCACTCCAGCCGGTAAGACGGTTTCTCCTCCATGTGCCATGATTGGGACGGGTTGAGATGTTGCTCCGGGTACAACACCACCTTCTCGCATACTAAACATTCCTTTGAGAAAATTTGGTATTGATTGTCCAAAAAAACCCTTGAGAGCTTGACCCATATCTAAAACATTTTCACCTAATGATGGATATTTACCACCGTGTGATGTTATAACATTTATTTTTTCTCCTAATTTTTCTAATGCAGTCACTCCTTTTGCTCCCATGTCAGATAAACCCGCACCTAGTTGACCCGCTGTCGTTGACAAAATTTGTGCTTTTTCATTTGCTTTTTCAAATTCTTGACGCAATTGAGCAATTTTACTGATAGGTTTGTCTGCTGAAGTAGCAATATTATCAAGAGCATCAATACTATTCGCACCGAGCTCTTTTATTTCTTTTCCTTCTTCTGCAAGTTGTTCAAGTCTTTCTAAATATGTCCTAGTTTGTGTTTCAAGCACATCTAAACTAGATTGGATTCTTGCAAATTTCACTAACTCTACATGTTTTTGTTCTAGAGCAAGTTCTTCATCTAACTTTTTTTGCAATTCAGTTCTTTTTTCATCAAATGTATTTTTTTCATCTTTCAAATCTTCATCACGTTTATTTGCTTTCTCAGTAGTTGCTAACGCATAATCTTCATTTTCTCTTTTTAATTCTCTTTGCAAATTGCGAATTTTAGTTTGATCTGCCCAAACTCCTTTTGAAACTTCTTCATCGATATCTCTTTGAAGATCTTCTGTTTTCCTAGCATGGTCTAATGTCAATGAAGACATCATACTCGAAAAGTCATCTTTTATTTTTTTAGTCGAGTTTGTATACGATTTTTCAAGTTTATTTATATCTTTTGTCAAATCAGACATCGTCTCATCATGTTTTTTTGCCCACTCAGCAAGTCCTTCTGTAAACGAACGAACAGCAAGTTTGATATTTTTTTCCATTTCTTTCGTTTGTTTTGCTATTTTTTTCTCAATCTCAGTTATTTCTTTTTTTACTTTTTCTAGGGGCATAATCGTTTCCATGATTTTCTTTTGAAGATTTTTCATAGAAGATGCCCATTTATCCCACTGTCCTGTTGCTTTCAAAACAAGATATATTAGAGTACCCACTGCTGCTGCAACAAGTGTGATCTTAATAGCCATCAACGCTGTAGTTGCGTTGAACAATGCAAATATTTGTGTCAAACCTTTCATTCCAGTTGTTAACAATGGAATAAGAGCACCCAAGCCTGCTATAGCAGCAGTAAATACAACGACAGAAGTCGTACCTGTCATCATAATCATAGAAAGACCTGGAAATGCTTGTGCAAATTCAGTAATTTTAGATGACGTGTTTCGAAGCAATTCTGCAAATGTTCCAATAAGCGGAACAAGAGCATTGCCTAACGTGGCTTTCATTAATGTCACACCTGCACCTAATTTTGAAAGCGAACCTGAAAATGTCATAGTTGCTAAATTAGCAGCACCAACATATCTTTCAGTTTCTTTCATTAAGAAAACGTATAAAACTTGTTGTTTTTCTGCAGTCGAAAGACTTGCTGCATTTAGACCTAATGCTTTTGCAGTATTTCGAATGTCTCTTGCTAATTGAAAATTAACACCGACAGCATCAATTTGTCGTTCTTGTAAAATACGAAAACCAAGAGCTGCTTTTTCAAGAGCTCGACCCAACGTATCTTGAAGACTTTCTTTTGCTACAGAAGCAGAATCAAGAAAACGATCTAATAACTTAGATGACTTGTCAAGACCAATACCAGTTGCAAGCAAATTTGCAAGAGCACTTGATGCATCAGTCAACGGAACAAGACCCGTCGATGCTACTTTTTGAGCAGCCGACATAACAGCATCTAAATCTTCACCCGCTGATGCTGCAAAATACATCAATTTCAATCTAGTCTGCTCACTTTCTTTAGCAGCGGTAATAAATGAACCTGCTAATTTTAATGTGCCTGCTGCAGCAATACTAGCTACTAATGACATGTAGCGTAATTCACTTCCTAAATCTGTCAGATGTTTTGATGCTTTTGTTGAAGATGCTGCTAAATTTTTACCCATGTTAGAACTTTTAATTCCAACATTTTGCACAGCTTTTTCAACAGTCTGACTGACTTTAGAGACATTATCTTTTCCTTCAAATGTAATTAAAATTTGCTTTGCCATTTTTATTTCTTTTTACGTGTTGCTGACATCAAATTATTTTCTTTTCTTTTTTCAAATTGTTCTTCGAGATTCATGAGTTCATCAAAGAATCGAACTCGACGTTCTGGCATCGTTGCTAATTCTGACATAGTAATCCCGAGATTCTGCCAGAATCGTTTATATCTAAAATACAACCCCAACTCATTAGAATGTATTTTGTTAGAAGTGAATGAGAGAACTATTTTTTTCAGCTCTTCTTTTTTTTTCCTTCTTCATCGCTAATCGCATCTTCAACAGTTGTCATTAAAGCACTGAAATCTTTTGTCGGTAATTTTTTAAGATTTTCAATTGTTATTGCAAGAGGCTTTTCTTCAGCATCTACAAATGACCAAGATTTAATAAGAAGTTGTAATGTTGCAATTCCTCGATCAAGGTCTGTTTCAGCTTTTTGAAGTTCAGCTACTTGATAAGTCAAAAGACCATCGTAAACTTCGACTTCGACGTCTGGATAAGATGGAAGATTAATTTTTTTAGTTTTTCTTACATCTGTAAGTTGTGTCATATTTTTAATATGATTTAGCAGAAGGGCATTTATCCTGCCTCATCGTTAAATAAATTGTTAATTGCTGCTAAGTAGATTAATACGATGCTGTAGTATTAGTGACCGTTACTCGAATTGTAACTGCTTCAGTCGGATCGTATGTTGCTACGAATGTCGGTGATTCTGTAATAAAACCTGCAATTGCAGTATCGACTCCCCTTTCTCGAATGAAAAAGTTTGGAATTTCAATTTTGATTGTTTCATTATGCGTAGATCCGATAGCATCACCTGTAAAAGTGATAATCATCGCACGAACTGCATTTGAACCATCAAGAAGAGTTTCATAGAATGCTCTTTCAGTCGTTCCTTCATAAAACAATGTGTATTCTCCATCGACTTCAAATTGAGATACAGTTACTGCTTGCGTGCTAGCATTGCCGCTCTGGTAAATTGCTTCAGCATTGTTATTTATTCGCAATGTAAAAGAATTCACTTTTGTCGCAGATGCTGAGTTTGCTGCAGAAAGAGCTGCTGTACCAGTTGAACCGCTTCCGAATTTAATCGTATAATCTTTGAAAGCAAGAATTCTTTCTTCTGTGATTGAAAGAGAAGCCGTGCCAGTAGTCGGGAATTTTGACAAAATGTTTGCTGAAATTGTTGCAAGACCATCTGAAACTGCAAGTTCAAGAGTATTTATTGTCGCATATGTGAATTTTCTAGTATCTTGTGTGTCATTGTAAACGATTGACAGTGTTTTGGGAGTGCTCGTAGTTTTTCTTGTAATGACATGATCGTACACAGTTGATTCTCCAGATGCTGTATCGCTTGAGATTGAGCCTAATGCTGGATATAGTAAATACGGTGCATTTTTAGCATCAACATATGCTTCAATGTCTCCTTCTCCATGTTGTCTTCCGCCCACTGCTCCCCAAACTCTATCTCGCACACCTTTTGCGGCATCGTCTTCCATCGGTTCATGCATACCTCGTAAAGAACATGATGTAAATGGAAGATATTTTGCCGCGACAACGCCTGTCCCAGCAACTGATTCTATTCCAACTCCGACATATGGTTCGCGTCCTTGTTTGATTGCCATTGTGTTAATTTAATTTATTTCTTGTAATTTTCTTCGACCTTATTTTAATATATTATATCATTTTTTGTTGAAATGTATTTATTGCGCTATATCGATCTTTTTATCAAATTGATCATTTGTTATAATTTTATTTACTGGTATTGCTAAAGTAGAGAAACTATTACACGCATAGCATTTCACAGAGATTAATATATCATTTTTATTAATAATGTATTTAAACTGTAATTGTTTGCAGTGCGAACATCGGAAATCTTTTAGATTTGTCATATTTTTGTTTGATTAACACATTCTTCTATGGATTCATTAATGTCATGCCCCCAGAATCTGAAGACTCGATAGCCAGCTGCTTTTAGCAATGTTGTATTCTTAGCATCATTCGCAGGAGCATACTGATAATATTTGGGACTTCCATGCTCAGAGCAAGCATGATAAAAACATCCATCACATTCAATAACTATGTTGAGTTTGGGAAGATAGAAATCAACATTCTTGATTCCCGCGATGCCGTAGTTCTGGAAAAAGTCTTCATTTCGAATGAATCCTCGATGTTCGAGTTCAGTTGCGGTTTTTTGTTCAATTTTCGTATTGTTGAATTTTCGATTTGGATGCGCAATGTGCCATTCTCGTATTTTTTGTTTAGACGACAAAGTATGTTTTTTTCCAATATGTCCTATGCGTATTTTTTTTCTAGTCGTTGTTGTAACCACATGTCCAGTCAAACTTTTTCTAATTCTTTCTTTATGTTTTTCAGAAAAAATATACGAATTATTTTTTCGTCTAGTTTCTATTATTTTTTTTACTTGCTCTTTTGAGCAAATATATGAATTATTTTTTTGTCGAGTTTGCATTATTTTGTGTATATGCTCTTTAGTCTGCGGTCCTCTCTTTCGTCCTTTCCAATAATTTTTTTTATTTTTAGAAATAGTCATATATTCATTAACGAGAACTGATATGAGTAATTTCTATTGTGCAAATGCTTTCAATTGTCACGAGATCTTCCGTTCGCCGCCTTGTCGTGTAATCAATTGCAACTGAGCCCGTCATAAATCGATTAGTTGATAATTGCATATTGTCTCGAAGAACACCAAGTATTGTTGCAGCATCAATAGTACCATCTGAATTTTCTTTTGACACGATTTCCATAAGAAAAGTCGTACCGACCATTTCTGAAGGAGTAGACCCAAAATATTGTCTTGCGTCTACAATGACAGAAATATCAATTTTATGAATTCGACTATCACGTTGATTGTCTGCGACAGCAATAACGGAAGAATTAGGAGAAATCGCAATACATGGCATCGCTGAATCTGGAATTAATACGGGATCTCCAACATACCATGATTTGATTTTGCCACTCAACTTTGCTTTCAAAGCTTCTTTTAATAATGTAATTGTTTTATCCATCTTTTTATAATTTATTTTTATTGACTATACTATCAAACCATTTCGTGAATACTGCTGCGACCATATTTATTCGTTCATCATCTACTTCTGCTAACACACGACGAGGGATTTTAACAGATCTTCCTTTCCATGAAACAGTCTGACCTTCTTGATGAACAATTGAATATGCTTGTGTGTTATAAATATCTGCTTTATTTTTTCCTTTTGTTTGTCGACCGAATCCACTTCGCATTTTTCCAGTTCGTATGAGAGGAGTTGTAATTGCAATTGATTTTCCTTGCTTGCTGAGTGCTCTTTTGATATTAATAGTCGCTTGACTAAGTGGAGGCCAGGGTTCACCAAATGTCTTACCTTGACTCTGAAAGTTTGCTGAAATGACTTTCAAGTATTTCATTGCTGACTCGTCAATTGGGACGATCATATTTTCTTTCATGTCAAAACGAAACTTTTCATAATCTCGAATAAGTTCATTAATTCCTGATACTTTGATTGTGATATTGACAGACATTTATATTTGAGGATCGATCATTTCTGAGATGACCATTGAGTTCCAACTTTCTGATAATCTTCACTGACACGATCACCACTGCTAGTCGGTTCTGCTGGGTCTGTAAGTTTGAAATTTTCGTCACGGATATTGAAAAGTTCACCACGATCAGCAATCGAAGAATCATATACATTACTTCCAGCTGCTCGATACGAACTATTTTTCGAAACTTGAGTGCCGTCTGAGTTAACTAGAAGCAATGTGCCATCTATGATTTTTTGAAGAAGAGCTTCTGCTCGTTCAATTTTTCGTTGTCCTGTTTTTGAGACATCGACGTCTGCTTCAACACCATACTCTTTTGATAAGAGCAAGCCTGCTGCAAGAAGAGTTGTAATGTGCGTAATAAGTTTCGGAATTGTTGAAAGAGGTAGAGAATATGCTATTGCTAACACACCGTCAACTTGCATTTGTGCTTCATCTCGATATCGTGCAATCAATTCTGAAGAAATATAATCATTTTCTTCAAAACCCGCTTCTGATTTAATTTTAAATACTGAAGTGTATGCTTCAACATCACCAGCTTTTGTCGCTAATGCATATTCTAATGATGATTCTAATCCTGATGTTGAATTATAATATGTTGCTTTATACCATGATGATGAAGTGCCTGTCGAATCTTCAAATGAAGTGCCATCGGGTTGATCGACTTGTATATCGACAGGTGAACCTTCTGAAGAAAGATGAGAGTAAGTTCCTGATTCTGTCGTACTTCGATAAAATTTTCGTTTATTAAATAATAACTTTGAGATAGGCTCTTCTAATTTATGAATAAATCGCGTAGCACCCGTTGTTATAGAGTTTGTACTCACTGAAGAAATTTGCGTAATCTCAGCAAGTTCAGATCCAATATAACCTAACACAACATAATCATTGCTTGCAAAACCTTGCGTGTTTTCAACAGATAATACTGTTTGTCCAGCTGCTTCTTCTGCACTAAATTTTGTTTTTTCGCCAAGTATAATATTTTCTAATGGCGCTATAAGAATTTGCATATATGTATATTGTATTCCTAAAAATACAGTTTGAAAACTATCTTGCTAATAAAACAATTTTTCGTTGAATACCTGTTAACACTGTAGTTCTCTGAGTTGCAAAAGCTGACATGTAATTTAATGAAATCGAAGCAGCTATCACTGATGCATCAGTAATTGACAAATCAAACTCCTTTACAAGCATCTCTAGTAATGCCACAGAATCGACAATATGCACAGCATATTCTGATGTAGCAGTATGTGATTCTGATATTGATATATTTATCGAAAGAGACTGTTGAGTATGTTTTGCGACATTTTCTGTAATTAATAACATTGATGACAAAGGTATCGACATTGTTTTCATAATAGATTCTGTAATTGCAAATATGTCTGTTATTTTTTTGACATTTTCAAATTTCAAAATGTCCTGGATTGAAATAGCATCTGTCACTATGAGAGAAGATGATTTAGACCGTGTCTCAGATATTTGAAAAGAATCAACATTTTGCTTGATTGCTTCTTTTCTGAATGATTCTGTGAAAGAAACTATTTCAGTTTTTCCTAAATTCGTTGAGAATGTTTTACTCTCTGTAATCGAAATAGTTTCTTGTTTTCGTTGACTTATCAATTTTGTTAGATTTTCTGTTAAAGTAGTTAGCTCCTGCAAAGATAATCCTAATTGTTTTGCTAATGTTTCTGTAATCTGAACAGAATCTGAAAATGACCGAATGAAATTTATTAATCTTGTGCTACTTTCTGACATTGCTACACTCGCAGAAAGACCGAGACCTACTGCTTTTATAAATTGTTCTGAGATAGAAACAGAATCTGTTGCAGATGTTATCAAGCCTCTAGCAACTATCGGAGCAATATCTAAGATCGTAACAAGATCTGAAATAGGTTTTCCGATCTGTTTCGAAATTGCTTCTGCTAATGCAAAAGTATCAACTTTTTGCAAATTAAATGCTGATGTTTTTATAAAAGATTCGAGAATTGAAAGAGCTTCGATGAATGACAATTCTGTTTGTTTTGTTAAATTTTCTGCAATGCTGATAATGCTGCTAAAATTCAATTTGAATTCTGCTAATCTCAATAAACTTTCAACAATAGTAATATTCTCAGTCAGACTTCTCGAATATGCTGATGTTGTTAACACTGTTTCTGTTATGCTCAAAGCAGAAGAAAATGAGAGATTTGCTGCTTTGCTCAATGCGTCTGAGATATTCAAGATTTCGGAAATCATTCTCTGGAAGATTATTGTTTTCAATATTGCTTCTGAGAGCGTTACAGATTCTGCAAGTGCTATTTGAAATGCTGAGATTGTTGCGATTGACTCGACAATCAAAAAAGAGTCGGAAATAGATTTTCCAGACTGTTTCGAAAGACTTTCCGCAAATACACAATTGTCAGAAAATGCTTTTTTGAAATCTGAAAGAGATGACATCGACTCAACGAATGACAAAGATTCTGTTGGATTTCGTTGAAATGCTGAAGCAGTCGAAGATGACTCTACGAATGAGAAGAGTTCTGTCAATGTTCGTTTTCCAATATTTTTCGAAGATGATTCTACAAAAGACAATGATGTTGTTTTGTTTACTCCTGAATTAGATATTTTTAATTCAGAAATCGATAAAGATGCAGTTTTGTTTATTCCTATTTTAGATGATTTTGATTCTGCTATTGCTATGCTTGCAGAAAGAGATATTGTCAGAGGAGAATCATCTACCACGACTAGTGTAGGGTCGGAGGTTGTGCCTGCTGTTTCTGAACCCCGAGCATATACGCCATTATTCCCCACACCCGTAGGAGCAATATTACTTATATCATTAGCATTACGAAGACCAAATTTTGTTATAGAGGTTTTACTTATTGCACTAATACCTGTTGCATTTAAAGCAAAATTAGCATAAGCATCTTCAGATAATGAAGCAAGTGTTTTGTCTGTTGCAAATTTTGTAGTTCCTAATTGGTCAAAATCATCATTTACAAGACTTGTATTTGAAGCTGGATTAGATGAAACTATTGAAAGTGAATCATTTCCATTTGTGTCCGTTACATTAAAAAATACTATTGAAAGTGTTGCACTTGATATTGTAGCCGTATCTGATAAAGCAGAAGTATCAAACAAGAAAAAAGACCTACTAATCGAAAAATCAGGCGTGCCACTTCTGTTTTGAAGAGAAGCCCAAGTAAAAGAAGCTTCTGTATAATTAGAGTATTCTCCACTTGTGGCATCGTGAGCATCTGCATATGTAGCTTCAAAGTCACGTTCAACCCAACCATCAAGACTGGGATAAAAAGTGCTTGTCGTATTTCCCACTTTACCTATTACTATTTTTCCATTATCTTTTCCTACAATTTTGGCATTATGGGAAATGACTTGCCTTGTCGCTTCAATCGGGTCTTCTCGTAGTTTTCTTTGTTTAATTTCACCAGTAACTTCGTCTGTCCATTCTCTTATAATCGTTCCGCTTGGGTCATCAACTAAAATAGGCGGATTGAAAATACGAAACCGTTCAATTTCCACCGAGCCATCCGCTCCAAAACCAAGCTGTTGAGTTCCTCGCCAAGCTCTGGCAAAGAGTTCTATGCAGTGCTGTCCGTTCACTTCTATGGCTTTTACCTCGCCGATGATTTCAATTTTTACGCCGTATTGGGAGCTGTCGTAGATACCTGAATGTTTTAATTTGGCAATTTCAAGAGACTTAATTTGTGATTTCTCTTGGCTGGTTTTATTTAGAAGTAAATCTTTAATCATTGATATTCAAAAAACTAAGATCAATTGTCTTATAGTGACGACTAATATACTCTAAGTGTGAAAATATTCTGAATCCTGCTTCTTTTGCTTTTCTGGAAAAATATAAATCCTGTCCCAGCTCTTCAATTCCGTCTTCATCATATTTTCTTTCGAATGGTGCTTTCAGAGCCTCTAGAACCCTTCGAGATGTTAGTAAAACACCAGTGCCAGTAGCATCTATTTCTATCAATCCTCTTTCTTTTTGTGGATCGACTGGAACTAACATTTCATCAGAAGGATCGAGTCTGTAAATATTCAATACTAATTTATGCTGATAAATCCAAACTGGGCAACTGACAATATCTAATCCTAAATCAACTAATTCTAATGGGTTTCGTGCTGGAATGTTGTCATTATCGATTTGTAGCAAATAATCGCAGTCAGATTTTAAAAATCTTTGCACAATTTTATTCCTATTATTTTCTATCGGTCGGTCGGTCGCTGATTCGAAATACACCTCATGCGCCGTTTCTTTGAGCCATCGAGGCAATCTGATAGCTAACTCGCTGTGAATCCACCCGGTATTTAGAATTGATAAGTATACTTTCATTTTATTATTATATCTTATTGTGTTAATAATATCGTTTTTCCTTGACGAGTTGTCATAAGAATGGGAGTTGTGTCTAACGGGCTGGTTTTTAATTTCGATAGCGCATCAGATATTGTCAATATGTCTGAAAAATTGATATTTTGAGACTTTACTATATTTTCTAATAATGATGCTTCATCTAATAAATCAATGAAATATGTTGATTCACTCTGACGAAGTTCTTCGATAGTTAGATTTTCCAAAACATTCTTTCCGAGATTTTTAATGTCTTCTTCAGAGATTACAAGTATCTCATTTTTCGGTATGTTGATACTCTTCTTAATAATTTCACTAATTGCTAATAAATCACTAATAGTTTTAAATGATATTATTGAAGAATTTACTGTTAATGCAAGAGAATCTATTATAGAACGTTGAAATGTATTATCTGTTTGTAATAAATCAGTACAACTGAGAGTTTCAATATGTTGTTTAGATGCTTCTTTGACAAATGCTTCGGAAAATATAATCGATTCTATATTCCGCAAATCAAACAAATATTGTTTACTTTCAGAAATCTGAATTGTTTCTTGTTTTTTAAGTCCATAGATTTTAAGAAAATTTTCTGTAATTAAGATAGCATTTTGTCTAGACAGATTGAATGTTTTCGACAATATTTTTGAAAGCGTGACCGAATCAGAAAAATTAGCACTTCTTTCTTTAACAAGAGTTTCAATAATTTCTAAAGCATCGATGATATTCAAACCTACTGTTTTAATTAATATTTCGATAATTGGAAGAACTGTTGTCAACGATAATGATACTTGCGTCGAAGTAGAAATTAATTCAATGATTGGTAATATTTCATTTAATTTTGCATTATATTCTTTAATCAGAATCTCTATAAATGTAATCGAATCAGAAAGAACTTTTTCATATTGTGCTAAAGTTAACATTGCTTCATTAACAGAAATTGATTCTGCGAAATTTTTTCGTGCAGAAAATAATGAAGCAAATAGTTCAGCTAACGACAGCGAATCTGTTTTTGATAGTGTTGAATGTTTTTTTATCTGTTCAGTTAATAATATTGAATCAGCAAAAAGTCTAGAAAAAGTTAAATATATTGATGTTACTTCTGTTATGGAAAACGCATCTGAAAATATTTTTATAGTTCCTTTGCTCAGTTGTTCTGTTAATACACTATTATCAATGAGTGTCTTTCCGAAGCCTTTGATTGCTGCTTCTGCTAGAATGAGAGCTTGTGTTAGAATTTTATTAAGTTCTTTTTTCTGCAATTCTGTGAAATTGAATGACTCTATAAAATCATATCGTGAACTGGATATTTTATCTGATGCTTCTTGGAACATGATAGCGTCGGTCTTCAATATCGTTGTGTCATGTCGTGAAACATCTGTAAACGTTTCTGTTTCTGTTAATAGCTTCTGGAATATTGATAACTTTTGGAAAAATTCAGTAAGTGTAAAAATATCTGCTTTATTCAATTTTATCGTTTTTGTGAAAGAATCTGCTAATTGCAAAGAATCAGATTTCAACAGACCTAACGACTTCGTCAATTGTTCTGCTAATGTGATATCTTCAGTTCTTGAAATTCCGAGAGCTTTCATCATTTGCTCAACAAGACTGATAGACTCAGTCATTGAACGTGTGTATGTTGTCAATGTCTGCATTGAATCAATAAGTGAAAATACTTCTGTATTTTCTCTCAATTGAGATTTAATGGATGTCATTGTTTCAGCAAATGTAAGTGCATCTGAATGAGTAAGTCCAAAACTTTTCTGGAGAGTTTCTGTCAAAATTAGAGTGTCGATAAGAAGTTTTGACACGTCTTGGACTTTCGTCAGTGCTTCAGTGAGTGAAATAGTATCTGTTTGATTTTTTCCCACGATCTTCACAAATGAATCGATTAAACTCTGCGTGTCACTCAGAGACATTCCGCTCACTTTAACCATAGTATCTAAAAACAAAATTGATTCAGAGAGACTCCTCATGAAAGTGTTAGTCGAAACCACAGTATCTGAAAGAGAAATGTCAGCAGTCAATACTTTTCCAGTTGCTTTTGAGTATGCTTCTGCTAAAATCAACGAATCGAATTGAGAATGCCCGAATGTCTTCACAAGAGCTTCGCTCAACAAAAGAGAGTCTAACTTTGTTTTTCCGACGTTCTTGATAAACGCCTCTGCTAAACTCATAGTTTCATTGATACCCGCACCTTGCGATCTCGTGAATGCTTCTGTGAATTCGATAGCAGCTGTTCTTGACGAACCTACTCCCTTGAAAAAGTCTTCTGATAGCGCCATTATCTCAGTGAAGTTTCTCTCTTGACTTGTGAATGTTTGCAATGTTTCAACAAACGAAATCGCATTTGAAAATGATACACCGACGGTTTTTGTCAGCGCTTCTGCGAAAAGAATCGTATCTGAAATAGAACGTAGTATAGTCTGTGTTCTCTCCATCGCATCATTCAGAGTGACGATGTCAATAGCATTCTTTCCAGCTGCTTTGACCAATGTGTCTACTAATGTCTGAGCTTCAGCCCTAGTCAGACCCGTCGATTTCGTTATTGCTTCAGTTAATGCAACAACGTCTGCTAACGCTTGCGTTATATCGACACTGCTATTGATTTGCTCTGTGAATGAAATAGTCTCAGAGAGCTTTTTTCCAGTCGTGATAGTATACGCTTCAGAAAGCAAGAATGCTGCTGTGAGAGAAGTGCTCGTAGACTTAGAAAATGCGTCAGTGAAAGTGAACGCGTCAGACACAAACTTCCCAGCATCTTTTGTGAATGCATCAGCAAGACCCAGTGTCTCTTCCATTCCCGCACCCTGCGATTTTGTGAACGTCTCGATGAATGCAAATGCGTCAGATACTGTTTTTCCAGGCTGTTTAGAAATCAATTCAACGAACGCGAGAGCGTCTGTCAAGAAGAATGTCGAACTCGCTGCAGAAGTCATTTGCTCTGCTAGCGTCAATGCTTCTGAGAATGACATTCCAATTGACTTCGTGAGGGCTTCTGTTAACGTCAGAAGCTCTGAAACTGTTCGCAAATAGACAACTACTGGCGCTGCAGACTCTGCGAATGCGAATGAATCTGAAAAAGTTCTATTGAAAGCCATCGTTCGATTGAGAGCTTCTGCGAATGCGAAAGCGTCTGAATGTGAAAGTCCGATTGCAAGAGCAGTGTTTTCAGTAAGAACAACTGAATCTACAAGTGTTCTATCATACGTCGTCTGTGTTGATGCTGCATCTGTGACAGTCAATGATTCTGAGAGAGCATTGAAATATTGAAGAATCTGCGTTAGATTTTCTGAAAGTGTTTGAGTGTCTATAAGAGCTTTCCCCGCATCTTTTTTGAGTGCTTCTGAGAACAAGAAAGAATCTGCGTATGCTTTGTTGAATGCTACGAGTAATGACATTGTTTCTGAAATTGTCAGAGTTTCAGCATCTGCACGCCCGAATGCTTTTGCGATATTTTCGAAAAGACTCAACGAATCGACAAACTGTTTGCCGACTGCTGAAGAATGTTGCTCTACTAGCGTTAATGTATCAGTGAACAAAGATTCAGTGCCAGTTGTTCGAGTCATTAGCTCTGCTAGCGTTTCTGCGTCTACGAAATTCTTACCGACGCTTTTCGTAGAGAAGTCGATTAAGTTGAGCGTATCTGAAAGTGCTCTGGAAAACACTAATGTTCTAGCAAATGATTCTGCTAACGTCAAATTGCTTGAAAGAGTTTTGCCGACTGAGAGATTTTTCGATTCTGCGAGAGTGAATGTTTCTGCAAATGACGAAGATGATGCTCGTCGCACCGCTTCAGTCAGCGTGACCAGGTCTGAAAGAATCTTCGTAGCATCTCGTTTGTATGCTTCTATGAGAGCAAGAAGTTCTATTAGTGTCTTCGAAGAAGCGAATGATTTGCTTTCAGAAAATGAGACTGCTTCGGTTAGCACTCTGACCAACCCTGCTATTTTGTTTTCTGTGAATGCTATAGAATCTGTCAATCGTTTTGCAGTTGATGCTGAAATTGTTTCTGAAAGAGTTAATGATGCGATAAGCGTTTTCTGGTAATTCAACATCACTACCATCGTCTCTGCAAATGTCAAAACTTCAAAACGTGTTTTCCCGAATGATTTTGCCATCGCTTCAGCAAGAATCAAATTGTCTGAAAGTGATTGTGCGAAGTCGTTTTGAGCAGTCGTCGTCAACGATTCTAAGAATGCGAATGAATCTGCAAAAACTTTACCGACTGCTCGTACTGCATTCTCTGAAAAGACGAATGAATCTATAAGAGTCTTGCTTGTTGCAAATTTAAGTGAGTCAGTCAGAGGCAAAGATAAATTGCCGCTTCGTTCCATAATCCATTGAATGCGGTCGAGCGTGCCCGCGAGCGATAGACTTTCTGTCGGATTCTGTGCGAAATTACCGCCAGACGACGTTACTTCATTTTCAGCAAACCCAAATGACTCTATAATAGCATGACCTGGCGACTTTGTCAAAGATGGAGAAAACGCCATTGATTCTGCTAAGCTTTTTTGATAACCAGTGGTTTTCGAATCTGTGATTGCTTCTGATTCTGTTTTATTCTTTACTGTCGCTCTAGTAGAAGAGACTGTGAACGAAAACGAAGCAGATAGACTTTGTGTGAGTATATTGCCCTCTTGGAAAATCACATAAGACAACGCACCATCTTCATTATTTGCTCCACTACAAGTTCTAGTTGCTGTTCCTGCTGTTATTGATGTAGCAGTCGTAAATCTGAAAGCTCCTGCGTCATCGTCAATATCTTTTGTAAGATTTGACCAAGTTCTAGTTGTCGTATCGCTAGCAAAAGCAGCAACAGCCACCATTCCGCCATTAGTTGGTATCGTTGTTGAACCAGTAGTTAAGAGATCATCTTGAGCATCAGTAGTTCCATCACCGCCTTCCGCCGATAAGACAGTCGAAGCACCTGTTATACGATAGACTGCTATGTGGTTAGCTGTTTCAGTAGGACTAACAGCTGAAAAGGTAACAGTGATAGTGGCAGTAGTTCCCGTTGGTACGAGCAAATAGAATATACGTGCATACATAGCAAGAAGATTTCCTGTTGTCCCCGCAGTCATAGATACAGCTCCGCCACCAGAATCTATTGTCGCTGCACTTGGAGTAGAGTTGCTGAGTTCTGTTCCAACAACAACGGCGATAATTCGGTCGGCAGTCGCTATACCAATAGAAACGCCCGTATACGTAGCGACTGTACTGATTGCCGCAACTCCTGCTGGATTTGCTGTTTGTGCAATTGCTACTGCCATATCTTAATTCTTGCTCCTGAATAATCACATTTATTTTTCATTAACATACTTTATGAAAGTCTTAAAATGTATTCGTAGATGATGACATGCGGCTGTGACTGATTAGTATTGATTGCTTCTACGAATGCAAGAGCTTCGCTCATTGTCCGATAAAATTCGACCTGTCTCGTATGCGTTTCACCGAGAGAAAGAGATACGAGAATCCCTTTCCCAGTTGCTGTGAATTTTGCTTCAGTGAATGTCAATAAATCAGCAAGCACTTTTTCGCTGCCTGTGTTTGTGACTAGACTTTCTGCGAATGTGATTGCATCTGATTTCGGAATGTTGAAATGTAGAGAAATTGATTCATTGACTGCTAGAGAAGAAATGACTGACTTCACGAATGCTACGTTTCTGGAAAATGTTTCTGTGAAATTGAATATATCAGTCTTTCCTTTTCCGATTCCGAACTTTTTGTCAATGACGAAAGATACGGAAGCAGACAAGCTTTGCGTGTATGTCGTGCCAGCTGCAGCAATCTGGAAGTCTGTAGCTGATTCTGCGTTGCCGCCATACGATGATTTTGCGGAATCACTGCTCAACGAACCTGTCGCCCATGTTTGCCAGTGATATGTTGCTCCAGCTGTTAAGCTAGTCGCGATTGCGCTGCCTTCTATATAGATTTTTGGGTCTATTTTTGCCCACGCTGGAGATGCTAGATTCATTTCGTATGTATTTGCACGAGAATCGAAAGTTGGGGCTGTATCTTCACGCCCTCCGAATATCATCATTTTATCATTCGTTGGCGAGTATCCTGCTAAATGTGAACGTCTAGTCTCGGGAGCAGTCCCAGTTGGAGAAAGAGTAGACCATGCTGGTGTACCACCAAACGTCAATTTATAACTATCGTTATAATGAACCGTTCCATTGTAACCGCCAAAGAAATAAAATGCATCATCCGTTGCTCGATATACTGCAGTCATTCCTCGTCTACTCGTAGGCGCACCCGTACCTGTAATTCCTGACCATGCTTCAGAACCAGCTGTTAATGTCAGTTTGAATGTATCACCCGCAAATGCTGAAACAGTCGTACCCCCATGAGAAATCATCAATTCATTAGCACCCGTATCTACAGCATATGCTGGTTGTCGACGACCTGATGGAGGTGTACCAGTAGGACTCAACGTTGACCAAGCACCATCTGCACCCCCAGAGAATGATAATGCATACAAATCATTTAGATACGCACCTCCCGCATCTCCACCGAATATTATCATTCTATCATTCGTAGCATCATATCCCGCAGCATGCAACCATCGAGCAGAAGGTTTTGTGCTCGTTGGAGCAAGTTTTGTAAGAGTATACAAATTATTCGCATCTGCTTTTAATTCCCAAGTATCGTTATAATATGTGTTATTTGATGTAGCATTTCCAGTTAATCCACCGAAAATAATAAATCGATTTCGATTTGTATCATAAATTACAGACACACCCTCACGATTCGTCATTGAAATAGCGACTTGCCCACGAATAGCAGGTATCCAATCAGTAGTTGCATGACGATATATCCACATATCATTAGTATGATCTCCATTAACAAAAGTTGTGTCAGTATAATCTACTCTTGCAAATCCACCAACTACTAGAGTATGGTTGAGATCTGGATTATATGCATAACCCATAGCATCTCGTCCTCGTAAGTATTGATTCAATGCGATTTGTTTCATTGAAAGAGTACTAGAATTAGAACAATCTATTGCTAATACGTGTCTATTTACTTCAAGCGAACTATCCATACCTCCAAATATTAAAAATAATTGATGATTCGGATCGTAACAACCTGCGTTAGTCCAAACGCCCGCGGGTCTTTCATCTGCTGTGAATGTCACGACGTTCCAGGTCTCAGAACCTGCTGAAAGTGTTAGATACGCAGCATCTGCTCGAACATCACCCGACGCTGTGCCGTTTCTTCCGCCATAAATGACCATCCGATTGTTTGTTGTGTCAAGTGCACAGTACATCAACTCACGAATGCTCGGGGCAGTTCCCGAAAATACTGCTGTCTTGTCAACCCACGTATTTGTTCCGGGCACGTACGTCCATGTGTCATTCAAGCGAGCTGTGCCATTATAGCCGCCAAATAGCACAATCCTCGAGTTGGTTGCGTCCCAGACACACGCAGTATCATTTCGTCTAGAGCACGCTGCTGCAGCACCGTCCGCTGACTTCTGTGTCCACGTTCCATTCGTAGTCGAATAATCAAATTCTTGAATGTCATTCAAACGAGCCGCGCCCCACCCGCAGACCAGATACGCTTTTTTGTTCGCAGTATCATTACAGATGCTCGTTTGCGAACGAACTGCGGGTATTGAACCGCCTGGCGAAAGAGTCGTCCATGCTCCGTCTCTGCCGCCAGAGAATGAGAGGGAATACATATCGTTGTTGTCAGAACCCGTGCTTCCGAACCCGACAATCATTCGGTTGAGAGTCGCATCGAAGAACGCGATGTGCGAATTTCTAGCGGAGGGCGGCGTGCCCGTCGGTGATAATTGTCTCCATTGCGGTTTCGGAGATGCTGTATTGTCAAGAATCAATTCCCACGTGTCATTGTAGCGAGTAGTGCCATTCCACCCACCAAACGCAATCAGACGCTTGAGAGTCGGGTCGTACACTGTTGTCATCGTACGACGAACACGCGGATTTTCTGGATCGACCCAGAGAGAGGTTACTTGCGTCGAGTTTGCGACATCATCGAATGAAGTGCCCGTTTGTTCTTTCTCGACTTTGAGAGTCAATTTGTCTGCAGTGTCCCAAGAAGCAATAAGAGCATCTAAATACAAATTCGTGCTAACTCCATCTGATGTCGTTGCGCCTGTTGTAATTTTTGCAGTATGAGTAGCATCAAATTGATCGGGAGCAGTAAGAAATACTCCAATGCAAGAACCCGAGTTCAAAGTGATAGCATTCAGAGTGACTTCAGTATTTACAGAATCTAATTGAATTGTGACAGATTGAGCCGTGTGCGTGTTTGTATTTCTAAAAATATAACGAATTCGAAGACGATCTGTGCATGCACCTGCTGTCCAGTTCGTAGATGCAACTGTGAATGTGAATGTGCCCGTGGCCGACAGTGTCTGCTCAGCAGTAGCCGTCGAGCTCTCTTGAACTGACCCTGCACTGTTTAGTCTATCCGCTTGCACTGAACAATTGATTGCTGAGTTTGCTGATGTGACTTGCACTTTGACAGTGATTGTCCCAGTTTCCCAGTCTGCGTTTGCTGGACGATGTGCATCTGTAAAACCGTATGATGTTTCTGTCGCGTTTGCTGCTACTGAAATTGCGAGAGTGCTAGTTGTGCGTGTGAAGCTAGCAAGCATATTCGAGAAGTCTGCTCCGCCTGTCAAATCACTCGCCATTGAATGTAAATAAAATGATGCCATGCTTTATTGAAAATCGTCTTTTTCGCCTCTGGGCGCAGGTGCTTCTTTGAAATTCTCTTCCATGTAGTCCTTTCCAGCAATCTCGTAGAGCTTCAAGAATGCATCATAGTCCATATATTTACCATATTTGATGTGCCCAGTCATTTTCGTGATGTCATCAAAGTCCTGAGAGATCGACTCATCCTCAGTTAAGCTGTAATAGTCAACGCCTTGACTCTCTCGACGTGTATGTTTTCCTGTTCCGTCTTTCTTTGTAAAATAGAAAAAGACCACCTGAACGTCTTGATCGGGTGCATTTTTCCATTTCTCAAATATTGTCGTTCCGTCAATCTGCGTAGAGTCTAAAATTTTGTTGCTGTACCATATTTTGAAAGCTATGATATTGTTCATATATTTTATTATATCCCGAGTATGTCATTTTATTGTTGGATCGTTTTTCTTTTCATCTACTTTTAAAAAATCTCGAATTCCTTGATTGTGTTTTTCTTTCTCTTCAAGAGACAAATGACTCAGATAAAAATCTTCAGTTACTACAATTTCTTCTCCGATATGCCCAATTTTTAGATCAGTATCGATCATGATTTTATATCTAAGTTTCCGAGCATTTTCACAAAATGTGAGATCTGATGAGAAAAGATTGTCTCTATAATAATACCAGGGATTCTGAGGATAAATTTCTTTCATTTTTCTGAAAACATCGGTTTTAATAAGAATTGCTGGCATTCCTGTAGCATCAACGGATAAAAGCCCAGTAGAGTATGATACTGTTTCATACGATTTTTCAATTTCATTCCAGTTAAAAATACAAGGATAATGTGGTTTCGTTCTACGAAATGCAAGAGCATTGACGATGTCAAGATCATGTTTTAATAATCGAATAAGAATATCTGACGGAAAAATCATGTCAGCATCAATGAAAAAAAGATAGTCTGCATTTGTTTTTAATGCATGTTGAACTATGCGATTTCTCGCAAATGGGAGTTGATGTCCGGATACTATATTAATATCAATTTCAGTATTTATAGGATATTGCAAACAATGCAAACTTTGAACAAATTTTCTATGCAGCATATCAGACGCAGTTGGAATCCCGATTGTTATTTTTATTTTTTTATTTTCGTTCATTTTTTTTTATTTCGCATACTGTCTCTCTACTCGGGAGCTCATGACGTTTCGAGAGACGTCACGCCACGAACCCCCAAGAAGCATGCTACGATTAAGTAGGTTGCTCGAGCAACCAACTAATCACAAGTTAGTTGGTTTAGGATGCTCCTACTGTAACCGTCCAAGTGATAGTCAATGTATCTGATGCACCTTTGTTTATCACAGAAAACGTCGAAGCCGCAAGCATTGTACCCGCAATTGAAGAATTGAAGATGCCTGCTTCTTTGATAGCTCCCGTACCATCTCCAGCTGCCCAAGTCGCTTTGTACACGACATCATTATCACTCGCACCGCTCTGTTGTTCAGGATAACCTGCTGCAAGAGCATTCCTATCTAATGCTGAGTTTAAAGTCGTACTAGAAGTTGTAAATGCCGTCGAACCCGTTCCGATCGCCATCCAACCCATTGCCGCTTCACCCGGTGTCGCAGCCAATTGATCAGCAACATGTGCATCTCCGACAGCCATGAATGTGTTCTTTTTCTCGAATTTTTCTTTCAAAGTTCCTTTCTCATCAAAAAGTTCAATTTTGATATGACCTTTCATAGGCATCCCTTCTGATTTTACTGATGTTTTGTTTGTATCAGTCATGTTTATTTTGCTTCTGTAGGCACAAGGATATCAACATCAATTACGCGAGTTTCTTGAGTTATTGAGTAGCCTGGTATTTCGACAGATCCTCTTTTTGCAAGCAACAGTGCTTGTGTTGAATCGATCTCAAGTTCTTCACCCGGGTTACGCAATCTTCCATTTTTCATCATCGGAATTTTAAATTTGACTTTTACCCTCATGTTGTTAGAAGTTTGATTATTTTGTTAATGCTGTATTACTCGACCTTCATAAATACAGTGCCTTTGCGACTTTTATTGTCGCACCTCTTTTAAACAAGATTTAAAGGCATTTTGCTTATTGTTATTATATCACAAATGAATTCTAAAAGAATGTTGAATGTTATTTACTTTTTAAGGGCTCTTTGTATGCTACTTGCATTGCATCAGAAACTGACATCTTTATTTTTTCAACGACTACACCGGGATCGTGTTTGCACCAGTCTGGCAATTTCTCATAATATCTAATTTCTTCTTTTTTCATGTTTTTTGATG
>Ga0209727_1001044_pt1 | contig 25325 bp, 47 predicted proteins | sample RifGroC1_FD_183995 | JGI IMG/M metagenome (GOLD analysis project Ga0209727, IMG submission 183995) | Groundwater microbial communities from Rifle, Colorado, USA - Groundwater C1 (SPAdes) (version 2) | ecosystem: Environmental > Aquatic > Deep subsurface > Groundwater | place: Rifle, Colorado...
ATCTTGACCGGGCGCCTCGTCGAGGTCGGCCCGCAGGAGTTGGTGTTGGAGGACGCGGCGTGGATCGCTGACACCGAGCGGTGGGCCGACATGCTCGTCAAGGGTGTGGCGCGCGAGATCGAGCCCTACCCCGAGGGCCGCGTGATCGTCGGGCGCGGTGCGGTGATCGACGCCTGTGTGTGGGGTCATGCCTTGCTGCGGGTCCAGAAATGAACACAGCACTGCTACGTCTGGGCTATGAGCGGTCGGGGTCGCGGTCGGGGTCGCGGTCGCGGTCGGGGTAAGAATAGGAGTGGAATAGTTTAACGGAGGATTGAGAAAGATGCTTGTTGAATGTGAAAAATGTAAGGCGAGGAGATACTACCATAATCCGCCTCCGTTCTGTAAGAACAAAGGATGCAGCGGAAGAATGCTCGAAGTCAAGAAGGAATAGGAGTGCGGATGTTTTATGGACGTAATAACGACAATCGGAGTGTTGCTATTCATCATATATACGATGTGGCTCATGGACTTGATGCCAGGCGGTGCTCATTACGAACCACCAGGAAAACCGTAAATAATCGCCTGAATGAATAGAAAAGGTGCAATAGTTTTGTATGGAGGTTGGTTGTGATGGATGAACCGAAATTAAGTGATATTTGTGCAAATTGTGGACAAGAATACGGCTTACACTCTTGGCGGTATAAATCATGTCCAGGCGCAACTGTTTTTAGACCAAAAAAGAAAGGTGCGTGATAGTAATGAACATTCACGATATAATGATGGCGCAGAACGCGATTAACGCTGCCGAAGGGCGCGAGTTATGGACGAGTGAAGAAGACTTCACACAGACCATCAAAGAAGAGAAGGAGGCGCGACGATGATGAAATGCCCCGAATGTCGATGTTACACTCTTAAGAAAAGAGTCTATACTGAGTCATATTGTAAATGCGGATATGCATCTCATCGCCCCCATGCTCGAAGGAATGAGTATGCTAAACTCGTACAAGAGGAATACGAAAAGGCAAAGAAGGAGGCGCGACCGTGACTGATATTGTTTTGCTCTTGCCCGTGGTCTTTGGCGTCTTTGCTGGACTACTCCCTAAAGTCTTAACGATGTACAAATAAAATATGGTGCGGATGTTTGGAGGTTGATGCTATGAACTGGAAACACTTACTGTGGATTGTGCCTGTTGTTCTGGCCGTCGGCTTCTGTACTGGTGTCTGGCTTGACCTTGCGGCGCATGATGAATGTATGGTTGTCCTGCTCTCTTCCATCTCTTCGCTTGCCGCTTGTGAGGAGGCACAGAACGCTTGTGTCTCAGGGACTATCACCGAAGAGTGTTTTGTCGCGGTACGACAGGCGGCAAAGATAAGATTATTGTCGTGAATGAATAGGAGTGCAATAGTTATGTGGAGGATTGAGAAACATGAATATTGTGAGTTTGTCAGGTAAGGTCTTGTTTTCGAGCAAGAAAACGACGATGAAAGAAGTTCTTGTCGAGGCGGTCAAGAAGAAAGCCGACCTCTGGACAGCCGACCTCAGGGGAGCCGACCTCGGGGGAGCCGACCTCAGGGGAGCCAACCTCTGGACAGCCGACCTCAGGGGAGCCAACCTCTGGACAGCCGACCTCAAGGGAGCCAACCTCGGGGGAGCCAACCTCAAGGGAGCCAACCTCGGGGGAGCCAACCTCGGGGGAGCCAACCTCGGGGGAGCCGACCTCAGGGGAGCCAACCTCGGGGGAGCCGACCTCAGGGGAGCCAACCTCTGGACAGCCGACCTCAGGGGAGCCGACCTCAGGGGAGCCGACCTCAGGAGAGCCAACCTCAAGGGAGCCAACCTCAAGGAAGCCAAGATTCTTGAAGGAGAAGAAAATAAGTTGCTCCTCGCAATAGGAATCAACATCACAAAGAAAACATGAATAGGAGTGCGGATGTTTATGGTAAAATCGAAATGCGCCATGATGACCAACAAGCTCGAAGGATGTGGTCACGAAGTTGTATTCGGTGGCTTTGGGTATATTTGCTTCAGAAAAAAAGGGCATACTGGGAAGCATATGGCTGAGATAGAATGGTCTGACGAAGAAAGCGAGATTATAGACAGAAAATGGGTAGAATAGGGGTGCGGATGTTTTATGGATGCGGTTTTGTTCAGTAGGAAGTCGGACGAGTGGACAACGCCAGAAGCAACCTACGTGGGGTTGGATGCGGAGTTTCACTTCACGGACGATCCCTGTCCTCTTGGGGCCACAGATGGTCTTGAACGTGAATGGAAAGGAAGCGTCTACGTAAATCCACCTTACTCAAAGATAGCTGCGTTCGTAGAGAAGGCCATACAAGAACTCGATGAAGGCCACGCGCATACTGTCGTGTTCCTCGTCCCGAGCCGGACAGATACGCGATGGTTCCACCGGTACGTCCTCGGTAGGGGGGGTGAGATCAGGTTCATCAAAGGACGCCTCAAGTTCAGTGGGAGCAAGAACAGCGCTCCGTTCCCGAGCATGATCGTCATTTGGAGGGATAGAAAAATGGGAATACCTGATTATGAAGAACGTCTTGACGAAGTATTTACGGGGGCATTCACTACTAATCATCCCGCCATGATTGATTGGGTTCAAGTAAAAATGGAATTAAAACGACTGAGAAATAATCGTCGTGAATAAATAGAAAAGGTGCGGATGTTTATGGAAACGCTCTATATAAAAATCAACTTCAAAAACCAACGAGAAGCGGATGACTTCTTGGATAATATGGAGATGGCGAAAGTTCCGTATGTGTTGCTACAAAGAGGTAAAAAATGACATCCTCTAACGCATTGAAATGCGTAGTTTCCGACTACGAAACGACGACTTGCGAGGTTGCACCACGCAAACCATTTAACATAAACCCTTCGGTCTTGCGAGACACGAAAAGTTTATTGTATGGTTCGCTATAAGGCACAACCTCTAAACGAGTTACAACCACCTCAAAGTGTGGAGGTGGTCGCTATGACTACAAACGAATACAAGCATTTCAATCCAGTAAAATACAACTTGGATGTGAAGATAGCAACAGTGAGGACAGGTTCTCACTGCAAATACAACATCAATTATCACATAATATGGATACCAAAGTTCAGAAAGAAACTTTTGGTTGGCAAGGTGGCTGAAGTGTTAAGAACAATAATCAACGGACAATGTGAAGATTTAGGCGTAGATAATTTAGCACTTGAAGTAATGCCAGACCACATACATTTATTTGTAGGTGCAAAGCCAACACATACACCCTACAAGATTGTTAAACAACTTAAAGGTAATACAAGTATTCAGTTAAGGCGTGTCTTTCCTGATTTGAAGTATTTAGGATACAAACAGCATTATGGCAAAGGATACGATTCCTTATGGGCAATAGGATACTATTGCGGAAGTGCTGGTCACGTTTCGCAGGAAGCAGTCAAGAGATACATTCAAGAGCAGGAAGGCAAAGAAATATTTGAGTATTCTGTCTTTGGAAGTCCTCAACAGAAGATAGGGGACTTTACACAAACCAAGATAGGTGGTTTCTTTTGATTGAACTCAACAAGATATATAATCAAGATTGTATTGAAGGATTAAAACTTATTGAAGATAATTCTGTAGATTGTATAATCATTGACCCACCTTATGGAATAAATTATTTTAGTGGGTATTATAAGAATGGCAATCCACATAAACCGATTGCCAACGACAATGTTTTATTTATTCCTATTGATGAATTATGGCGTGTATTAAAACCAACAGGATGTATGTTTATATTTTATTCGCAGAAGAATCCTCTTATTGATGAACGAGTAAAGAATGTTATTGTTTGGATTAAGAATAACTGGACTGCAGGAGATTTAGAAGGTGACTTTGGTAATCAATACGAATTAATAGCTTATATGCCTAAAAAAGGCTTTAAACTTCATTCAAAACGATATTCTAATGTTTGGAATTTTAATAGAATATCTGCAGATAATTTGCTTCACCCAACACAAAAACCTGAGTCAATTATCAGGCGATTGATTGAAACGGCAACAAACGAAGGAGATATTGTATTAGATTGTTTTATGGGAAGTGGAACTACTGCAGTATCTTGTAAACAGATGGGAAGAAATTTTATTGGTTTTGAATTAGAGAAATCTTATTGCGATATTGCTAATAGAAGATTATCTCAAGGAACATTATTAGATATAACTAAATTGGAGGTAAAGTCAGGATGTGATGCTAACTACGACGGCATTCCTCCCAACAATAAATTGTTGGGTATCCTGCCTACGATTTTATGAGTGATGGTGGAAAGGCGCACATATGCCGACGATGCGGATATATTAAAGCAGAACGAGAAGAATTAAACGATTGCACTTGCGAAGAGAATGAGGTGTAAGTTATGACTGGACCGCCTTGGAACGTGTATCTTACTGAGCAGGACATTGATATTCTTGAGCAGCATCTCAAAGACCTTGAGCAAGAAGCGACGCAGCTACGCGCAGAGTTCATGCGCCTGCTCAAGATGGAGCGTAAATAATCGCCTGAATGAATAGAAAAGGTGCAATACTTTATGGCTGTGCGTTGTACTGATTGCGGAGCGCGGATAAACACGACGGGGAAGAGAATAGACCTCATGCGCGTCTATTGTCAATGCAAACCAAAAAAGACCTACAAGATGAACAGAATAGAAACGTGGCCGGAACATTGGTTCATATATGACGGCTCAAAAGAGAATGAATAGGAGTACGGATGTTTTATGGTTGATGGTCAGTTGAGTTTGTCTTCTGGTATTTGGGAGCGTGATCGTGTTCTTGATCTTCTTGATAAGAAGTATGATTTTTGGTTGTCTAGTGTTGGTTTGCCTGCTTTGGTTCTTGTTGCTGAGAAGATGGAGTTTTTTACTGCTGATGATGTTTGGGAGGAGTTGGTTAATAGTTTTAAGGTTACTCCTTTGGAGCGTCGTTGTCTTGGCGTGGTTTTTCGTCGTGCGTATAAGGGTGGTTTGATTGCTAAGACTGGTGTTTTTGAGAAGTCTCGTATGGTTGTTTGTCATGCTCGTGAGAAGGCTTTGTGGCGTAGTTTGTTGTTTAAGGGAGGTTTGAGAGTATGAGTGGTTTTGTCTTTGGTGGGTTGATTGATATTGATGCTTATGATTTGTTGTGTTTTGCTGAGTGGGTGAGGTTACAGTATCCTTATTTGTGGCGTGATTTTGATCGTATAAGGCGGGGGGTGGCTTAATGGTGGCTTGGCGTTTGTTCTTGGTGGTGTTGGTTGTTCTTGTTGTTCAGGTTGGTGTTCATGAGTTATCTCATGTGGCTGTTTTTCATAATCATGGTTGTAGTTATGGTTTTGCTGTTAATAGTTATGGTATTGTTACTGAGGGTTTTTGTGTTGGTTTGAGTGTTGATCGTAGTGATGATGTTGATCTTGCTAATTCTTTTGTTGATGGTGTTGGTTATCAGTTGTTTATTCCTCTTGTTTTGTTGTCTTTGTTGGTTTTTAAGGAGTTGGGTTAGTATTTTTTTTGTCATTATAGTATATAAAGGTTTAATTTTTTTCAACCTTTATAAGCAAACAGTATTTAAAGGTTTAATTTCATGGTTTAATTAAGGTGGTGGCCGCATGATTTTAACCCCGTTGGAACGAGAGTTAGGACACCTATTGTTTAAGGAGCGTCTTAGTGTCAGAGAGGTTTCTAGGCGTCGTGGCGTTAGTTTGCAGGCAGTATATAAGATTAGGCAGAAATTGATTAAGGGTAATGGGTATTTAAAGGTTGAAAAAAATGAGATAGGTATTCAACCTTTATATAGTTGGGATTTGCATGGTTGTGCGTGGCGTTGTTCTATTCATTATGGAAAAGAAAAGGAGCGTTATAAGAGGGTGATCGGTGAGGGGGTTGCTCGGGTTAGTGTTTTGGGTGCTACTGTTGAGCTTTGTCGTGATGTTGTTGAGGTTCATGCTAATCAGGGGTTTAGTGGTGATGTTCCTGAGGTTGCTGTGGCTGCGTCTTGGAATTATTTGTGGCGGGTAATTGATAAGTTGGAGAATGATTATGGTGTTGTTCTTCGTAAGGATCGTTGTCCTATACGTCGTTTTCGTGGTCATTTTGCTCATGTTGATGATGCTTTGGCTAAGGTTCCTGGCGGTTCTGAGATTAGGGTTTTTGCTGATGATGGTAAGTTAAGATTTGTTGTTGATTGGTCTAAGGTTTTAGTTCCTGAGGCTGAGTTTCCTCATAGTGCTTTGGCTCAGGGCGATACTCGCGAGTATAGTAGGTTTTTGGTTGATATTATGGATAGGGAGCATTTTGATCTTTCTGAGGTTAGCCAGCAGTCTGCTAAGATTACTGCTCAGTTGTTAGCTTTATCTTCTGAAGTTCGTGAGTTGGGTTTTGGTCTTCGTGGTGTTGTTGATGTTCAACGTTTTGTTTTGGAATCAATGAAGAATAGTGTTAATATAGAAAATAAAGATTATATGGAAAAGAAACCAGACTACATGGGATAAAGGTACTGTCCGGGAATAAGGGGAGAAAAACGTTAAGGGTAAAGCCGGATTAAGTGATCTTATCTTATTTTTCTTCCTATTTTCTTTGCTGCTTTTGATGATAGGTGTAGGTATGGTGTTACGCTGTTTAGGCTTTTTGCTCCTTTTAGCAGTCTGATCTCTTCTGCTGTTGCGTCTTGTTCTGCCAGTTTTGAGAATCGGTTGTGTCTTAGGTAGTATGGGCTTATGTCTATTATTCCTTTGAACCATTGGGCGAAGTGGTAGCGGAGCTTATCTCCTGTTTCTATGTATTGTTTTGCTTCTCCTTTTTTGTTGTGGGTGTTGCGAACGTAGCGGTTTTGGTACATATGGAATAGTAGTATTTCTGGGTGTGTTTTCTTTGCCAGTTCCAGTATGTCGTTTGTGTGTGGGAGTTTTAGTGGTAGGTGTGCTTGTCTTGGTAGTCCGTTTTTGCTTGCTGGTAGTTGTATAATTAGGTGTGTTCCTTCTTTTTTTATGTCTGTTGATCTTAGTTTTAGTGCTTCGTTTGGTCTGCATCCGGTGTAGTAGAGGATTAGGATTAGTGCTGTTGCTTGTGTTTTGTGTTTTCCTTTTGTGTTGTTTATTGCTTGTTCTATTTCTTCTGGTCCTATTGTTTTTATTATTCCGTGGTCTAGGAATTCTCGGTAGTTTTTGTTTGTTATTCTTTGCACGCGTATTATTTGTTGTGTGTATATTTATGTGTTTCGTTTTGTGGTTCTTTCGTAAATGTATGTTTACGAAAGTTTAGCTTGGTTGCGGGTTTTTCTTCCCTCTTACTATATAGTAAAAAAATATTGTATGTTTGTGCATTTTTAGGCGAAAATTATTTATACTAGTGTTCACGATGTTAGAAGTTAGTGGTTAATCGTACTCGTTACCAACGTGCAGACTTCGTAATAAAGCACGACTACTCTAAAGAGTCAGATGCCGACCTCACTAAGAAAGTGATCAAGGCGTTGGTTATTAATAGGCTTAAGGCTAATAAGCCTGTTGTGATATTTGTTGGTGGTGATAGTGGTGAGGGTAAGAGCTTTGGTGTGTTGAAGCTGCAAGAGACTATTCTTGAGTTGCAGGGTTTTAACCTTATTGATTATATTGATGATGTCAACATCTATACTCCTATTGAATATCCTGAGAAGCTTGATGCTTTGCTTCATAATATTGATCTTAAGAAGATTAATCTTTTGGCGGTGCATGAGAGCCGTGATCTTATCAGGGCAAAGAATTGGCAGAGTTTCTTAACTCAGGCTGTGGCCGATGTTAATGCTCAGTCTCGTAGTCTTAAGCGTCTGTGTTTCTTTATTATTTCTCAGTTCATTCGTGATATTACTGTTGATGTTCGTTATACTCTTAATTATTATGTTATTGTTAAGCGTCCTATGCATGGTCGTGCTCGGTTGTATATTAGTGTTATTTGGAAGGATGATCGTGATCTTGATAATCCTAAGATTCGTAAGCGTCGGTTGAGTGGTTATGTTGTTAGTCCTAGTGGTCGTTATCGTCGTTATACTCCCGAGTATCTTGAGCTTAGTAAGCCTAGTGAGGCGGTCGTTGCTAGTTTTGAGGCTGCTGAGAAGATTGCTAAGGCTGATATTATTCGTGGTAAGCTTGATCGTCTTATTAAGGAGATGAAGTCTGAGGCTAATATTCAGGGTCGTAAGGTTGATAGTCTTGTTGATTGGTATTCTAAGAATACTGATCAATTATCGATTATTGGTAGTTTGCGTCGTGGTCGTTGGCGTCTTAATCGTGAGTTTCGTGATGTTCATGATCTTAGTAAGGGTGAGGCTGATAAGTTTGAGTTGTTGCTTAATGAGCGGTTGAAGGGTTTTGGTGATGTTGTTGAGTAAGCGTATTGTTTTTGAGTATGTTAGAGAGTCGGATGCTGATCTTATGCGTAGTTTTGCCGTTTTTGTTGGTTTAAAAGAGGTGGTTTTCTGATGGATGATGATTTTAGTCGTTTTGATGATAGTGTTGTTGAGGTTGATGAGGTTGAGGGTACTGATATTAAGATTAATCCTGATTATTATCTTCATCGTTGTCTTGAGGGTTGTCGTGATGCTTTGTTGAAGGATGATGTTAAGGCTGGTTTTATTCAGTATCGTTTGTTGGTTGAGCAGATGGAGATTATTGTTAAGGCTGCTCATTTGTTGGATGATGGTTATGATCTTGAGATTAAGGATTTTATTGATAAGAGTGATGAGAAGGATGTTCTTATTAAGGGCGTTCATATTGCTCAGAAAAAACTTGGTTTGATTTTGAAGAGTGTTTTCAGTAGTAAGGTAACTACTACCCCAATGAGGTTGTAAATGAAACGCTGTTGTTCTTGTAGGCGAGTGTATGCTTCTCATGGAGGCACAATAATGGATGATATGAGATTGGTAAGTTTGTGCGACCATTGTATGAAAAAAGTAATTGTCTATTTAGAAATGAAGTGGTGATGATGGTGTTTTCCGATATTTCGCGAAGATTTATATACTGGTTTGGTGGTTGTTGGCAGTATGGTTTCTTACATTAGAAATAGGAATGGTTCTTATCGTCGTGCGGGCAGTCAGTCTGGCGGCGCGTATAGTCCGACTGGTAAGAGCTTCAGTGTTTCTAGCGGTAGTTCAACTACTAATGTGACTTCTCGTTCTTCTGGTGGTGCTTCGTACCAGGTTACCACTCCCACTGGTGTTGTGACTGCTGGTAGTGTTGAGGAGTTGGTTGCTAAGACTGGTTCTCAGGTTATTTATCCTAAGGGTGATCTTGCTCAGCCAACGTTGTCTAAGGCGGCTGCGGGTCTTTCTGCTAGGAGCGACGGTCAACCGTCCCCAACCACCTTTTCTGGTTCTGTCGCTCCTAGCGCGGGACCGTCGCTGTCTAGGAATGTTGTGAGTAATGTGGGTACTGGTGGTAAGGCTTTTGCTGTTCCTGTTGGTGAGCGTCAGGGGTTGTATGCTGAGTTGACTCCTAGCGGTAGTCAGCGGTTAGTTAGTCCTATTGTTGTTGAGCGTAACATGATGGGTTTTAATAGTGTTGTTGATCGTGGTTCTGGTTTGCAGGCGCGGCTTTCTCCTGAGGCTCAGAAGTCTTTGGAGCCTAAAGTGGAGCCTCGCGTGGTGGTTAGTCAAAAATATACTGGTAGTGGTGTTAAGGGTCGTTTTGGTGGTGGTGAGGTCCGTCAGGCTTCTCCCGAGTCGGTTATTGGCCTGCGTAAGAGTCAGGGGCAGTTTAGTAAGGAGAATATTGAGCGTGAGCGTGAGCGCGGGTATGCTGGTTTGCGCGTTCCTGGTTGGTTTGAGATGAATCCCGCTGAGAGGACGGCTAATATTATTGGTATGGGTGTTCTTGGTGGTAGTTTAACTTATGGCGGTGTGGCTGCTGCTCCTGTTGTTCGTGCGGGTGCTTTGCGTCTGGCCGCTTCTCGGCCTGAGTTGTATGCCGGTGCTGTTAATTTTATTGAGGGTACTGCTAAAGCTGCTGGTATTGCTTATGTTGGTAGGGCGGCGTTGAATTTTGGTCTTTCTAGGGGTTTGACGCCTGCTGAGCGTTTGGAATATAAGACTTATGGTCGTGATGCTATTAGGGCTGGTTTTGAGTCTCGTTCTGAGCGTCTTGGAGGGGTTAAGGTTCCTTTATTGGGTACGCTTCCGACTCCTAAGCGTATTCTTTATGAGTTGCCTGGTGGTCCTTTGTTGTTTAAGGAGATAATTGACCGTCGTGCTGTAAGTGATTATTTGCGTGAGCGTGGTGTTAGTGGTCGTGTTTCTGATGTTGCTGAGCGTTCTGCTATTTATCGGCAGCCTGTTGATATCGCCGCTGCGGGGTATGCTAGTTTTAAGAGTGAGTTTCTTGGTTTTCCAGCGGCTGTTACTAGAACAAATCTTATGCGTGGTTCTAGTTTTAGTTTGAAGGAGGGGTCTAAGGTTCTAGCTCGTTTAAGTGGTAAGCGTAGTGCTTTTTTGGGTGTTGGTGAGGGCGTTAGTACTCTTGTGGCGGCTAATATTGGTCGTGAGCGTCGTACTACTCCTGGTGGTTTGTTGGCTGCTGGTGCTTTTGGTGGTCTTACTGCTGGTGCTTTTGGTTATGGTATTGGTCGTTTTAGTGTTTCTAAGCCTTTGGTTAGTCGTGGTATTCTTGGTGCTGGTTATGTTACTGATCCTTATGAGGTTGTTGGTGATGTTGCGGAGTCTGTTGTTAGGCGTACTAAGAAATTAGTTTCTGGTGTTGATGTTCCTGGTCCTGTGGTGGTTCGTCGTGGTGATGTCTTGTCTTTTGGTGGTGTTCCTCGGGCGCGTTCTTCGGTTCCTAGTATTGCTTTTGGTTCTCCTGTGTCTAGTTATTCTTTTAGTGTTTCTGATGTTCCTAGTGTGGTCGGTGGTGTGACTTCTACTAATGTGTTGACTGGTGTTCCGACCACCACTAGGATTGGTAGTGTTAATAATGCTTTTTCTAATGTTATGTCTGATTCTTTTTCTCGGACGTTGACTAATGTTCCTTCTAACGTTCCGACGAATATTCCTACTGATATACCGACCGAGTTACCGACCCAGGTTCCTACTATGATTAATGTTCCTACTTTTGTTACTGCTGTGACTCCAAAGAACATTCCTCCGTTCTTGCCGCCTATCGGCGGTGGTGGTGGTTTTGGTGGTGTTGGTGGTAAGGCTGTTAAGAGGAGGTTTTATGTTAATGAGTTGGCGGCGGCTAATAATCTTTTGGCTGATGCTTTTGGTGGTGGTTTCTCGCCGGTAGCGCAGCGGGTTAGTAAGCGTCGTGTGAAGCGTCGTAAGGATGATAGTTTGTTTAGTGTCTCTCGTTTGAGGCTTCCTAAGGCGGTGGGTAATTTGCGGTTACCGAGGGCGTTACTATGAGTCGGCGCGGGAGTATTGCTATTTATATATCGTTTATTTTTATTGCCATAATTGTTGTTGTTATTGCCACAGTATTTGTTCCTATGGGTACTTTGGTGAGTACTAAGTTTTATGCTGCTGGTGAGGATATTCTTTTGATGGCTAATGATAGTATCATGGCTATTAATGATGCTGATGTTAGGAGTGCGTTATTGAATAGTTCTCAGGAGGCTCTTGATAGTACTGAGGATAATATTGAGTTTGGTAATAGTATTTATCAGTACTCGTGGATCATTGTTATTTTATTGGCTGGTTTGGTTGCTTTCTTGTTTACTCGTCGTCTTGTGGAGTATGGTGGTGGTGGCTTTGTATGAACAAAGCGTTAATGATCTTTGTTATCGTTGGTTCGGTACTCGGCACTATTGGCTTCTTAGGGAGTATTGGTGTGGCTTCGGAGGCAGTATTCAATTATTTTATTAGCGGGGGTGGTTGGGTGAACGATTCAAACACGACAACCACCAATTTAATAGTGAATATTACTGGTAGCGCGGTCTATTGGGATGATAGTCTCGTCTGTACGGCAGATAATGGTTTATGCGCGGGTAGCAGCGGCAACACCAGTTTCAACCAAACACTCACCGATGTGCTTTATTATCCTTACGGAACAAACCCTCTCGGATACCTCAACACGAGCAGCAGTGATGGAACGGGCGGATGGACGAACACAACGACGACGACGAGCACCGGATTGAACGTGCAGGTTTCCGGCAACACTAGCATTCATGCGATGGTTGAGCCTGCCCTGAAAGTCACTGCACAAGATAATGTCGCTTACACGACACCGCAGGCCGTCCTTCGTCTAAGCACGAACACGAGCAGCGTCGCAAACACGATGACGGGCTTCGGACCGAAGATAGTTTTTGAGTCCGATACTGGCGGCGGCACACACAACGACCTCGGATATATCCTCTTCTACAATAGCTACGCTACCGCCAGCATCGGGCGTCATTGGACGGGCATGAGCATCTACCTTGACAACGAATACAATAGTGCCCGTTATCTCAACATGGAACGATATAGCGAGAACACAGGAAAGGTGGCTCTTGGGCATGGCTCGACAGTTTCCGGTCCTTACGGTGTCGCCATCAACGCGCAGAATTACGGCACGGGTGGTTTTATCGTTTCAGGCGCGAACAATGATGATTACATCAATGGGGGTGGCATCTCTATCGTCGGTGGAGGACATACTCGTGCCGGAAGCGGAATCAATATTGGACAGACATATCTCTATAATGATGGAGCAGCATCGATTCTTGTCGGTAATTGGCTGGCGACTTCAGCAGCAAACTCAATTACTTTCGGAACAGGAGTCGTCGGCGCCACACAAATGAATAACAACGTCGCCAACAGTATACTTTTTGGGCAGAATAATGTAAAGTTCGTCTGGTTTCAACCCACCACCTCATACTTCAACTACGATGGCGGCAACATCGACACACTTATTCGTGGCAACGCCTCAACCAACGCGCTCTTCATCAAAGCATCAACGGGCAACATTGGCGTCGGCACCGCCGCTCCGTCGCAGAAACTCGACGTAAACGGAAGCGTTTTCATCAATGGGAATTGGTCTGTTCCGGCACTTGACAACGCCTCAAAAATAATGTCTTGTGGAGTCTACCAGAACGGTACGGTGGTGTGCTCGTGAGGCGTGACTTTTTTGTTCTCTTGGCTGCTTTCTTTTGCTTGTCGTTCGTGGCTGCCGCTCCTTTGCTCGATCCTTCGTATCCTTCTGGTGTTGATGGTCTTAATTGGACTATGCTTCATCGGAACATGAGCAACGCGCAATATATGAGCGGGAACGTTACGAGGATCGTGAATGGTTCTCTTGTTGTTCCCTGGTATTTGACGAGTACGGGTTGCCTCGTTAGTGACTTGCAGAGCGGTTCTAATTGTAATATTGGGACGGTGAATAGAACGCAGTACTGCGAGGTGAGTGACGAGCATAGCGTTAAGGTTCTTGATCTGTCGATGGAAGTTGATGGTACGAAGTGGACGCAGGCGATAAATTCTCTGAGCAAAATGCTCGTTAACAAAGGGACGCTCCCTGGTTGGCGTTGTCTGGTCAATGAGTCTACTAACTTGATTAACTGTGGTGACAGCAGGACGAACAGCAACAACGATACAGCAAGCGACGCAACAGCACGATACATTCAAGCTCTCTTCATCGCAGCTAACAACACAGCTTTTTCCGCAACCACGCGAGGAAACGCCAGTATTCTTGGTATCAACATGACGATTGACAGCCTAAGTCGCGAAGTCGTTAATACCTGCTACAACTCAACTCTCGGCTACGGAAATATTTGTTACTGGATGGCTGGTGGGTCTAACGCGAAGACGAGCGGTCTTGGCGGCGGAAGCTTCACATACTCAGGGTACTTTGGAGATTATATTGAGGCGATGATGCTTGCGTACAAGAAGACAAGCAACAACACCTATCTTCTCGTCGCGAGGAACGTAACGCTTCAGTATTTGCAAAGCGCGTATCCTCCAGGGTATTCGCTGGCGGTCAATGGGTTCCGTGTCAGCCCCGGAAAAAACTTTCACTACTCAAATCTCACAGGAACTCCTGTGGCGGTGTGTGATGATACTTGTGGTCCCGACCAATGGGATAGCGTAGATGCTGCTCGTGGTTTTACGTTCTGTGAGGCAGTCTATAACTCTATCGTCGCGAACATTTCTCTTCCTGCTCTCGCGTACCAGTACTGTGGGAACTGGTCTGTCGCGAAGATGAGCATCTACAACAGCTTACCGATACAGTACTACGCGAACGGAACAAATAGTGCGTCGAACCAGAGCGGTTATTGGGCGCAAGGGCTGCAAGCATGGGGACTCCTCAGTACGCAGAACGCAAGTAAGGTGAACGCCACTCTCACGAGTTGCGCCAGCCATTACAATGAAGCTATTGGCAAGTGGGATTATACGAGCTGCACAGGGGTCTATACGCAGCAAGCCTGCATGAAAGCCATCGGCACAGCTATCGGCCTGACTGATAATGCTTACAGTGGTGTTGTGTCTTCTGGTGGTTCTTCTGATGTTATTGTTAATTTCAGTGTCGTTGGTTGGTTTAATCTTACTCCTCTTGTTAATACTTTGAATCGTTTTAGTGTTAATACCAGTGTTGGTGTTGTTGGTGTTTGGGCGCAGATCGTTTATCCTAATGGTTCTGTGCTTAATCGTTCATTGTCTAATGTTACGCCAACAATATTCTTTTATAACGAGCCGAACAACCAGTCAGGTACTTATAATGCTTCTATCGTGTTTGCGAATAGTACAACGGGAAACATCACCAGCAATAACACAGGATGGAGTTTTATCAGTTACAATCTTTCTTCTGCGTGGTGTTTTCAGGAATGGGCTAATATCAGTACGTCCTGTGGTGGTTTAGATACTGGTATTTATCGGCCATTAACTTACACAGATGCTTTGTCCTCTCATTTTGAGTGGTGCGATGGAGATTATGGTACCAGTTCTTATGGTGATGTTGATCCTCAACATATGAATTTCAATTATACTGTTCCTGTTGGAACACAGAGAGCTTTATTGCAATTAAGTGATGGTATTTTGAGAAATTATACCATTCCTTCCAGTTGTCTTGTTACTGGTGTATTGGCCATTACGTCCAGTAGAATTTTTGTTGGTACTTATGGTCAGATGTTTTATTGTGCTGGTGTTAATATCACTCCTAAGTTAGATCGTTATATTTATGAAGAAGGTATGTGGTGGAATAGTTTCAGTGTTACATTTGATTTTAATGTCAGTATTAATAATGTTTTGGGTAGTGATTCTATTGGTGATGTTTGTCTTGTTTTTAGTAATGTTAATGGTTCTGATACTTTTTGTGGTTCTGGTGGTAGTATTGTTGGTAGTACTTGGGTTAATCCTTCTAATGTGTCTGTTGTTTTTCCTGATGTTGATTTTTATAATGTTTCTGTTGGTAATGTTGATCTGACTGTTGCTAATTTTTCTGTTAATGTTACTCCTTCTTATTACTTTAATGTTTCTTATGGGGGGTTTAATATTTTCGGTGGTATTAATTATACTCGTAATCTTTCTTTTGTTGTTGGTTATTATTGTCCTTCTTATTCTTCTTCTTATCTGTTTACTTTAATTAATGGTGTTGTCGTTGATTCTGATGTTCTTTCTTGTTCTGATAATATTTCTGTTGTTCATAATGATAATTTTGTTGTTTCTCAGGATGGTTTATTCAATATTAGTTTTTTGCTTAATGATAGTGTTGGTGGTGTTAGTGATTATTCTGTTAATAGTTCTTTTTTTGGTGACGTGAATAATCCTGTGATTATTTCCAATTTGTCTTCTAATGCCGGTTTTGTTTCTGGTATGATCAATACTTCTGTTTTTTGTTCTGATAATGTTTCTTCCAATCTTACTTATAATGTCAGTTTGAATGGTGCCAGTTTGTTTTTTGGTAATGTCTCGAATGGTACCACTATTAATAATGTCAGTGTTGCTGTTGGTGGCATTAATACTTTGTCTGTTGTTTGTAGTGATTTGTTTGGTAGTTCTTCTTCTACTGATACTTTGGAAGTGGCTTATAATCAGGTTTGTCTTATTGATGAGCGTTTGAATGTTCTTTTTGATTCTTCCAATATCAGTCGTTCGAGGGTTTATATTGATGATAACAGTTCGTATTATGATTTTAAGGTTTCTAATACTTCTTGTGTTAATTTTACTGGTACGAATATCACTGCTTTGCGTTTTGATCTTGGTTATGCTGATGGTAGTACTGTTACTCGTTTTATTGATACTTCCTTGTTGGATGGTGGTGTTCGTGTTTGTGCTAATCCCGAGGGTGTTACTCATGAGGTTCAGTATTTGCTTAGTGGTTCTCTGCGTCCTGTTTTTTTGAGGAGTGTGTTCAGTAATTGTTATGTTGGTGCTGATCGTACTCGTTTTGCTTATCAGGATAGTTTTTTGTTGAAGGCGTTTACTATTAATGGGTTGTATAACCTTTATGTTTATGATGATGGGGATCAGGTTTTCTTGGGTAGTATTGATGGTAGTATTGGGACGTATGTTAATATTGATACTCTTGAGTTTCAGAGTCGTTCCAGTGTTATTGATCTCAGTGATGATGGGTTGTATTTTGATCGTCCCAATCCTGCTGCTGATCAGGTCAGGATTTATTATAAGAATAATGATGCTGATAATGTTGCTGTCAGTCTTACTGTTACTCGTATGGATACTGATGTTGTTGTGTTGTCCAATGATGATTTTGCTGATCCTAATGAGTTTACTGTGTACTTTGATTATACGTTGTTGGAGAATGTCAATGAGACTGTTGTGTTTAAGGCTACTGTTGAGAAGACCAATGATGATGGTGATGTTGACAGTTTCAGTAAGTATTTTAATACTGGTTTGAAGACTGGTCTTATCGCTTCTGGTGTGGCTTTTGCTCTTGCTTTATTGTTCACTATTTTTGGTTTGACTTTTGCCAGTTTGCGGATTACTTTTGGTTGGTTTGGTATCCTTGTTATGGTTGCCAGTATTGTTATTCTTGCTGCCGCGATCAGTACTTGGTATATTAATGTGATGATGGCTATTGATTTTATTGTTTTGGTGTATATTATTTTGATGATGAATGGTAGTAGTTCTCCGGTGGTGGCCTAGTGGAGAGCATTCAGGCGTTTAAGGCTATTATTCTTATGATGTTGTTTTATAGTTTTGCTATTACTTTGTTTACTCATTCGTTGGTGAGTAATGGCTTGTTAGAGCCTATTGATCTTGTTACTGCTGGTAGTGATTATCAGTATTCTAGTTTTGATATTAATGATACTTTGTCTGATGTTGAGAGTAGTTATTCTCAGCAGAAGAGTATTCCTCTTGTTGAGCTTGGTGCTCTTGTGTTGTATAGTGGTAATTTCTTTATTGATCTTCTTGGTAATTTTGTTTTTGCTTTTGCTGAGATGTTTGGTTTTCTTGTTTGGGGTGTGACGAGTATTTTCAGTATTGATTCTTCGATGGTTATGATTGTTCAGGCGTTTATGGCTTCTACTCTGATAATCTTTTATATTATTGGTCTTATTCAGTTATTGGTTGGTGTTCGTAGTGGGAGGATTGTCTAATGTGGCAGGCTCTTGAGTTGGTCGCTTCGAGTCTTGATTTCTCTATTGGTAATATTATCTTGTTGATCGTTGGTGTTGGTAGTCTTATTTTTTGTGCTAAGGATTTCCGTTTGGGTGCTGTGATCTTGACTGTTACTACTGGTGTTTGTTTTATGTGGTTTTATTCTCTTGGTTGGCTTGCTTGGAAGAATGCTCTTACTGTTATGATTATGGGTTTTGTCTTGATGAGTATTAGTTTGTATGCTCATAAGTATGATACTCCTGGGGGGATTATTTGATGGCTGGTCTTTCTGAGATGAGTTTTTTGCTTGGTTTCTTGTTGTGTGTTGCTGTGTTCTTTGCTAAGTTGTATAATGTTTTTAGTATTGGTGAGTGGTATGATAAGCGTTTTTCTTGGTTGGGTCTTGCTGGTTTCTTTTTGTCTTATTCTTTGGTCTTTGGTACTTTTCTCATGAACGCTACCGATACTACTTTTTTAATAGTTTTTCGTATTGCTAGTTTTCTTATCGTTCCTGTTGTTGTGTTTCATATTGTTGAGATGTTTTTCCAGTATGAGCGCGGGGATAATAAGGATATAGAAGCTCATATGTCTAATAAGGGTTAGCGGGTTTTCCGGTTTTTTGTTAATGTTTATATACTATTGTTTTCTTTATGGGCGGTATGACGTTTGTTCGTCGGAGGTAGTAGGTTATGGATAAGTACAAAAAGCGTGGCCTTGCTCAGATGGCTGTTTCGAGCATTATTGTGCTCTTCGTTGGTCTGGCTGTCGTGACGCTGATTATCATCTTTAGCGGTTCGCTTGGTGGTCAGACGTGGCAGCTTGTTGAGGCAGACGTTGATGCGATCACGAACACTACGATTAAGGAGGCTGTTAAGCAGTCGGTCATTAGCTCTTTTGAGGCTCAGGCGACCGGCGCTCAGTATCTGCCTCTTGTGGTTCTTGCTGTCGTGATCTTTATCGTTCTTGCTCTGGTGCTTAGCGCGTCTTCGCTTGCTCAGGGTGGGTTTGGTCGCGGTGGCGGGTCTGCTCTGTGAGTATTGAGTAGCAACAAAAATACTTTTTTAGCTTTCTTTTTTTTATAATATTCACGGAGATGATCATTATGGCTGATACTGGTTCTGCGATTGGTGTAATGTTAGTGTTGTTTGTTGGTTTGGCTGTTGTCAGCTTAATAATGATTTTTACTGGTTCGCTTGGTGGCCAGACGTACACGTTGGTGGAGCCTCAGCTTGAGCTTATTGCTCAGGATATGACCGCTGATAGTTTTACTGCGAGTAATACCAGTGCTATCACTTTAGATCATGATGATGTTGTTGAGGGTACTCTTGTGATCTACAATAGTACTGTTAATCTTGGTCTTGGTAATTTCACCATTAATTATGATGATGGTACTGTTTTGCTTATAGGCGTTGCTTATAATGGTGGTGCTTTGTTAGCTAATTATACCTATGGTGACCTTGATATTGAGAACGCTGCTAGGGGCAGTATTGTTAGCTCTTTTAATGCGACTAAGACCGGTGCTCAGTATCTGCCTCTTGTGGTTCTTGCTGTCGTGATCTTTATCGTTCTTACTCTTGTTCTTGGTGCGGCGGCTTTGGCGGGTAAGGGCGGTATGGGCGGTGGTGGTGCGGCGTTATAAATAATCCTTTTTTTATTTCTTTTCGTATTCTTTAACACCAACATATTTATATATTAGCTTGTTTTTTTCGTTGTTATAGAGGTTGTTGATTATGAAGTTTAAAGGCCAGGTACGAAAGTCGGGTACTTCTTTTGTCGTCACAATACCTAAACGTTACGTTACTGATGGTTTAATAACCATTAATAAAGAGTACGTTGTGGAGCTTTTAGGAGAGGCTGTGGTTGAAGATAAGGCGTTGTAGGTATTTTACTGTTAGTGGTCGTCGTTGTGTTCGTGCTGCCGTACTAGATGGGTTGTGTACCCTTCATTTGACGGAGCAACAGAAGAAATTAAGGGAGAGTAGGTTTTGATGGTTCGTCGTGGTGGTAAGTGTTTGTGTGGTCATGATCGTTTTCAGCATGATGATTCTAAGAATCCTGTTTGTTTGGTTGCTGGTTGTAGTTGTGATCTTTTTGAGGTTAAGGTTTTTCCTGATAAGGGGGTTGTGAAGTTTAATAAGAATGTTGGTTTTAATGATGATGTTTTGGGGGTTGTTCATAGATGAGTGATCTTCGTGATGTTGTGGTTTCTTTGTGGCTTATTGATGTTCGTTTCCGGCGGCAGCCTTCTCAATGGTTGTTAGCTTCTTATCTTGATTGGGTTGATGAGCTTGAAGACTTGCATCCCCCTTATGAGTCTATTAGGTATTATCATCGTCGCGCTCATGGTATGACTATGCGTTATGTTGTTGATGTGTTGAATGGTGGTATGTGATGTTTACTCTTGCTCCTTATACTGATGCTTTTCTTACCGCCGTTGGGGGTACTACTTTTGTGTGGTTGGTTGGTGTTTGGGTTAGTGCTTTTGAGAATTTTAAGCAACGTAAGATTTTGGAAAACATTTTGGAGGTGGTTAAGGATGGTAAAGAAGGTTGTGACTGTTCCAAAGGCCAAGCATAGTATTATTGTTGCTGCTGAGGATCATGGTGCTCGTTTCTTTCTTGGTCGTGATGAGGAGAATTTTATTCGTTTTGTTCAGCGTAATCGTTTGATGAATATTCTTGCTTTGCTGAATTTCTTTCTTAGTGGCGTGGCCATTGGTGTTGTGATTACTTATTGGTTGATGTTTTGATGGATATTGAGAGTGAGTTGCAAAGGAGTATCTTTAGTAATACTAGAGATAAGAGTTTTATTGATAAGTTGATTGCTCGTTCTGAGGTTGATGCTATTCGTGATATTGTTAAGAATCGTCACCTTACGAGAGAGCAGATTCTTGAGATGTTTTATTTGATGCTTGGTACTGAGGCTAAGCTTGTTAATTATAGTGCTAATGATCGTTATGTGATCCTTAAGTTTTTTGTTTGGATTCGTGAGTTTGTTAAGGTTGCTGAGTTGTTGTATGATTATGAGGATGATCTTGAGTTGAAAGATCGCACTTGTGTATCTTGTGCTAAGGAGGTTGGTAAGGGTTGTGTTTGTGTTGTTCCTAAGCGTAGTATTGCTTTGAGTGATCGTACTAAGAAAAATCTTCTTAATGCTGAGCGTTATATTGAGCATGGTGCTAAGTTCTTGGTTGATCTGTATCTTAATATTGCTCGTACCAGTTTATCTCTTGGCGCAACTGGTTTCTTGGAGATTCTTAAGAATAAGTATGAGATCACTTACCCTAATCTTCCTAAGGTTAGTGATGGTGGGGATGAGAAGAATTTTATGGGAGTAAAAAGGTGATGCTGATATGTTTAATGCTTTCGTTATGAAGAAGTATGCTGTGTTGCTGGCTTTGCCTTCTATCGTGGCTACTGCTGTTGTTCTTGGTGGTATGTATTATGGTCTGTTTGGTGCGTTGGGTTTCCTTGTTGGTGGGCTGCTAATAGCTGTTGTTGGTGGTATATTTTTGTTAAAGAATCCTTTTTCTGATATGTTGGAGGGTAAGGGTATTCTTGTTTTTGATATTAATAGTACTGGTATTATTCGTCCTTTTATTGTTAAGGTTTTGCCTCCTTATATTAAGGGCAAGGTTGGTAGTGTTCTTGTTGAGGATGTTTATGATCGTCAGGCAGTATTTCATCTTGCTAAGCCAGAGAAGGCAGGTAGTGTTGATCAGGCGCGTGATGGCGGGATAACTATTAACATTAATGAGGAGGAGCTTAATCGTGGTCGTTTTGGCTTGTTTCATTATCCTGTCTTATTGTATAATTCTCAGTTGGGGAGTATTGTGACGAAGGATTTCTTTAGTGATCAGGAAAAGAGTGTTTTTGCTGAGCATATTACTCTTCATCTTAATCGTAAGCTCGAAGACCTTGATATGCATCTGAGGGATTTTGGTCGTTATGTTGTTGAGTTGTTAAAGCCTAAGGGAGAGGGTTTCTTGGCTGGTAAGTGGATGTGGATTATTATTATTGGTGGCGTGATTATTATGGCGGTGATCTTTGGTCCGTCGATTATTGAGGCTGTTCGTGGCGCGGCTCCTGCGGCGGCTAGTGGTGTTAGTGAGGCTGTTAAGAGTGGTGCGACGATAGTGCCGACGGGGTGATGTTGTGATGGTTGATAAGGTTGAGTGTATTTTTTGTCATAAGCTGTTGTCTCTTGATGAGTTGTTTAAGCATGATTGTGTTAATGGTGGTCTTGTTGGGAAAAAAGATTAATGTTGTTTGGGATTTTGAGGTTCTTAATCCTGAGGATTATCGTGTCGTTCTTAATATTGGTTTGGCTAATAATTTGTGGTCTAAGGTGTTGGTTGGTGCTGTTAAGCGTACTCTTGGTGGTGATCATCATCTTGTGTTGAATAGGGATTATCCTGTTCCTAAGGAGTATTTTTCTTTTGTTAAGACTAAGGTTTCTGATGTTATGCGTCAGGTTGCTCGTGATGTTCTTGTTGATGGTCTTAAGGTGGTGTCTTTTAATGTTGTTGGTGTTGTTATTCGTCGTGAGAAAGTTAATGGTCGTTTGTTGATTACTATTGAGGGGTTGTATTCTCGATGAGTATCTTTTTTGATCCGAGAGTGGGGATGTGGTGTGTTGCCGCGTTGATTTATTTGTTGGTGTTGACTTATCAGGATGTTAAGAATAAGGGTTGGGTTGATGATAGGCATAATTTTTTTATGTGGGGTCTTAGTGTTGGATTGATTCCTTTGTTGGGTCGTGGTCTTGTTTATTCTTTGATAGTGGTTGTTGTTGGTGTTCTGATCGGTTTTTTGTTATTGCGTTATGCTAAGGAGTATCTTGGTGAGGCTGATAGTGCTACTATTCGTTGGTTGTTTACTGGTATGATGCTCGTTAGTGGTGCTTATTTTATTGTTTTCTTGATGGTGTTTTTCGTCTTTACTTTGTTGTGGACGGTTCTTAAGCGTTATCTTGTTGGTCGTAGTGCCTGGTCGCCTTTTTATCCGGTGATCGCTGGTTCTTTTTTTGTTAGTAGTTTGTTGTATGGAGGTTGATTGTAATGGATGAGGTTGCTGAGTTTCGTGAGTGGCTTAATTATAAGCGTATGATGACTGTTAAGCCGGAGGATGTTGTGATGAAAAGTTCGTCTTTTGTTGATGTTCCTGAGCCGCCGAAAATGAGTGAGAAATCTGAGTCTCTTGGGCGTGCCCACGAGCCTCAAACTCCTCCTTCTGTGGGGAGTGTTTCTAAGCGTTTGGCTGCTTTTGAGGTTATTCGTTGGTTGAAGGCTGCTAAGGTCGTTTGTGTTGCGTGTACTATTGCTGTTGTTCTTGTTGGTGCTCTTAGTGGTTGGTATCCTAAGTATGGTATTGGTTTTGCTGTTGCTGGTGTGGTTTATCCTGTGTATATGTTGTGGGTTTTTGAGCGTGAGTTTAAGCGGTTGTCTGGATTGTATGGTGGTGGTTCTCGTGGTGGAGTCTAAGAAGGGTCGTGTTAGTGAGGAGAAGGTTGTTCAGGCTAATTATGTTATTGGTTTTTTTGAGGAGGTTGCTGGTTTGACTGATGCTAGTGTTCGGTATCATTGTTTGTTTGCTGATATTGGTGGTCGTCTTGTTGGTCAGGATGTTGATTTTGATAAGGCTTTGGATGATGCTGAGAAGAATGATCTTAAGGTTTCTGTTCAGAATGTTCGTTATTTTGTTGAGTTGACGTTTGTTCATTATCGTGTATTTATGAAAGCTCTCGGTAAGGCTGAGAGTGCTGATATTGTTCGTTTGCGTTCTGAGATTAATAAGTGTTTTGTTATTAAGCGTGATGTTTTGGAGCAGTATGTTGTTGAGGTTAATTTTGCTATTGCTGATAGTGTGATGCGCAGTTTGTTGGAAACTAGTCAGGCTTTGATGGCGCGGTTGTATGATGGCGAGTGATGATGTTGTTATTAGTGCTTTGATCCGTGTTGTTGAGGATCATGGTTATCCTGTTATTGAGTTGCGTCGTCGTGTTCAGGAGCCTGTTCTTGTTAAGGCTGTGTTGTCTGCTGCTTTTCGTGAGCAGGCTATTGTTTTGTTACCTCGTTTTAGTGATAAGGTTCGTTCTGTTGCTAGTCTTTGTGAGAAGGGTCTTATTTATAAGGAGGGGGATAATTATTACTTTACCTTTTAAACAACAATTATTTTCCCTATATTAAACAACAACGTATTTATATAGTTGATATGTTCTATACCTCATTAATAGTGCGAGAAGCACCGGAGATAAGAACAACATGACCGCGAAACTAGGGACTATCAAAAGAATGAAGTGCAAAGCAACAGGTCGGTTCGTCAGGATGAAATACATCGGAAAAGAGCAGTGCGAAGAGTATTTCAATGGGCATCCAGGATGGTTGTGTTTGCATAGTGGGTGATGTTGTTATGCGTCGTGTTGTTGGTGATGATTTGGTTGTTGCTCGTCAGCGTTTTTTGGAGGCTGAGCGTGAGCTTGGTGAGGTTAAGGTTTTGTTTGATAAGGCGCGTGATAAGCGTGATCGTGCTAAGGATGAATTTGATAGTCTGCTTAGTAATTTTGATGAGTTATACGGGTGATATAGTATGTTCATTGAGAAATTGGATATTAAAAAATCTGAATGGGTACAATTAAGAAATCTTTTATTGTTTGTGATGGTTTTTTTATCTGTTCTTTTTGTTGGTACTATATTTATGTTTTTGTCTTCGTATAGTGAAAATATGACTGTGAGTTTTTTTTATTGGCTGTTGGGTGTGATCTTTTTTTCTGTTAATGGTTATTTATTTGGTAAAAACTGGTTATCACAAAGGTGATGTGGTTATGAAGTCTTATACTGAGGGTCGTATTGAGTTGGGTCAGGATATTAATAATGCTTGGTCTTTGGTACGGACGCATACTGCTAATAATCTTCTTAGTCCGTCGGCTATTGAGAAGATGTTTAGGGAGTATTTTGTTATTGTTCGGCGTCTTAGTAACGAGGCCAGAGAAGAGGAAGAGGCGCGACGATGATTTGTGAGCACGGCAAACGGCATGATGGGGTTCATACTTGTACTTGCCTCTGCTGTATCAAAGAACGAGAAGATGAGAAGGAGGCGAAATGAGATGATGCTAAAACAAACAACAGTTTTTATTATGGGATGGGGAGGCGGTTGGTTTACAGGTGCCTTAACCATCGCATTTACCGAGTGGCCTATAGCTGTCTTTATCTGGCCACTTTTGATACTCGTTTCTTTATTGACGGCACTCATTATTAAAGCTACACAAGAACCAAAGAAGGAGGCGCGACGATGATTGATGCTGTTGCTTATTGCGTGACTGACTTCATTCCTTCCGTGTGGTGGTCTGCCGTAATCGGATTCGCTATCGGGTGCGTGTTCATGTGGCTGGTATTTCTGAGAGGAAGCCCAGCATTATAGGTGGAATAGTTTTATTTGACGGAGGATTGATTGGTATGAAGAATGAAATTAGTGTTTGGAATATTGGGAAGAACTATTTTATCAGGACTGTAACGCTTCACTTTACGGGGAAGCTCGTCGCGGTGACTGATAAAGAACTCGTCCTTGTTGATGCTGCATGGATTGCTGATACTGGACGGTTCTCGCAATTCGTCAAAGGTGACTTGCAGAGTTCGGTAGAGATAGAGCCGTACCCAGATAAGGAGAAGGTTATTGTTTGTCGTGGAGGGATTATTGACGCTATCGAGTGGAAGCATTCGTTACCGCGTACTCAGAGGTGATGTGCTTTGTCGCAGACAATATCAAGAACAGGATATGACTCGTCGTGGTCGCGGTCGGGGTCGCGGTCGGGGTCGCGGTCGTGGTCGCGGTCGTGGTCGTGGTCGGGGTCGCGGTCG